>ERZ1026856.633-NODE-633-length-20326-cov-4.899068_pt1 | contig 20326 bp, 17 predicted proteins | sample MGYA00380158_ERZ1026856 | MGnify/ENA primary metagenome ERZ1026856 (study PRJEB33269, sample SAMEA4719794) | human gut metagenome | biome: human-associated habitat; feature: organic feature; material: feces | place: Cameroon | collected 2013-10 ...
GGCTCGAACTCGCTACCTCCACCTTGGCAAGGTGGCGCTCTACCGGATGAGCTAAAGCCGCGTCACAACGATACAAATAATACCACGTTTTGCGGATTTGTCAAGCCCCTTGATTCGATTTTTCTTCGCTCTCCACGGTCTCTCCGCCGCCGTTTTCATCGGAAGGCGTCTGATCGGCGCCGGGCGCGCCGGGGAGTATCGCGGGAAGTCCGGCGACCTCCTCGTAGCTCAGCTCGCCGCTGCAGCTCGCGTAGGAGGAAATATCCCAGCGGTAGTTTATCCACATCTCCTGATCGTTCAGCAGGAAGCCGGACTCCATGCCGCGCCGCATGCACTCGGTGACGTCGACATGATAGCTGCTGCCCATAATGCTGACTATATTCCAGCAGTGGCTCTCCCAGTCCTTCTGGCCGTAAACTATCTCGCACCTGAGGCCAAGCTCACGGCACAGCTCAACATAGGCAAGGGCAAGTCCCTCGCTGTTTCCGCGTCCGTTAACGAGCGCGCTGTAGGCGCTGTTGTCCTGCGCCGCGTCGGTAAGATCACAGCCGTCGACAAGATAGCTGCACGCTGCAAGCGCCTTTTGTCCCTCGTTCATACCGTCGACGTCGACGCCTTTGAAAACGTCAAGCTCCGAGAGCGACTCACGGCAGGCGTCAAGCTCGTCATCCGTCATTCCGTAATCGAACTCTATAGCATAGAGGCGCTGCATGCCCGTGCCGCTGTACACGCTGACCTTTGCCTTCGGCTCTCTGGGCGCGCAGATGGGGTTATCGCGGTAGACCTGCAGGACGATGTTTTCCATGCTCTCCGCCGAGTAGCTGCTGTTGAGGATATACAGCTCAAGACGGCGTCTGCCCTCAGACAGCGCCTCAAGCACAAGCTCGTCAAGCCCCGTGCTGAACGGGAGCTGCACGATATCCTCAACCCTGCCGCCGAAGTCAGCGTAGCTGATACGAACGACTGCCTCGTCATAGGCGACGATGTGCATTATCTCGTAGGAGATATTGTCCACACAGTAGGCGCAGAGAGCGTTTTGGGTCCTTATCTGCCAGCAGGCGCTGGCCATGTCCTCGCTCGGGTCGCCGGGGTAGTCGGAATCGAAAACTATGCTGCCCTCCGTCCTGCCCTCGGAAACGCAGCGGAGTATAGCCTGTCTGAGGCTGACAAAGCCCTTTACGACTACCTTTTCATCCGTCGTCTGCTCCTGCTGATAGGACGGAACATAATCCTCCACAGACACATATTCCTTTTCAAACATGCTGCCGCAGCCGCACAGGCCAAGCGTGAGTGCGGCAAGCAGTATGACGGATGAAATGCGTTTCTTCATTATATCGGCCTCGAAGCTCAGATGAGAGTCAGCTGCTCCTCTCCCCTGTCCTCGCTCTTAAGGAGTGCGCCCGCGGCGGGGATAGACCTGACTCTGTATCTTGCGGGATTTTGTATAGTCGACGCGGAAAGAGGCTCTGCGCGCTCGAGAACGCGCTTCGGCTTGAGCGACATGACCGCGACGCCCTGAGTGGTGCGGCTGGACTTTGGCTGGAGCTGGGCAGTGTTGAATATGACGGCTCTGCCGTCGCTCGAGAAGCAGACGACGTCCGTCTCCTCGTTTATGACCATGACGGCCTTGACGGGGCTGACGCCGGAATAAGCGTTCACGAGCTTGCGCCGGTTCGTCTTTGTCTCGTAGGCGGAAAGCTCTATGCGCGCGGCCTTGCCGTTTTCAAAGATGAGCAGCAGATTCTTGCTGTAGTTGTCCGGGTCGATCATTGTAATGACGCTCTCGCCCTCGTCCATCTGGAGGCGGGTAGGCAGGTATATGCCGAGAACGGATGCCTTTCCGTCCTCGAAGTCGGCCACCTTCGCCTTATATATCTGCTGTTTGTCGGTAAGGAAAAGTATTTCGCGGCGGTTGGAGGACTCAAAGCTCAGACTCAGTCCGTCGCCCTCCTTGTACTTCTGCTCCCCGCTCATGCGCAGGGACTGGGCGCTGATCTTCTTGAAGTAGCCCTCTCTCGAGAGGAAGAGCGTCACGGGGTAATCCTCCACCTGCTCCTCCGGGGTGTACTCCTCGATCTCGTCGGCGTATACGATGGCGGTCTTTCTCGGGGTGACGTACTTCTTGTTTATGGCGGTAAGCTCCGAGATGATGATATTTTTTATCTTGCGGCGGTTATTGAGTATGCTCTCAAGCTCTTCGATGGCCTTCTCCAGCTCCTCGGTCTCCGAAGTGCGCTTGATGATATATTCGCGGTTGATGTTCCTGAGCTTTATCTCGGCGACGTATTCCGCCTGGAGCTGGTCGATACCGAAGTCCATCATGAGGTTCGGCACGACGTCGGCCTCAAGTTCCGTATTGCGGATCACCTCTATCGCCCGGTCGATGTCAAGGAGTATGCTCTCAAGGCCCTTGAGCAGATGGAGCTTCTCCTGCTTCTTCGTAAGGTCGAAGAACACGCGGCGGCGGACGGACTCGGCGCGCCACGCCGTCCACTCGTCAAGTATCTCGCGTATTCCCATGACTCTTGGGTTGCCGGCGACGAGGATGTTGAAGTTGCACGGGAAGGTGTCCTGAAGCGTGGTCATCCTGAAGAGCTTCTGCATCAGCTTGTCCGGGTCCGTGCCGCGCTTGAGGTCGATGGCGAGACGAAGGCCGGAAAGGTCGGTCTCGTCGCGCATGTCGTTTATCTCGCGTATCTTGCCGGTCTTGATAAGCTCCGCGACCTTGTCTATGACGGCCTCGGAGGTGGTGGTATAGGGTATCTCGTAGATCTCTATGATGTTTTCCTTGGGCAGGAAGCGCCACTTTGCCCTGACCTTGATACCGCCGCGGCCGGTATTATAGACCATCTCCATATCGCGCCGGTCATAGATTATCTCGCCGCCGGTGGGGAAATCGGGCGCGGGGAGCGTTGCAAAAATGTCGCACTCCGGGTCACGGAGATAGTTTATCGTGGTCTCGCACACCTCATTGAGGTTGAAGCCGCATATCTGGCTGGCCATGCCGACGGCAATGCCGGAGTTCGCGGAGACGAGGACGTTCGGGAACGCGGTGGGGAGCAGCGCCGGCTCCTTCATGCTGCCGTCGTAGTTGTCGGCAAAATCCACGGTGTCCTTGTCGATGTCGCGGAATATCTCCGCGCAGATGGATGAGAGCTTCGCCTCGGTATATCGGGAGGCAGCATAGGACATGTCGCGCGAATACACCTTGCCGAAGTTGCCCTTGGAGTCGACAAAGGGCGTCAGCAGCGCCTCATAGCCCGCGGAGAGGCGCACCATGGTCTCGTATATGGCGGCGTCGCCGTGGGGGTTCAGGCGCATGGTCTGGCCGACGATATTGGCGCTCTTTGAACGCGCGCCGGTGAGAAGCCCCATCTTGAACATGGTATAAAGCAGCTTCCTGTGCGAGGGCTTGAAGCCGTCGATCTCCGGTATGGCGCGGGAGACGATAACGCTCATCGCATAGGGCATGTAGTTCGTCTCGAGCGTCTCGGTGATAGGCTGCTCCAGTACCTCCGCGCGCAGCCCGACCACGCCGGAGGTGTTGACTTTTTTCTTTTCAGGTTCCTTTTTCTTAGCCATAACTCTCGCTCTTACTTTTTAGCTTTCTTTCCGCTCTCAAGGTTGCGGCGGCAGGCGGGACACGCCTTTACCGTGAGTACGCCCATCATTATATGCTTTCCGCAGTAGGGGCAGCGGCAGTATTTATACATTATGACGAGCGTCGCTATCATAAGTACCGCCGAAAGGCCGAGACCCACGAGCTGTATCGTGCTTTCGGCCGGGAGAAAGAATATGCTCACCGCACAGGCGGCTACGGCGCAGATAACGGAGGTCTTTGCCCTCTGCTTGCCGTATTCAAAGGTTTTGGCGTATCTTGCTTTCACGGTATACTCCTTACGAAATGTCGGCCATGTCGAGATATTTATACCCGAACTCGGCGATATGATTTTTTCTGCCCTCGAGATTGTCGCCCAGCAGCAGGTCGAACACCTGCGACATGCGCTCCGCGTCCTCGGGCATTACCTTGATGAGACGGCGGCTCTCCGGGTTCATGGTGGTCATCCACATCATCTCAGGGTCGTTTTCACCGAGTCCCTTGCTGCGGTTGATGGTCATTTTCGCGCCGTCGAGCTTTGAGACGAAGTCCGCCTTTTCCCTGTCGGAGTAGGCAAAGTACGTCTTGCCCTTACATTCTATCTCGTAGAGCGGCGACTCAGCGATATAGACATAGCCCTCCCGGATGAGCGTGGGTACGAGACGGTAGAGCATGGTGAGGATAAGGGTCCGTATCTGGAAGCCGTCGACGTCCGCGTCGGTGCAGATGATGATCTTGTTCCAGCGGAGGTTTGAAAGGTCAAAGCCGGGCAGCTCCTTGGAGTGCTTGTCCTTGACCTCGACTCCGCAGCCCAGCACCTTCATGAGGTCGGTGATGATGTCGCTCTTGAATATGCGGCCGTAATCCGCCTTCAGGCAGTTGAGTATCTTGCCGCGCACGGGCATTATGCCCTGAAACTCGGCGTCGCGCGACTGCTTGCACGCGCCCAGCGCGGAGTCGCCCTCCACGATGTACAGCTCGCGGCGCGCAACGTCCTTCGTGCGGCAGTCGACGAATTTCTGCACACGGTTCGAGATGTCTATGCTGCCGGAGAGCTTTTTCTTCATTCCCTGCCGGGTGCGCTCGGCGGTCTCGCGGCTGCGCTTGTTGATAAGCACCTGCTCGGCGATGCGGTCGGCCTCGGGCTTGTTCTCAATGAAATAGACCTCGAGCTGGGACTTGAAGAACTCCGTCATGGCCTGCTGGATGAAGCGGTTGTTAATCGCCTTTTTCGTCTGGTTCTCGTATGAGGTCTGGGTGGAAAAGCAGTTCGTCACCAGCACGAGGCAGTCCTGAACGTCCTGAAACTTGATGGCGCTCTCGTTCTTCTGGTACTTGCCGAGCTGCTTTATATAGCTGTCGATGGCGGAGACGAAGGCGCTCCTGACCGCCTTGTCCGGCGCGCCGCCGTTCTCGAGCCACGAGGAGTTGTGGTAATACTCGAGCGCCGTGACCTTGTTCGAAAAGCAGAACGCCGCAGAGAGCTTTACCTTGTATTCGGGCTTGTCATCTCTGTCGCGGCCCCGGCGCTCAGCCGAAATGAACACCGGCTGGGTCAGGGGGTCCTCCCCCGCAAGCTCCGTCACATAGTCCTTTATACCGTTTTCATAGCAGAAGTCCCTGACGTCGAACTTCCCGTTTTTCTGCAGGCGGAGCCTGAACGTTATGCCGGCGTTGACGACAGCCTGACGGTGCAGCACGTCGGAGAAATACTCTTCGGGGATGTTTATGTCCGTGAATACCTCGGCGTCGGGACGCCAGCGGATGGTAGTGCCGGTCTTTTTGCGGTCGGTGGGTCCTATGCTCAGCTCCTGACCCTTTTTGCCGCAGACCTTGCCCTTTTTGAAATGGAGCTGATACTTGTTCCCGTCGCGCCAGACGGTCACGTCCATGTATTCCGAGGCATACTGGGTCGCGCAGGAGCCGAGGCCGTTCAGGCCAAGGGAGTATTCGTAGTCGCCGCCGTCGGTGTTTTTGTATTTTCCTCCGGCGTAGAGCTCGCAGAATACAAGCTCCCAGTTATAGCGCTTCTCGTTTGGGTTCCAGTCCACGGGGCAGCCGCGCCCGAAATCCTCGACCTCGATGGAGCCGTCCTCGAAATATGTCAGGGTGATGAGAGTACCGTTTCCCTCGCGCGCCTCGTCGATAGAATTGGAAAGTATTTCAAATACGGCGTGTTCACAGCCGTCAAGCCCGTCGGAGCCGAATATGACTCCCGGACGCTTTCTGACTCTGTCCGCACCCTTGAGCTGGGAAATGCTCTCGTTGCCGTATTCCATGCCTGTTTTGCCCATTATGCCATTGACCTCGCAAATACTACATCTTGTGTGACTTTTTTCGCGCAACACACGTCATTTTATCTTATGTAGTATAACTTATCCAAAAAATTTTTTCAAGTATTCTGTTTTGACGCTCTTTTGTAAACGTAAAAGTGATGCGGGAATATCGCGCCTCAAGCAGAAACCACTCAAACTTTTTCTGTATCTTATATCCCGTGTGATCAAGCAGCGTAAAACTTTTTCAGTCTTATAGGCAATTGACACATCGTGAGGGTCATATTATAATTCTGTCAGAACACCAAGCATCAGGACGGACATCAAAGTGGAACATATCCTCCTCAAAATAAGAGTGCGCATAGACTCCATGTCGGTCGAAAAAAATCGTCTGATCGTCGCGATAGACGGGCGCTGCGGTTCCGGCAAAACGACACTTGCGGCAGAGTTGAAGCGCGTATATCCCTGCGAGCTTATACACATGGATGATTTTTTTCTGCGCCCCGAGCAGCGGACGGCGGAGCGGCTTGCCCGCCCCGGTGAAAACGTCGATCATGAGCGCTTCTTGCAGGAGGTGCTGCTGCCGCTCTCTGCCGGCAAAAGCTTCAGCTATCGTCCGTTCAGCTGTTCGAGCGGTATGCTGACAGCGCCTGTCTCCGTCTCTCCGTGCCGCATAGCGGTGGTGGAGGGTTCGTATAGCTGTCACCCAGAGCTTCGCGATTTTTATGATCTCAGGATATTTCTCTCGACCGACAAGGAAAGTCAGCTCCGACGCATTACCGAACGCAGCGGCGCGCGCTCAGCCGCCGTTTTTGCGGAGCGCTGGATCCCGCTTGAGGAAAAATACTTTTCCGGCTGTGATGTCATTAATTGCTGCGATATGTACTATGAGACATGACCGGATCTACTGCCGGACGTACCCGCCGGCGTTGAATGCGCAGATACCGATAATGACTGCCATGAGAAGCAAAAACAGCTTATCTATTGTTTTTGCTTCCATTTTTTTATTCAAGTTTCTGCCGATGATACCGCCGACGATACCGCCGGCTATCATAAAAATCAGCGGCATTACCGGCAGCGTCGGAATACTTCCACCGATGATAACGCTGCCGAGGTTTGCGCCCTGACTGATGAGTATAACAAACAGAGAATTGATAACGGCGGTTTTCGTATCCATGGAGAAGAAGTAATGAAGGACCGCAATATTGAATGGTCCTCCGCCTATCCCCAAAAAGCTCGAAAGAAGTCCGAGAAGCAGTCCAATTATCAGGCAACTTGACTTTTTTCTAACGTCTTTTGTCCTGATATTCCTTTTCAGCAGGGTATACAGCAGCGTCCCGAAGGTAAGGACCATCAGCGAAAGAGCCTGCATCAGCCCAGCTACTCTTTGTGAGAGCAGCACACAGACGGCGGCAAAGCACTTACTCCCAACTACGCCTCCGGCAGCGGCGCCTGCAGATAGCGGAAACGTGGTTTTTAGCTCTATACCGCTGTTGTCATCCGTAAAGCTCTTTCCCACATTGAAAAGCGTCATGGAAAAAACCGTACAGGCGGACATAAAGCTGGCCTCGGCCACACCGGCAATATCAAAAAGATCCATAAGCGGCTTGATTATCACGCCTCCGCCTATGCCGCATATTCCGCCTATTACGGACGCGCCGAAGGCGATCAGGAAAACCTGAATGAGCACCATCTCTCCCCCCTATTCTATATATGGATATGTGGTCACACTTTTAATGGTTGCCCAAGTACGCGTGAAAGCAGATGCAGCCCGGCGCTCTCTCCCGTGGGATGGGCAGCCGGACAGCCCCGTTTTGTGGCTTCCGCGCGACTATGTTTTTAAGTGCCGGCAGAAGTTCTATTTTCCCAGATAGCACCTGATTATTTTGAGATACTCGTCAGGATAAAATCCTATCTCACCGGAAAATCTTGTAAGAGCGATCAAGCCTCCGTCGATTTCGTCGATAGATGAAAGCATTTGCGCATTATCCTTCTTTAAGCCTCCGCCGTAGACCACGTCGACGTCCCCGGCTATTCTCTTTATATGCCTGGCAATTTTCGTAATGTATTCTTTATCGGCCGGCTTTTTGCCTGGGCCGATCGACCATATCGGCTCATACGCAACGACGACTTTGTTCAGGTCCACGCCATCGAGTCCGACCGTAAGCTGTTCCTCCAACACCTGCTGCCAGTGTTCCTGTTCCTCCGCCTTCTCTCCGACGCAGTACAAGACCTTCATCTCCCGTGCTGCGGCAGACCGAATCTCTTTATTAAGGAGCCTGTTTACCGCATTCGCGTCGGCAATTCCCGCTTCGGCAAGAACTCCTGCCTTTTCGCTGCGTTCTTCACAATGCCCTATTATCGCGTACGAACACCCCAGAGCCACTGCTGCCGCAGCCGGCCGGCATGACGTAAACGCGCCGAAATTTCCGCTGAACGCCACATCATCGCGGTAAACTCCCTGACACCCGATCTGGATCGGGCTGTCCTCATTTTTTGCGCGGGCCGCGGAGAGAATATGAGCTTCGGGAAAAAACTGAGCAAATTCAGCCTCGTATCGATCATATTTTTTCAATTCATCCTGAGTTGCGCTTACTATCATGCTCGCCCAATTTTCAACGCAAGCAAGGCGGTTGACTCCCCCCATGCTCGCAGGGACATCAAATCTCTTCAGGTTCAAATAAATGTGTTTCATGAAAATCTCCTACTCTTTATGTACAAGGGAGAGAACGGTGTTGACCGTCTCTCCCCTTTTCCGTATGCAGTTCAAACATTGCTGAGATCGTCATCCTTCATGCACAGATGTACGGCGCCGAGTTTAAAGGTCTGAGGCAGGGCGAGTATGCGGGGAGCCTCGCCGACGTATTTTTTCTTTGCGTCTTCAAGTGCTTCCTCAAAGGTAGCACGGGTCTTGAGTCCCATTGCTCTGGCAATGCCCGGCTCCTGAGCGCCCACAATGTAAATGGCGGAAGTATTCATCTCGGCGATATGGCCGCAGCTCATCATGCTGAATCCGTGAAACGGGTGAAACGCGTTGGCAAAGCGGTACTTGCGGATATATTCTTCGTTGGTCGCAAAATACTCTCCATAGCGGTTCATGTCTGCAAGAGTATTCATGTGATCGTGCTGAAACAGTTCAAACAATTCTCTCGCATACGGCCATCGCTCGTCGTGAAAGTAACCGTTGCAGATGGATGAGCAGATGATGACGCAGTTTTCCTTCATCACTCTCTTGTGGCGGATCACCTGGGCTGAGAGGGCCTGCATCATCTGGATCGGATTCGTCCCCATTCCGTTGCCGTAGTGGAAATCCTGCGGCATGCCGAATACCAGAACGTCATACTTTTCCTCGGCAAAGGGTACATAGGTGCGTTTATTTGCAGGCTTCCAGCTTTCCGGCATCATGTATTTTGCGTAGCCGGAATAGACCGCGATCTGGCGCGAATAGGTATCCAGCACGGCGTCGCAGCAGAAGAAGGGATGACCCATCTTTTCTTCCATATGCATACCTATCTCGTCAAATTTGGTGCGCATCAGGCTATGACCGGAAACGGGAGTAAAGTCCTCCCTGTGCATGACCTTGGGTACATGATGGGAGGCAATGCTTTTCCAGTGCGTAATGCCGGTCGCGCAATGCTTATACCCGCCGGAATAGCCGCCGTATGGATTGCCCTGAACATGCCCAATGAGGATCGGTATGTCGCAGTCAAAGACATACTTATTCATCAGCACAGGATCTCCCCGTCCCGTAGCGCCAAGGTCTACCATATGCTCGCGGTCCTCGGAATCGTGAGAGGTGATCTGATTTGTCCAGTAAAACTCGTTAAAGAGCTTTTCGCCGAGTATTCTTTTCATCTCGCCCTCGGTGGCTCTGGGATGGAGACCGTTGGAGAAGAGCAGCAGGATGTCCTCTTTGCGCACACCCGCGCTGTACAGCTCCTCGATGCAGGCGGATATGGCAACGCGGCGATGAGCCGTGGGCTGACACCCGCCCTTGACTATATCGGGAATGACAAATACAACGGTCTTTCCGGACGCGGCCAGCTCGCGCAGAGCCGGCATGCCTATGGGGTTGCGGATGGAAGCCATAGTAGCGTTATACAGGCTGTCCCAATCCTGGGGAAGGCACGGCGGGTCGGCAACGGTCGTACCGGGTATAAAAATGTCGGTGCTGTCCGGCAGTATTGCACTCATGAGTCCCTGTCCGTATTCAAAGTCAAGCTTCATATTCTGATCTCCTGAATCACTAAAAATGTTTTTGTCAGCACGGGCAAAAGCCTCACGACAAAACTCGTCCCGGCCTCGCCGTCTGCGCTTTTCCGTCCTTGACTGCGAAAACGCCGTTGACCAGAACGTACCTCATACCCGCTGACAGACGGTTCGGGTCGCTGTAATTTGCCGGCGAACTTATTTCATCCGGTGAAAACAGACACATGTCCGCAAAGTATCCTTCCTTTATCAGCCCGCGCTGCGTGAAGCCAAAGCGTTCCGCCGGCTGGCCAGTCATTTTATGGATCAGCCTTTCCACGGGCATGATCTGTTTTTCGCGGTTTTCCGCCAGCAGCTTAGAGAACGCGCCATAATACCTCGGGTGCGGCCGTTCGCGCAGTCTGGCACGGATAGGATCCATTGCCATGCTGTCCGAGCCAAACATAGCCAACGGATGGTTTATGGCCATGTCTACATCCTCCTGAGATGTCTGGAACATCACCATTTCAACTATACCGTCGTTTTCGAGCATAAGCGCGGCGGCAGCCTGATACGGAGTGATATTACGCTCTCTCCCCAGCTCAGCGACGGTTTTTCCCGTGGAAGCTCCGCTTTTTGTGCTGGTGATCAAAAGGTTCTCGCCGTTGTGTTCCCCGATAAAGGTACTCCATCCGGGATAACCATACTCCATGTCATGCAGTATTTCCGGAAGCTGAGTACGGTCTGAGAGTCTCTCTAAAAGCTTATCAAGGCCCCCCTCGTGGTATTTCGGGGGAAAAACCAGACCCAGATACGAACATCCCGCAGTATAGGGATAAACGTCAAAGCTTATGTCGCAGCCCCTTGCGTTTGCGGCGTCGATCATCGCCAGCACTTCATTCATGCGGCCCATGTTGTCTCTGCCCGCGCACTTGAGGTGTGATACCTCTGTCCTCACACCCGTTGCCTCCGCTATGTGTATCACTTCGGATACTGCGGTGAAGAGCGTCTTTCTCTCCCCGCGTATATGAAAGGCCATAATTCCGCCGGTCTGTTTTACGATCTTGGCGGCGAGTATCAGCTCATCCGTGTCCGCATAAAAATCAGGAGCATATCCAAGACCGACGGAAAGTCCGCAAGCTCCGGCCTCAAGCGTTTCTCTGAGTATCGCGCCGATACGGGTCTGCTCTGACGGAGTCGGCCTGCGGTCTTCATAATCCATCACGAAGGCTCTTATACTTCCATAGCCCACCAGAATACGAATATTCTCGTTTACTCCGCCCTTCACGAGCTGCCTGCGGTATTCCTCAAAGCTTCTCCAATCCCAGTCGACAAGCTCCGTGTCGATAAGGGAGAGGGACGCGCGTCTTTTTTTGATAAAAGCAGGATCGTTTTTCAGCGGGAACGGCGAGTAGCCGCAGTTTCCTATGACCTCGCTGGTAACTCCCTGCAAAACATGCCCGGATGGATCGCCGCAGTATACAAGTGAAATATCCGAATGGGTGTGTACGTCGATAAACCCCGGGCAGCAAACGAGTCCCGTACCGTCAATGACAAGCGCGCCGTCAGAAATGCCAATGCGTCCCGTCTTTGCGATCCTGTCCCCTGAGATCAGAACATCCGACTTATAAGGGCTACTTCCAGAACCGTCGATAACGGTCGTATTCGTAATAATTATTTTATTCATTCAGTAGCTTTTCCCTCGGGCATCCACAGTAAAATACCCGACATATTCATCATCCTTGAACACGAACATTCGATCGACCAGATTTGATACCACGCAGCTATGATATGGGATAACGTCCACTTCATCTCCTACCTGCAATCCATACTCATCCGGGTCATATCTTACATAACCGTGTTCTTCGTTCAGCTTATAGATAACGGCGTCAGGCAGCTGTCTGATCTTGCCGAAGCCCGCCTCGTTGTGATCTGAGGAGAGTATTTTTGAACCACAGTCCAGAGTAGCATGGCCCTCCGCAGGAATGCTGACGACGGTGGCCCTCACGGTCAGCGCACAGTCTTCCTCTTTGACCGCTCCCAATTGAGAATAATGGATATCTCCGAACACATAATTCCCCGCGCGGGACTCGCTGACGGCATCCATGACGTCGGCTCTTCGGCTTATAACGGTGGACCCTCCGCTCGTGATCTCCACAGGTATCCCCGCGTCTTCCAAAATCCGGGTACATTTTTTTACGATCTCATTTTCCTCCTCAGACATGCGGCGGAGCGGTTCGTCGGCAAAACTCGTATTGATCCCGCTGTACGCGAAAACACCCTTAAAGCAAAGGCCGGGTAAAGCTCTGAGTTCATTTACAAAGTCTACCAGCTTTTCCGGCTCCACACCGCCTCGCTTGATATGCGTCAGCAGCTCAACAAGCACCGGGATCTGACGGCCCGCCCTGAGTCCTACCGAGTTGAGCTGGAGTGCGGAAACCATGTTATCGCAGGTCACTGTTACATTGGCCTTTTTGAGCAGCTCCTCAAGTCTCAGCATCTTATCCTCACCGACCAGACTGTAAGCGACGAGAATATCATCGATCCCGGCATCAGCCATCACTTCCGCCTCGCCAAGCTTTGAGCAGGTTATTCCGGCGGCGCCGGCTTCGAGCTGCATTTTCGCAATTTCAACGCACCTATGGGTCTTTATATGCGGTCTCATCGTCTGGCCGTTTCTATTGACCCATTCCTGCATGTTATGGATGTTGTCTTTGAGTTTGTTCAAGTCGATTTTGACATATGGGGTAGAGAGCATTTTGATTCTCCTATTCAATCTGGGTCTATTTCCGCTATCAGTTCCACCTCAGCCGTGATATTGTTCGGCAGCATGGATACACCCAACGCGGTCCGGCTGTGTATACCCACTTCCGGGCCGAACACCTGACAGAGCAGATCTGAAGCTCCGTTGATGACTTTAGGCTGTGCGAAAAAATCGGGGGCGCTGTTTACATAGCCGCGCAGATTGACTATTCGGCTGACCTTATCGAGACTGCCCGTCGCCTTGCGTATCTGGCTGAGAAGATTTAGCGCGCATATCCTTGCGGCTTCATAACCGTCTTCAACTGTGCGCTCACGGCCGACAGCACCGAGATAAAGCCGTTTTCCGTTAAACACGGTCCCCTGTCCGCTGCAAAAAAGCAAATTCCCGCTTTTTACACACGGCGTGTATGATGCCACCGGCTCGGGCGCTTCCGGCAGCACGATCCCCAGTCTGACCAGATTTTCTTCAGCAACTCTTTTCATATGTATTTACCTCATTGATCAACAGTGACAATGTCGCTTAAACATCAGTTTCTATTTTAGTTTTTCAGTTATGGCCTTTGCGCTGATCACGGACTGTTCGATGATCATCTCCATTTTTTCAGCGTCCATCCTGTACTGAGGGGTCGCTACACCAATAGTACACGCGATACACCCGTCGGAAAAGAACACCGGTGCCGCGACGCACACGACGTCCGGATTATGCTCAAGGTAGTCGACGGCAAAGCCCTGACCGCGGATCTTTTCAAACTCTGCTTCAAGGGCTTCCCTGTCGGCTATCGTATAATCCGTAAGCTTTTTTAATGGAACTTTCTCAAAATACTCATCGAGCCACTTCTTAGATTGGTAGGCCATGAGCAGCTTTCCGCCGCTGGTGCAGTACATCGGGACCCGCTTTCCGACCATTGAGCGAATATTTACCTGATTCTGCGCGCTGCGTTTCGCGAGGTATACGGCGTCCGTGTTCTCCTTGATTATCAGATGGATAGTCTCCTTTGTCAGATTATTGAGACGATCCATCTCTGCGCTCGACGCTTTTGTCAGATAATCCTCATCCGTAATGGACTCAAAGAGCGGTCTGAGGATGATGCCGCATCCGTATTTTTTCCCGTTCTTTACGGCAAGACCACTCTCCACGAACTCCTGAAGCACCCTGTGTATCGTGCTGACGGGAAGCTCCGTGAGAGCCGCGATGTCATTAATGCCGCAATCCTCCTTAAAAAAGGCCAGCGCGCTGAGTACCTGGATCGATTTAAGGGAAGTAAACGCTCTTATCTGATTTTGAAATAGCTGCTGCTGCTCATAAGTCATTTTCTACACCTCAACAAAAAAGTCTGATCAGAGAAAACCTGAAAGCCTATACACGGGAACCGGATCGTCCACGCGAACTTCTCCGCGTTGTGTTACTTCAGGTATTCCTTCGGAACAGGAGTCTCACTGCTTGTCCACAGGACGTCAGCGGAAACGGAGTTTTTTTCTCCGAACATACTTACAATATACCCCTGATCCTTCCGGCATTCAACATCAATTTCGTTCGGATCAAGAAACTCCTCCAGTATATTGTTGAGTTCAAGAACTTTTTCTCTGCCTTGCGGAGTGCGGCTGATATCTGTCAATTCATGCGGGTCCTCAGAGAGATCAAATATCTGGACCGGCATATGGTGATAATACACATACTTGTACTGACCCTTTCTGATCATGTATATATCTTCTGTCGCACCGCAGGCATGAAACTCTGAGAAAGAGTATCTATTGGGGTCTTCCTCGCCCTCTGCGATTTTGATCAGCGAGCCGCCGTCGCATTTTGGAACGTCCACTCCAAAGGCAGAGAGTACGGTCGGAAAAATATCCACAATGTTCGTGACGGTCTTACGCCGTTGACCCTCGGGAATTCCCGGCCCGGAAATTATAAGCGGGATACCCGCTGACTCTTCGTACATCGTCTGCTTATACCAGAGACCGTGGTTCCCCAGATTTTCTCCGTGGTCACTGAGGTAGATCACCATCGTGTCCCTGTCTCTTCCGCTCTCGCGGAGAGCCTTCATGACTTCACCGATCTGTTCATCCAAGAAGCTGACCTTTGCGTAATATGTGCGGATCATTTTCTGAATGGTCGCTTCGTCAAACTCGTCCTGCAGCTCATTAAATCTGCGTATGCTCTCCAGGACCGGGTGCATGGGCCGCTCCGCGCACGAATACTGACGCGGCATAGGCAGGTTTTTGTCCTTATAAAAATCGAACCAATTCTGCGGCGCCTTGAACGGTGGGTGAGGATCCACAAATCCGACATACAAAAGCCACGGATCATTGTTCACCGGGTTCGATCTATTCAGGATAAACTCCCTTGCCCTTTCAGCCACCATGCGGTCATAGCGGCTGTAATCTGTCTCTCCCGGCCCGGCATTTTCGATGCCTTTTCTCTGCTGGGGCTTAAGTATCGTATTGTTCCTTAGGCACTGACTCGGCTCACCTATTCCACCCTTGGCTGCGTGCATGGGAATGATCTGATCAGCGAATCCCGTCACAGCAGAATCATCTTTAAAATGGAGCTTTCCTATGGTGGTCACTTCTATGTTGTTTTCCCCGAGCAGCTTGCCAAAGCTGTCGAGTTCTCCGTTATACGGATGTGCGTTGTCCCACCAGCGTCCTCTGAAGCTATACTGCCCCGTAGCAAGCGAGGCCCGCGCGGGCATGCATATGGGACAAGCGGTATACGCGTTGTCAAAAACCACGCCTTTATCGGCCAGTGCATCCAAATTCGGAGTATACGCATTTTTATTTCCGTAGCAGCCCGTTATCTCCTTATTGTGCTGATCGCTGCAAATCAAAACTACATTCATTCTGCTATCCCCTCCAGACTTTTTGCCTGCTGCTGGTGGCGTTCAATAAAAGCCGACCATATCCGCGGATCTACGTAAGCGTCCCGGTCGTCCGCAAATGTACCCGCCCTGTCGAATATTTCGATCTGGTTCGGATGACTCGGCAAAGTCACGTCCACATGAAATTTCTTCAGCCGCTCCATCTGCTCTATATAATGCAGTCTGAGAGAGCCGTCCATGGCTTTACTCCGGGAATAATACTCATCGCTCATTGTGTTTGGCCCCACGCCGCCGTGCATTCCAACTGTGTACGTCCGGCCGTCATCTCCTCTTTCCTCCCAGAAAAAGCTGGTACACCCGGGCGTATGCCCCGCAGTCAGAAGAGTACGAATACTGACTCTTCCGAGCCGTATTGGCTCGTCGTCCCTATAAAAACGGTCGGGTTCAAACTTCTGGATTTCACAGCCTTCTCCCGGAAACCACACTTCCTCTGGAAATTTTTTCATAAAAGCGAGATCCTGCTCCGACATCCATATCTCGGCACCGCTCATTTTTTTAATGGCGGCAGCGGCCCCGCAATGGTCAAAGTGTGCATGACTGATGAGGATGTGCTTTATTTCCTCCGGACGGTGTCCGCTCCTGTAAATCGCCGATACGAGCAGATATAAGCTCTCGGGAACTCCGCTGTCAATCAAAACAAGGCCTTCCCCGGTATCAATGAGATAAGCGGCGACCCACCTTTGTCCCGAGATATACCATGTAAATTCTGTCATTTGAAAGGGGTCGGCCGCCAGGACCCATGGGCTTCGGCGTAATATTCCCATTGGATCCTTCAGCGGCGCACTGTATGAATATACGTTACCCATCATGTATTCTTTGGTTTGCTTACAAGCTTCTTTAACACAGGCTTTATTACAGGTGCCAAAATGCTGAACAAGGCGATAAGGAGGAAAATCAAAGAAACCGGGCGCTTCATGAACATCAGTATCCCTTCCTGAGAATATGTCAGTCCCTTTCTCAGGTACTCCTCTATCTTCTTTCCGAGTATGAAAGAAAGTATCAATGGTGTCATAGGTACACCAGCCATGTCCATTATAAGTGCAAGCACGCTCATCGTGATCATCATTCCTATATTGAACATTGTGTAGGCGGACGTAAACGCGCCGATAAAGCACATGACGAGGATGACCGTATAGAGATAGTGATATGGAACTCTGAGAATGTACGGGAACCATCTTTTTGCAATCAGTTCAACGATAAGCACGATGACTGCACCGACAAGCATGTACCCGAATATCATATAGCTGGTCACGGGGTTATGTTGCATCATAAGCGGGCCCGCAGTCAAACCATGGATCGTGAGAGCGCCGAGAAGCAGCGCGGTAGCGGTATCGCCGGGTATACCCAGCGCTATCATGGGAATAAGCGCTCCGCCGGTAGCCGCGTTGTTTGATACCTCTGAGGCAAGTATGCCCTCCGGGCAGCCGGTGCCAAATTTTTCCGGGTGCTTGCTGGTGCTTTTGCAGAAAGAATAGGATACCATGTTGGACAGGGCGGACCCCATTCCGGGCAGGAAGCCTATCCAGAGTCCTATCATAAGGGCGGAGAAGATCGTCTTTATATTCGACGTGAAATCGCTCAGTTTTACGCCTATTCCTTTTAGGTTTTTGGTGTCGACCGCCTGAAGTTTCTGTGTTCCGACTGCGTAGCTTTTTGCGATCTGTGACAGTGCATATGCCCCCAGCATAAGCGCGGTCATGTCAACACCGCCGGTAAGAAATCTGTTTCCAAATGTAAATCTCGCGCACCCGGTAATGGGGTCCAAGCCGACACAGCTCAAAATAAGACCTATTGAGGCAGCCAGAATTCCCTTTGCCATTCTGCCCTTGGAAAGCGCGACAACCAGAGAGATCGCGCAGACGCAGAGACTGAAATATTCCCACGGTCCCAGCATGAGCGCAAGCTCCGCGATCACGGTACACAATGCACTTGCGATAATAACCGCAAGAAATTCTCCGATAAACGAACCGATTATTCCAAGTCCCAATGCGCGGGCAGTTTCTCCCCGTTGACTCATCGGATGTCCGTCATAGCATGTCGCTATCGCGGAAGGAGTACCTGGGATGCCAAGAAGGACCGCGGATATAAAGCCGCCGGAAACACCCCCGACATACATTCCGCAGAGCATGCTGAAGGATGCGTCTGCCGAAAGACCGAAGGTGATAGGCAGAAGAAGTGAAATACCCAGACTGCCGTTCAAGCCGGGGACCGCCCCGAAGATTATTCCCGCAACTACGCAAAGGAAAAGGAGCAAAAGATTGACAGGCTGCGTACACACAGCCAATCCCTGAAAGAAGCTTGCCATATCGGTCCTCCTTAGAACAGAATGCCATTCGGCAGCATGATAGAAAACCCCTTTGTAAACAGGAAGTACAGGCCCACAGTCATGCCCGCGACTATTGTGACCGCAACCGGAATGCTGATATGCTCATCTTTTCCGAGCAGGTATATAAAGACGCCCGCGGCAACAGGAGTGCTGATGAGGAAGCCGAGGTACTTCAGCCCGAGCTGGTACGCGACCATACAGCCCAGTATAAGCAGGAGCTTAAGAAAGCTCTTTTTATCCATGCCGTGCTCGCATTCGCTTTTTTCGATGAGTATCAATACCGAGCAAAGCGTAAGAAGTCCCACGGCTATATAAGGCATCAATCTTGCGCCGGGGTCACTTTTACTTGCGAGGTCACGAATGCTGCCAGTGTTCACGAACAGTATGACTGCCGCGATCAAACACATGACAGCAAACAATTTGTCAATTTTAAGTTTCATATTTCAACCCCATAATAGGATATCTGCATCATGCCGCAATATCTGACATGATGCAGATCTTGTCATTTTTCGCAGCTTACCGCTATTTAGAAAAAGCAGATCAGCCTTCTACGGCCGAGATACCGAGAGCCTTGCCGGTCTCAAGAATGCTGTTAAACTCATTCTGGAAGATCTGACGGCTCTCATCAAGGTCATACCATTCCGCTCTTGCGCCAAGACGGTTCAGATTTTCGATTACGGTTGCGTCTTCCATAACGCCCTTGAGGGATTTGTTGATCTCGACGAGAACATCCTCGGGAGTATCTGCGGGCGCCCACATATAGAGACGCATTTCCCAGCCGATATCATATCCCTGCTCCTGAAGCGTATTCCAGTGTTCGGGCCAGCCTTCAAGATTCTCACCGGAAGAACTCAGAACGCCGATGACCTTGACCTTTCCCGCTTCCTCATAGGATCTTGCGTTGGCTACATCGACCTGGCCGCAGTCAATAAAGCCGCCGGAGATGTTGGTGAGCTTGTCAGTAGTGTTGGCGGCGACGACCATGTTGAGTTCAACACCGCACTCATTCATGACCTGACCCCAAAGGAACTGAGCAGGGCCGCCGGTAGCAATAGCGACCTTGACCTCACCGGGATGATCCTTCGCGTATGCAATAAACTCGTCAAAGGTGTTGAAGGGTGCGTCCGCAGGAACGATGAGAGCCTGCTCCCCCATGTACTGAAGGGCGGCCACAAGCGTCAAATCGCTGCTGGGATTTACATCCAGAACGCCTGTCACATACTGGCAGATCGCAGTGTTCTGGTGGCAAACAAGAGTGTATCCATCCGCAGCTGCCTCTGCACAGGCAGCCATCGCGACGGGAGTAGCGTCATAATTTGTAACGACAACGCTCTGGCCAAGCTGATGTGCCCATGTATCCGTGAAAGCGCGGATAGTATTGTCGGTGCCGCCGCCTGCGGAGGAGGGGCAAATAACGTTGATGTTGGAGGTGGGCCAAGCGGGCTTGACTTCCTCAACCGGGGCTTCCGTCCCGGCGGCGGGCTGTTCTGCGGGGGTCTCCGTCTTTGCCCCGCAGGCGCAGAGTGCAAGCGCCATAGCGAGAATCAAAACTGCGGCAAAGATTCTTTTTTTCATTTCTTTTTCTCCTTTTTTTATTTATTGAAAGTGGGAACGTTCCACTAACATACGTTGTTTATATTCCAAGGATAGCCCTGGCCGGTTCAAAGGCTTTCTCAAGTATTGCGCATTCGTTCTCTGTCAGTCGGCGCATCGGGAAGCGAGGCTCTCCCATCGGCATTCCTCTCAGTTCGAGAAGGTATTTATGACTCATAACGGGAACGGTCGCTCTGCAGGTCTTTCGCAGTGTTATAAGCACGTCCTGATACCGTCTTGCCGCGGCAAGGTTCCCTGCTTCGTAAGCGCTGTTGACACCCACGCATATTTCCGGGACAACATTTGCCAGCGCGACTATCGCCCCCTTGCAGCCGAGCTGAAGGGCCGGGAGTATTTCCGCGTCATTTCCCGTAATGACCTCAAACTCTTCGGGAACAGCTATTTTTAATTCCTGAAGGTTGGTAAAGTTCATGCTGCTATCTTTGATCCCCTTGAGATTTGGACATCTTTTCACCATTTCAGGAAGCATGTCTGCAGTGATCGCGTTCCCGGTCATTCCCGGCATATTGTACACGACCATCGCGCTGCCCTCGCTCAGCTTCGAGACCAATTCAAAATAATCCAATATCGCCGCCCTGTCATACTTATGATAGTACGGCGCTGTAACGGAAACGCACTCTACTCCGTTCGTCAGGGCATGCTTTATATGCCTTTTCAGTTCCCCTGTATTCATAGCGGTAACATT
>ERZ1026856.634-NODE-634-length-20296-cov-39.485450_pt1 | contig 20296 bp, 42 predicted proteins | sample MGYA00380158_ERZ1026856 | MGnify/ENA primary metagenome ERZ1026856 (study PRJEB33269, sample SAMEA4719794) | human gut metagenome | biome: human-associated habitat; feature: organic feature; material: feces | place: Cameroon | collected 2013-10 ...
TCGCCTTAGTCTCGTGGGCTCGGAGATGTGTATAAGAGACAGGTTATATAATAAACAGGGATAATAGTGCGGCACTTGATTTATATATAAAAATATTATATAATATATTTAGAAAATGAAATAGAAATAGGGGTGCCTTGGTTATTGGGGATATTCATCTAAAAACTAGGGCACCATTTCAAAACATCAAGGAACGTTTTAGAAAGTGAATTGAAAAAATGAAAAATGAATTCAGTTATGATGTATTAAAAGAGAAGTATTCAAAGAGAGTTGGAAATTATAAAGGCAGAGATGTAATCGTAAGAAGTAAATACGATGACCTTGGTGATAATGTATACCTCTTATATGATTATAATAACGCTCTCATTGTTGATGGCTATTGGATTGCGACTATTAATGAAGATGGTAGTTTGAATCATAGAGCGGGAGCTACTGTATGGAAACCTAAGGAAAGGGCCTCGGCGGCGGCCAGGCCACTAACGTGTCCTAAGGATGATGAGAGTGGCAATATTGAGGTAGATACGGCGCTTGTTGATTCTCTCCTGGAATCAGCGTATAATGATATTTTAAGTGATTTGATGTATAAAGAATAAAAAAATGGAGTGGTTTATCGCCACTCCATTTTTTTTCTTGGTGATTTTTTTCTGAGATCAATACATTTTTTTTTATTTGTTTGTTTTATCTCCTGCTATTGGAATAGAAAAACTAATAAACCTATTCCAATAACTATTTAAATGGTTAGCGGGGGAACCATTAATGGGTTGATGAATTGTTATAATGTATGTAATATTTTTTCTTAATCGTTGTCATAAATATTTAGAAATGAGTTTTTTTAATTTTGATGAGATTGTGGTGCCCCCGCTCGGTACCAACTCATCACTCAATTTCATCGTTATCGTTATCCTCTGAATTTTTCAAGGTACCCTTTCCAAAAAACGTCGAGCCCAGGTATTCAAATTGCCAATTTCCCAGATGAAAAATACCTGGGCCGACACGTTATTCGAAATTAAATGCGAGAAATCCAGTCGTTGAGGATTTCATCTACGGTTTTGCCCTTCTTGGTGGGCTTATCAGTTCTCGTCTCAAAACGGAAACCGGGGACCTCAATCTTGAAATTGTGAGGATCCTTATAGAATTTCAGGAAACTGTCCATCACCTTGATGACGTCCTCAGCCTTCAAGTCTGCGCCATTGTAGCCAACATAGGCCGCATAATCGTTGATAGCAACGGCCACCGCTTCCGCTCGGGCCATCTTCTCATCATCCTTCTTCTTCTGGTCAGCATATGCCTTGGAGGCATCATTCAGCATCGCAGTCATTTCCTTAGCAATATCCTCGGCGCTCTCGCCGTTCATCAGGCGAGCCAGAATATCGTTCTTATTCATTAAAATAACCTCTTTTCATTTTGTATATACATATTATACCAAAAATTTTTTTTAAAGTCAAGTGGAAAAAAAATGGTTTTTTTTAATATTATAACATAAATTTTTTTTTATGTCAAACCGGGCGGCATATGGGTACCGAGCGGCGGTTGGCTTTTGGGATTTTTGGCGCGCATATGAGGGTCGCTAGAATTACGGAAAATTTTCCATATGGGGGTACAGATCGGAATTTCGGACCGCAGCGCCCGCGCTCGGCCCGTTGTACCTCCCCTTCTAATATACCACACCTGGCCCAATTTGTCAATAGGCAATTTACACAAAAAAGAGGGTGGATTTCTCCACCCTCAACAAAATTCATCGAAAATGTCATCGGACACTTGGCACTCATACCAGCCGAAATACTCTCGGCAGGAATGGAGTTCACCCTCGATTTCGTCCTCGTCTATGTCGGGATTCTGAATGTGTAGATACTGGATAACCCAGTGTTCGCTGGCGCACAGGTTTTCGTCAGCATTGAAGTAAAAACGCGGTGTCACGTTCATTCCTCCTCCCACGGCAGTTCGGGCGAAATTTCGTCCAGTTCCGCCTTGTCGTTATAGTCGGCGGTGATTGCCGGAATGTCGATAAACGCTCGGCTTGCCACATAGTCAGCCATGTGTACCAGTCTGTCGATAGGAGTAAATGGTCTGTCCTCCTTGTCGGTAGTCCACTGACCCATGTGGGAGATGAGGGCGTGTGTCAACTCATAAGGGCAATAATTACAGCAGTTGCCCCACGCATCGAAAAAGTCGTTCCACGCATCCGCGACACGCTCGGCGGCAAGTCTGCCGTGCTGGGAATACTTCTCCTTGTCAAACTCCCTGATACCATACTTGGCGGTATCGTGGAGCAGACAGGCAACTCTTGCGAAGTCCTTGCGCTCGTCAGACAGATACGCCCATTGGCTCATACGGAGCAATTCCTCGCAAAACCACGCTACCGCCTTTGTGTGGCGTACCAAACCGCCCTCGCCTTGGCTCATAGCCGGATGGAACTTGCCGGAAGAACTTGCGCCGATAGTCCAGAAATAATCCGGCACGATACAGTCGAAGTAATAACGCACGAAAGAGCGCAAATCCTCGGACTGAATGAACTCGATTTCGTGGTCAAAAAACTGGCTCTTATTCATAGATACCTCCGTGCTGTTGGTGGGTTCCAGCTCCCTCAGATTGTTTATAGTATAGCGCATTTAGGGACAAAATTCAATAGTCAATTTACACAAACTTTCGGCGGAAAAATTGTTGAAAATGTGTATTGACAAAAAAACCGACCGCCACGTATGTCAGCGGCCGGCCAATTATACTACAATCAGAGGGCGTTGTCAATAGTCAAATTAAATAAAAAAAATGAGGGAAAATCCCTCATTTTTCTACGCGAACAGTTGTTTGAGTAGTTCGTATTTGCCATTGAGATAATTTACATCTTCCTCGGTGATTTCGTCTAAACCGGGAAAACGGTCTTGCTTTTTCCATTCAAAATTTTTCTTGTGATGGAAATAATCTCGCATAATATTTTCCATAGTTAGGGCTATGTCAGAGTTATCACAAGGATACCATAATTTGACAACTGCTTTATCAATGTTGCCTTTATAGTCCTTTTTGAAATGCTCTTTCAGTCGTTTCTTGCCATCATCGGCTTTACCAACTTTTGCCCATAAGCATTTGCCTTCCAAATAATGGAAAACAAGGTATGCCCCGCACCCTTTTACGCCTTGCGTCTCGTCCTCTATGTAAACATTATTTTTCAAATGCTCCTTGACTGCCTTACTGATTTTGGTCAGCGTTCGGTTAATTGGGTCAAGAATGTACTGCTTTGCCCATTCACGCCCGCTGTTATAGATTTTTTCGACAGTCTCCCACCAGTGATTTTTCCATCGAGCATTTGCCATTTGATATTTGCCGTATGCTCCCATCAGGTCATTTTCTCTTACATAATCGCTTGCGGACATGAATTTTTCCTCACTTTTTCATTGTTTTTTGAAGAAAATGGGGGATTTCTCCCCCATTTTCTCAACTTTTCGGCTTGCGCTTCTGAACAAGCGTCAATTCATAGCAGTTGTCAGAGATTTTGAACGCAATCTGTCTCTCTTTGTTAGTGATTTCCACATTTTCGCAGGCATTTTCGCTGTTTTCGGTCAAAAATCTTGCCAATTCAGCGATAATGGACGCTTTCGTGGGATTTGCCTTGCGCTCTCTCGTGGTAAATTTGTATGCGGTGGGGGTCTTGCGTGTGCCAGTCTTGGCGAATTTCTGTGCGACTTTGAGCTGTTCTTTCGACAGGTCAAAATCCTGTTTCTTGCCCTTGTCGATTTCTCGGTCAGAGTTCCACACGGCTTCCGCTTCATCGGCAGTCCAGCCCATTTTCGCCATAGCGTTTTTCAGCCATTCGGTTTTGGAAATGTCAGCCATAAAACACCGCCTTTTCAGATTTTAGGGGAGAGAGGGGGAGAGGTTATCTCCCCCTCTTGTCTCACTTGGCGGTGAAATACGCCTTGCGCTTATTCTCGATACGCTCTGCCAGACCGTCAATGACCATCTGACGCACCAGAGAGGAGACTTTCTGGTTGGACGCATCGGCGATAGCGGGGACAGACTTCATCAGTGCGGACACGGTGTACTTCTCGCCCTTGTGGGCGTCCAGGAACGCCTTGATGTCGGACTTGATACCCTCGTTTGCCAGCTGGGTGGCAGTGGGCTTCTTGTCCACGGTGTTCTTGCGGTCGAGCAGTTCCAGCTCATGCTTGGCGAACTCCGCCATCTCTGCGGGAGACACATCCACATAGACAGTCTCGAAGTCCTCGGAAGTGCCGATACGCTGGGAAGTGGGGAACTTGAACTCGCCTACCTCGGCGAAAGTTTTGAGGGCGGTGAAATAGTCCCGCTTGGTCATACGGCGGGAAGTGGTGGAAGTAGTAGCAATCATAGTATCAACCCTTTCTGCGTTTTTAGGTGTCGCCCACCATATTGTTGTTTCCCTCTTGGAACATCTATATTATAACACAGACCCAAAGCCTTGTCAAGACTTTTTTTTCGGATTTGTGGAATTTTTTTAAGGTACACGCCCCGCCGGAGGCTCTTGTCCTCTCTCCCTTAGAACAATTATATATTACCACACCCTTGGGCAAATTACAATAGTCAATAATGACAAAAAACGGGATTTTCAACATCCAAAATTTGTGTAAAATAACACTTGACAAAATTTGTGCCACGTGGTATAATGGAAATTTCGGGCGCCACATCCGTGAGCGCCCGACCCATTTTAGCACATCCGAGCGCATTTGTCAATAGGTAATTTACACAAAAATAAACCAGCGTAGTTGGCTACTACGCTGGTTCCCCTGTTGATACTCGCCAGCCGTCCGGACAGCCAGCCCACTTCTACACAGCAGACCCAATCAGCTGGGCGCAATGCCCACATAGATGGTCTTTCTCGGCACGCGGTGAATGTGGTTAGAACTTCGTACCCAGTCCCAATTTCTAACGAGGGGTTCAAGATGGCGTTTGAGAAGAAACTGTTTAGGGGACAAACACTCTGTTAAAATCCATCTTGGCTGGGGTATAAATATAATCAATCATTAAACTATCTAATCAAACAATGATTGATTACTAAGGTGGTCGATACAATCGCCATTTCATTTTCTTCACCTCACATTATGTATTATAGCACAGGCGGGGCGATTTGTCAATACCTTCTTTCAAAATTCTAACTCGTCCCGAACGCCATAGCCGGAGAAATCGAGAATAACAGGAGAAATGCCAATGTACCCAATGTTTGAGCCGTGGAGGTCGTTTATGTGATACTTCTTGACGAACTCACAGAGGGCGATAACCTTGCGCTTACCGTGGAGGGAAACGGCAACTTTTGCCCACAATCCATCGAGGTCGCGCCCATAGCCATTTTGGTCTGCCTTGCGGAACTGTCGCTCAATCTGACTAACGCGACAATCAGGGACAGTTTTTGCGATACGGACGAGACGCCCTTGCAGTCCGCCCTCTGCCCAGCAGATTTTGTGGGCGCTGTTAGTAATAATCTGTTGAGCGGTGAACGCAATCGCTTCACCATCACGGGAGGAGGTAATGTAGCCAGCCAGCATAGTGGCGGGGAAGAAATCAGCGAGATTGGCTTCTACGGCTTTCTGATACACAGCCACTTCCCGCTCTGCGTCCCGCGTCTCCATAGACCATTTGAGGACATAGCCCAATTCAGGGAACACCAGACATTCCTTGGTCGCGCCGTTGCTGGTCACAATCTTGACATTAGGGTATGCGTTGTGAATGACATTACACAGACTGTCTGCCCGTCTGACCAGTCTCGGCTTTTCAGATACCGCCTGTTGAATGGTCAGGATAAAATCCTGAACTCTCGGAAACTCCATCGTTCATCGCTCCTTTCAGTATCATCATTATAGCACATTACAGGAGAATTACAATAGGCAAAATGCACAAAATTCTGCGGAAAAAATTTCTGAAATTGTATAATGTGCCGAAAACCGGGCGCCAGGACCGTAAGCGCCCGGCCCAATTATACCACACGCGCTTTGATTTGTCAATAGGTAAAAATGCACAAAAAATGAGGGAGAATTTCTCTCCCTCACTTGCGCGGACACGACAGCACAACCTTGTATTTTGTTCCATCGAGGGTGAATAAAAATTCACGCTCCGCATTACTGACATTCAAGTCAGTCGCGCCGTATGTGGTCAGTGTCTCGGTCAGCAAGGTAATAATGCCCTGCTTGGTGGGATTGACCTTTTTTTCTCTTGGCGCGAACTTGTACGCGGTCGGCTGGCGTCCTACTCCACGCGCTTTCTTGCTTGCCTTTTCCTGTTCCTCGGTCAGCGGAAACGGATTGCCGCCCTTGTCGATGATAGCATCTTGGACAATAATGTCCTTGGCTTCGACTTCGGTACAATCCAGCTTTCGCATGAGGTCAGCAATTCGCTCATTCATGCGCTTGCTCCTTTCGGGGATAGGGTGGGAATTTCTCCCCACCCTTGGGCAGTTTACTCGCTCACCTTGCGGAAGAACGCCTTGCGCTTATCCTCCACGCGCTCCACCTGCTTGTCCAGCACCATCTGCCGGACGAGGGAGGACAGCTTCTGATTGCTCATGTCCTTACAGACGGGGAACTCCTTGAGCATCTCGCTGATGGAGTACAGACGGTTGGCTTCCATAGCGGACAGAACACTGGTCTTGATGACCTCGTTCTCCTGCTGGGTCTTGGTGGGCTTCTTGTCCACGGTGTTCTTCCGGTCGAGCAGGTCGATTTCGTGGGTGATGAACTCAACCAGCTTGGGGTCTGCCTTGACCTCGGACAGCTTCAGCAGGGCGTTGAAGTGGTCGCGCTTGGTGGGCTTACGGGTGGTGGTGTTAGTGTTAGACATAGTATCAATTCCTTTCTCCATTTGGTTTTGAGGGCTTTGCCCTCCTGACATTATCTATTATAACAGCTTGCGCTGGGATTGTCAAGAGTTTTTTTCAAAATTCTTGATTTTTTTTGATAGTGTCAACAGGGGAAACGCTCCACATGGGTTTCACACGACTTACAACCCCGGAATACGGACAAGAATGTTGCCATGTTATTGCGTCGCAGTCCGATTAGAGGTTTCGGTCTGTACCTTGCTCACAAATTGCTCACTTTCCGCTCCATGCTCAGGCTTTACCGCGTGGTCTACACCCACTCTTTCGGTACTCTCGGTGGTTGCGCACCCACCAATTTCTGGAGTGGAGCGTTCCCCTCTTGACATTATCAATTATAGCACAGGTGCTTGGGATTGTCAAGAGGTTTTTTGAAATTTTTTCAAATTTCTGAAACCTGTCTACACAGGCGACACATTAGACGCATCTGCCGTGCCGTTCCCCTCCTGACATTACCCATTATAGCACATTCAGTGCCAGTTGTCAAGAGGGAAAATGCGGGTCAGTTACCGAGTTATCACACCCGCCAGCGTGGCTCCCCTGAGGAGCAACTTGCTGTTCCCTCCTGACATTATGTATTGTACCATAGGTGAGCGCGGATTACAATAGGCAAACTACACAAGTTTCAGGAAAAATAAATAAAAAAATTTGTGTAAAAAAACTATTGACAAAATTGCTGGCGGGGTGTATAATGGTGAATTCCGGCCGAGACGCGCGAAATCGGCCGGCCATTATACCACACCCAGGCGTGTTTGTCAATAGGTAAAAATACACAAAAAAATGAGGGGAAAATCCCCTCATTTTTAGTCCATCTGACAAGCGAGAAATGCGTCCCGCTTTTCGTTCAGGTTGGCGATTTCGCCCGCCAGCGCGTCAGCCCTCATAGCCAACAGACGGGCGTAGCCCTTGCGCCAGTTCAGCATACCGGCGGGATTGACCGTGTAAATGTACTTTTCCTTTTCCACGGTCTTGGTGTCCTTGCGCTCAACGCGGAAGTCCTGACCATTCATAGCCAGCAGAGCGCGCTGTGCCACTTCCGGCAAACGCAGCCAGTCATACTCGGTCATCAGGGCGTTGCCATTCTTGTCAATCATCCAGCTTTCCGCTTCCCACGGGTCGAGCCTGATTTCCTTGGTGGTGTTCTCGGTGCGTACCACCTTGATGATACCCTCGTCCCGCAGGAACGACAGGGAATTGTAGGTATACCGCCGGTAGTTATGCTTTGCCTTGGAGAAGTCCTCGGAAGTGAACTCCTTGTTTCCGAACAGGTCTACCAGCCACTTGTAGGTCTTGACGGTGCGCTGGAAGTTTCTCAGGTTAGCATAGCGAGCTTTCATAGTTTTTTCTCCTTTTCTATTGGTGGGGCTTACCATCGTTTCCCCTACCTTGATTTTGTAATGTTATTATAGCACGGAATGGGGGCTTTGTCAACCCCCATTCCAAATTTTTTTTACGGGGTGTCGTGCTTGCGGTATTCAGTCAGGTCAGGGTCGCCAATCCATTCGGAAAAATCAACCCAATAGTAGAACTCGTGAAGAATGGTGGTTTCCTCGCCCTCGAATACTCCACCACAACAGGCGCAGATAATGTTTCCATCATCAGTCTGAATACCCGCCTGAACGCCATCGGAATGGTCGCTCTTAAACAGAACTTGCTTCGGCATTTCGCTTACCTCCTTGTCTTAGTATAGACATTATACCACAAGAGAAAGGGGCTGTCAAGCCCCAATCTCAAAACTTGGGAAAACATTTTACCTCAAAGGGTGCGTCCCATGCGTGGACGTTCTTCGTATACTTCTTGTGCATCTTCTGACAGGCGAGGAAAATTTCCATTTCCTGCATAGCGTCAGAAAGTGCGGTGTGTTCTTCCTCAAAGTCAGGGTTGCCGTGGAGATAACCATAAACCGCTTCAACGGAAGTCGCGCAGGTCTTGCCGTTCTTGGAACGCTTGCCATTTTCTCGGCAGTATTCCGCATAGGACTTTTTGTGGGTGATAGTTTCCAGTGCCATAAGGTACAGGTCAATGAACTCGAAAGTGTCCAGCAGGTCGCGGAAACAGGTCTTACAGAAGTCAAAACCGCTGTTGTATGCCATCACATAGCGGACGCCATAATGGTCGCACAGGTTTTTGATTACCTCATAGGCTTCGCGCTCCGTGGCGATAGCGGAGATTTCGCCAGCTTTGAGCCGTTCGGCATACTTGGGAAAATTCTTCTTGGCATAGCCATCGGTGGCGATTTCATCATAATGCTCCATCACCAGCAGGGAGGTGGTGGCAAGGATTTCGCCTTTGCGGTCGTGGATAATCGCGCCCACATTATACATTCCCGTGGGGTGAGCCGCGCCGCCTACCGTTTCAGTGTCCAGCGTGCAATAGATATTTTTCATTGTTCATTCTCCTTTTCTCTTGGTCGGGTGTACCATCGTTTCCCGTACCTTAATTACATTACATATTATAGCAGATAGGGGCGAGGTTGTCAAGCCCCTATCTGCTTTTTTTTACAGGTGGCGCAGGATTTCCATAAGCAGGTCGGCATTGTATGCCATATTGTGAGTGTTTGCCGTCCACTCATTGAGATTTCGCTGTTCATCATCGAACAAGATAGACGCGGGGCAGGTAGCACAGGTGGACTTGGGAACGCCATAGGGTACAATGTGGATTTCGTCCCACTTGACGCTGGGGAGATGCTTTGCCAACCATTCCCGCTTGACCTCGGCAACTTCGGCATTGAACTTATCCGTTCCACTCTTGGACAGCCAACTGATGATACCGATATTGTAGCCACGCGCCTGTAAGCGGTTCAGGTAGCGGGCGAGGGTGGAGAGATGCACAAGCGGACGGGCATTCGCATATACGCTTGCGTCAGAGGCTTCCAGCTTTGCCAGCCAGTTGGGGTCGCCGTACAGGTCAGCAACCGTGCCGTCTAAATCTAAGTAAATCGTCATAGTATCAACTTCCTTTCTTGATTGTAATACTATTATACAGGATAAAACGCGATTTGTCAACAGTTTTTTTCGGTTTTGCTCTTGGTCATTTCGCACAATGTTTCGGGATGCGCCCTTGGTCAAATTTGTTCAATTTGCCTATTGACAAAATTGCTGGCAGGGTGTATAATGGAAATTTCGAGCGCCAGGGCCGTGGGCGCTCGGCCGAGTATACCACAAATAGGGGCGTTTGTCAATAGGCAAAATAGACAAAAAAAATCTCCCAAGTTTGGGAGATTTTTCAATTATTACTTCTTGACAGTGATGCTGAAAATAGAGCGCAGGAGCGCGATAATGAGCCAAATGACCAACGCCAGTTTCCACGAAAACACGATGGCAATAGAGCCGATGGTGGTTATCCCAATCATAGGGAGAAGCCAGCAGAGAAGCCAGACCAGCCCAGCAGTAAACAGGAACGAAATGCCGAGGGCAATAACCGTTATCAGAATAGTAATCATTTTTATTCTCCTCTCTTAAATACGATAGTTTTGTGTGTGGTGAAGGTCGCTCCGCGAACAAGCGGATCATTTGCCAGGTCATTTGCGATAAATGATTTGGCTTCATCTTCATCCTTGAACCACTCGCTATTAGTGAAGCGTTCGTCCCAAGTAGTTATGCCCCACCACTCAACGTTGTAGTACACATCTTTGATTTCCATTGTCGCAACCTCCTTAATAGATTTGTTCGCCGTTGTGGTAGCGTTCGTATCTCGCTTCAAGGAAGTCGAGAATGAACTCGAAGTCATCAGCGTCCGCGGGGTCTACGAACTTCTTTTCAAGGATTTCGCCAGTGTGGTCGTTGAACACTTTAATCATTTCCATTTTGTTGTCCTCCCTTATTTGATGATACCATTCTAACACATAGGGGTTGATTTGTCAACCCCTATTTTACAAATTTTTGCTTTCTGCCACGAAATATTTTGCGCCATACTGCGCCACAATGTCCTTGACCTTTTTGCTTTCGGCTTGCGTGGCACAATAGAAATTAAACAGCGTATGCTTGTCGCTAATTTCAATGTATGAATGGGGGACTTCTCGCAGGTCAAAATCAACAGCGGCACGATACTTTGTGGGGACAGTCATTTCAATCTTCCACAACTTTTCCTTGCGCGCCAGTTCCTCCACCCATTTGACCGCCAGCACACCGATGAAATTACAGGCGGCGGTAATACCCATCTTTGCCAGTGTAGAAACGCCGTCAATGTTGGTCAGGATAATGACATAGGAATAGAAACCATAGGTCAGCGCATTGATACCAGCGGCTACCCACTTGTTGCCCTTGACCGTGAGGATGGATTTAATGGTGGATAGCACCACATTCACAGCGGTACAAACAATGAATAGAATAATTGCGTTCATTTTCATCACTCCTTTTTCAGTATAATAATAATAACACATTTAATTAAAAATGTCAAGAAAAATTTTTGCCGTGGTTAAATTCTCACAGGACTGTTTTTTTGTTCCGTGTAGTTAGTCAGGACTAAACCTGACAAGAGGGGTGTTAATGCCCCTCTGTCAATTTGTTGAACATACTCCACAGCACATCTTTATCAAGAGATGTTTCCATCGCCATAGCGTAAATTTGTTCCTCAGTAGGCAGGTATTTATCATCACGCCATCCGAAAAATCTTTCACAGGACTGGTATGCCTTATACTCGTTCTCGGTCAATTTGCCGCGCAACCGCCAGTCCCAGCGAATGGAACTTATCATAGACCACGCGCACCCGCCTGCGATAGTCAGCACTATGACCGCGACAGTCGCATATAGTACGAATGTGGACTTTACCATACCATATACCAGCAGACCGAAACCACACACAATGAGGAAATTGCGCGCATACCTTTTGAGGGTTTTCTTCTGAAAATCAGACATTATGCTTACTCCCTTCTACATTGGACGTGAACACTCCGGCGAACTGTTCGGCGAAATCATCATTATATGCGCGATTGGCGATGACTTCCATAACTGTCTCGATACCGTGCATATAATGGGGATTGCCATTGATAGCATCATAGAACCCCAGGAACATACGACATTTACACAGGTCATTGAAAACCATCTGATACGCTTGTTTCAACTCCATTGTTCTTACCTCCTTGTTTCAGTATAGCCATTATACCGTATTACGGGATAGAAGTCAATCGTCAAAATGCACAAAATTGCGGCGAAAAATTTGTGAAGTATGCCTATTGACAAAAATGCCGGGCGCCACAATCGTGAGCGCGCGGCCGAAAATGTCAAGTAGAAAATTATACAAAAATTGGGCTGGATTTTTGTTTATCCAGCCCAAATGATTTACTTTCCCGATTTTGGAACGAAACCCCGGCAGAATTGACGACACCAGGTGCGCTCGTTCTTTCGCTTCATACATTTACTCTCGCCCATGCTGTTCATTACCTTGCCGTGGTTATAACCCCAGTATTCACAGTTGGAACATCTCACCTTGTCAGGCTTTACGCAATAACGGTCAGCCAGTTCAGTTCTGATTGCAAAAGTAGTCATTCGGGGTATCCTCCTTTATTTATTGTCTACATTATACCACACCTCTTGGTTGTTGTCAATAAAAAATGTGGGATTTCTCCCACATTTTTTTTATTTATTTTCTAACCGCATTTTATCAGAGCCGATAAGCGCAGCCAGCAGGTTTGAGGTATCACGGACTTGGCTCATAGAATATTCTTCGCCAATGTTGGAAATGACGTATTCCTGCTCGTAGTCATACATCAAATCGAACAGGTGAGAAATAACCTCGCGGGCGTCTTGGAGTTTGTTCTTTTCCTCTTGGGTGAGCTGAACCTGAACATTTGAGTTGATGATGTTCATTTGTCTTACCTCCCTTTTGTACTGATTTCCACTTTTTCAGTAGGGGCAAGCATTTGAAGCACATTAGCCGTAAGCGCGACATCTACTCTGTCATAGACATTCCCGCAAGTATCGCCCGCATACTCACAGTCATTGTCGGCGATAACATCATACAATTCATTCAGAATGTCATAGGCATCGCGCAGGGTTTTCCGCTCCTCCTCTGTCATTTTGACATAGATGGGGGCGTTAATAACTTCCATTTTGTTTCCCTCCCTCAATTACTGATTTCCAGTTTTTCAGCGGGTGCGAACACTCGGCAGATTTCAGCGGCTTGGCTCACATCAAACCGCCCATAGCCATCACCAGTCAGCGGATTGCCAATGTATTCGCTGTCATCTTCTTCGGCGGCGCATACGAGGTCATTCAGAATGGTATAGGCTTTATGGAGTGCATCGCGTTCTTCATCACTCAACTTGACATAAATAGGGGCTTCGATAAATTCCATTTTGGTATTCTCCTTTCTCTTGGTATTATCTATTATAGTAGAAATAGGGCTTGTTGTCAAGCCCCAATTTTCTACTTAACCACATAAAATTCGGGGTGGCGTTCCTCATTCTTGCGAATGCGCTTGACCAACTGCTGGGGCAGGCGGTTTTTACCAGCACTCTTGTATATAGCGACAGCCCGTTCAAATGTTGCGGGGTATGCGGTGATGATGAAATTCTCATATAAGTCCAGCACGAGGATAATACCAGTCGAGAGCAAACGCAGGCGGGCGGTCTGTCGCTGGTCGATGACCTCAATCATCACGCGGTCGGAATATCCGAGGTATTCCTGTAAGAGGGCGAGCCGGTTAGCCCGCTCCTCTGTCAGATGGTTCGACATAGTGTAGTTTTCCATATTACCACCCCATATTGAACACGAAGCGCACCAGACCGATACAGGCAACGCCATATAGGATAGAGCCAACGAGGAAGTGCCAGTCGTGTGTCTGACGATAGACCATATAGCCCCCGACACACTGGACGCCAGCGAAGCCAGCGAGGGCGAGGATTGCGAGGATTGCGATAGTAGCCATTTGAATGACCTCCTTTAATTGATGGTATAAGTATACCATACCTACTGGGCGTTGTCAACCGTCAATTTACACAAATTTCGGGATAAAAAATTGTTGAAAAAAACGAACACAAAATGCTTGACAAATTGGCTGGGCTGTGGTATAATGGAATTTCCAACCGCGTGGGCCGTGCGCGGTCGGCCAAAATTATACCTTAAAAATGCTATTTTGTCAATAGTTAAAATACACAAAAAAATGAGCCAAAATTTGGCTCATTAGTTTATAATTCCTATGCCGATGAGACAGAGAAACAGAAGCACACCGCCCCACCCGAAAAACGCAACCAGCCCCATAAATAAATGCCACGCCCATTCGTGTTTCATAGTCTCACCTCAAAACCTTAAATTCAATCAGTTCACCATCAACCATCTTGTGCCAGTACAGCTTGCCGTTGTAGCGGATAGCCCGCAGGCGATAGGTGTGCTTGTCCCACGTGGTATACTGTTCATCGGTCAGATACTCGCCATAGCGGAGAACGTCCCGTTCATCAGCCCCGCCGCAAAATGTGTAGCCCTTAGCGTTCATTTGTCGCACCTCACATTCCGCGGACTGTGCCGCACTCGCTCATACCATTTTCATCAAAGCGGGCGATAGGCTCACCGCTCACCTCGCGGAGTTCAGCCCACGCTTCATCGCAACAGTCGGTATCAGCCAGCATCAGCCGCACCAGCTCACACGCTGTTTCAAACTTGCTCCACGCCGCTTCATCACCGCTCACGCGCACGACCTCGACATCATTGACTACTACACTGTATTCCATCTTGAATACCTCCCTCATTTGATAATACAATTATAGCATACCTATTAGTTGTTGTCAATAGGTAAAATGAAAAAATCCAGGTCAAGCCTGGATTTTTTCAACGGTGATGATATTGGAATTATCCCAAGCATAGGATACGGAAAACTGCTCATACAGGCCATATATAAACCGCGTCCAGCCGTTGGTACAGAACTGTCTACGCCATTCCCGCTCCAAAGGGCGCAACTCCCACAGGATATACAGCTGCTCTTCAAGGCAATCGCATATACTGGTATCAACATCCCACTGGATAGTGGCAGTCTCGCTATGCTGTGCCTCGCTGTCAATGAACCGAACCTTGTACTCACGCGTCATAATGATGACCTCCTTTACTTTATGTACCCATTATAGCACAGGTGCGCCCGCCTGTCAATAGTCAAAATGACCAAATTTCGGGACTTGAAACGCTTGATTTTTGTTCATAATGCCTATTGACAAAATTGCTGGGACGTGGTATAATGGTAAATTTCGCGCGCCAGGGCCGTGGGCGCGCGACTCAATTTTACCACAAATGGGGCGAGAAGTCAATAGGCAAAATGACCAAAATTTTCAACCGAATTATGAGCATAATGCCATATAAAAAAACAAGGGCTTTCGCCCTTGTCTTAGTAGCCCCGGAGTTCGAGCCGCACCGCTCTGTCTGCCACCGACCGAGCCAGCAGGACTTTCTTCCAAGTCATCAGCTCTTTGATATTGCCCGGAGTGTCAGCCCAGAAGCCCCAGGTGATGCCCTCGCGGATAATGTCCGCTTTCTTCATCAGCATCAGATTGTTGTAGTAGGTATTGAACTTGTCGACCATTGTAGTATCTCCTCTCTTTTGATGATTTAATTATAGCAGGTTAAACGCGGTTTGTCAATAGTTTTTTCAAGAAATTTCAAAAATTTCTTCATAGCCATCGTCCCATACTTGCCGGCATTTAGTGTTATCTTCATTAGTGTATTCGTCATAGCCAAAGCCCATAGACTCAACACGTCCTATAAAAATCCATTCCATTTAATTATCTCCTTCCTTTTATTGTACTCATTATACGCCCTATTTCGGGATTTGTCAATACCTTTTTCAAAATTTTTTCAAAAAAAAATAGGGCTTTCGCCCTATTATTTTAGCAATACGCCAGCGTCATACTTGCCCATTTCAGCACGGAAATTTGATTACACGCTCTGCCGATTTCCATCGCCTCGCGCTTAGTGGCTACGCGCTTGCTTTTGTCGATGTAATAAATGCCCTCGCTGAACCATACCCCGCAGTTGCCGCCGTAGTCTCTCACCGCGTCAATGGCTTCTTGCGCGGTCTTACATTCGATGCCCTCAGTAGCGACCTGCCAGCCGGATTTATAGTTTACCTTTTTGCCCATTTTGAGCGTCAGCCCGTCATTGTTGCCCAGCTTGCGGATAGAACGAATGTTAATCATTTTTGTATCTCCTTTGTTGTTTTGTTGTACTTATTATAACACGCTTATTTCATTTTGTCTATTGGCAAACTATACAAATCGGGATTGCGATTTTTGTGTAAAATTTCCGCATTTTTCTCTTGACAACTGGTGGCTGGCTGTGATATAATATTTCGGGGCGCCACGCGCTTGTTGGGGGCGACGGCGCTCGTTAAAATTTTAACAATCTAACAGCAGAAAAAAAGGACGCTTATTCAGCGTCCCAGGTGATGATTTCCTCAACAGTCAGGTTATAGGGAGCGATTGCTCTTGCCAGTCTCTGTTCAGCGTCAGCGGAGAAATTCGTCTGATAGTAGTAGTCCATTAGATTACAAATGCCAGCCCAGTCATCAGCAGGGATCTCGTCGATGATGTTCTCGATTTCATAGATGTTCTTCATTTTGTGTACCTCATTTCTTAATTTCTGTATTTATTATAACACGCTTATTTATGTTTGTCAATACCTTTTTCAAAAAAAATAACAGGGCTTGCGCCCTGTTAATCCAGCTTTCCGGTGAGTGCTTCATACGCTTCTTCCCGCTGTTCCTGGCTCATGCGGTCAAAAAACTCATTGTAAGTAGTGATTGCGGAGAACGGGCGAGATGTTTCACGATAGTTGCGGATGGTGCGGAGCAGGGACTGGAAAGCGGTGTTGGAGAGATTGGAATTAGTGTTCATTTTGTGTACCTCATTTCTTAATTTCTGTATTCATTATAACACCTGTTGCGGGATTTGTCAACAGTTTTTTCAAAAAAAAAATAGGGCTTGCGCCCTATTTTTTTACTTGATTTTCAGAATTTCCTTGCCCAGCTTGCCGGACTTGAATACGCGGCGCACGCTCACAATGTTGGCTTTCCGCAAAAAGCCTATTGCGATGTTGTGGGCTTCGTTGCCCGTGCGGGCGATGATGGAAAGGGTCTGTCCCTCGGCATTGATACAGATGTAAGTATTAGCGATAGTGCGTGTCATAGCTATTTCCTCCTTAATACATTTCCTCGGACTGGTCAAGATAGAAATGGTCAATCTTGGTCAAGTCCAGCAGTTCGTACTTCTCCACACCCTCGGCAAGCATAGCGTTCAGCTTGTTTACCAGCTCTGTGCCATTGTCCTTGCGTGCCTGAACAAACAGGAAATCAGAACAGGTTTTCTCCCACTTCGTACCTCTGTTGTAGACAACAGGCTCTTTGGTGGTGTAGCAGACTCCATAGATGTTAGACATTGTATCGTCCTCCTTTGTTTTACTGTAATCATTGTAGCACACTTGGGGCAATTTGTCAAGGGGTTTTTTCAAAAATAATCTACTTATTTTCGGGACAGAGATTGTGATTATTTTAACAATCACATTCACAATTTTTTTTCTTTACCACTTTACTGTGGTGAAGTCTGGGGCGTTGCGACCGTGTTCGGCATCCAACAGTGAATGTGAAATTTTTAACACTTAAACAGCGACTTCGCCACTTCCACACATTGTGAAATTTTTAACAATCTTGCTCGGACAGCGAATGTATCAACTGTGCCGTGTGTATCCTGCTTGCTACCTGTGCAAGCGCACTCTTTACTCTCTTGCTCTTGGCTCTCACATTGTTAAATTTTTAACAATCTTGCTCACCCCTCTGTGAGACCTGTGTGTTGCGGGATGCGCGTTGTCCAGCATCTGCGCCGCTGTATTGTTTAGCAATAGTGTGAGGGCTTATCCTTGGGCGACTAGGGCCGTTGACGGTGATAAACCCAAAAGAGAAATAGAATACTTACATTAGATTGTGCGCTGTTCCCGGTGTACCCGACCGGTGGCAAGCGCGCTCTACTCTCTTACTGTTGGACTATCTGCCTGCCCTGCCCACTACCCATAGCCTACCCCTGCCCTACACCCTACCATACCATACTACTATACTACATTGTTAATGTATTAACAATGTATTCATCATTGTGTTGTGTTGTGTGTTGTTCTTTCTCTCGCTCGCTCGTTGGCTCGCTCTGCCTGTGCCTTGCCTCTCTGCCTGTCCTCTCTTGGTCGTGCGTGCGCCTGCGTGAGTGAATGTATCAACAGTGCCGTGTGTGTCATTGCGGCTCGTCTCCTGGGCGAGTGAGATTGTTAAATTTTTAACAATCTTAGGGCAACAAAAAACCTCCCTCAATGAGGGAGGCAGATGAGGCACATCAAGATGCCAGTACCAGCGATGACAGTGACCGCAGTGATGAAGCGCACGACTTTGTAGATGATAGACATAGATTGTTCCTCCTTTTGATGGTATTATTATACTACATTTCAGGATGCTTGTCTATTGGCAGAATACACAAATTTGCGAGAGATTTTTTGTGGAGTTTGTATTTATTGCGAATGAGGACCGCGACGCCCATTCGCGGTCCTGCGAGTTGAGGGGCTGTATTGGAGATGGTCTAGCCTTTCCGCGTGCACCAAGCCGAAGAAGGTCTCGATAGTGTTCAGATTTTTTCTCAGATAAAAACCAACCGGGGGGGTGGGTTTCGGGAAAAAATTTTTTTTGATTTTTATTTTTTTGTTTGGCTGATACAAACTCTCACCAAAACTTTTTTCAATTCAGATAACGGTAAAACTTTTTTCAATTTGGATAGTGGTAAAATTTTTTTAATTCAAATAACAAAATTATTTAGTATTTTTAATTAATGCCATTAATCCAATAAGGTTTAAAATAAAAATAATTAATAAAAATATTTTTGCTTGAATCATTTTTTATTCTCCTTCTTAGGACGACCACGCTTAGGATTCTCACCCCATACAATTTGATGGACCGCTTTAGTAGCATAATAATTAGCTTTTTTCTGCATTTTAGCGGCAAGCGCATTACCAAAACTCTTATATTTAGGCATAATTATATTACTCCATTAATAGCATCAGTTAATTTTTGAGGAATCTCAAGCCCTAAATCATCTAATACTTCTTTAGCACGTAAATATTCTATTCTACTACAATATCGTTTGCTCACTCGCACTCCAACATAAATTTCACCATTGTATTCAATAGTATAAAATTCCATACGATCGCCAGGAGCAATACCATATTTTTGTCTTAAATTTTTAGGAAAAACAAGACGGCCTAAACTATCGACCTAATGAATAGACCCTTCATTACGAACTATTGCTTGACCTTCTCGCATTACAATATCAAAATAATTTTTTCCATCTTCCATAAAATCACTTCTCCTCCATTATATGACATTTTTCTCCAGAGGACTTAATAATGTGCCAAATATATTCACCATCATTAATCATTCCTAAATATTTGTCATTATTATTTACATATTTATCCAATTCCCAACCTGTGCCAACAGCATTAATTTGGAAGTATTTTTCAGGCACTTTTTCATCATAAACCGCCCAGACGCATGGATTATTATTTACATCTAATCCAGTAGATACAATATCTGTCAAATGGTCCATAATATGAGTGGACCCTGGAGTTTCAATTAAATATTTATAAATCTTCATATTACTCCTCTTTTAACACTTCTGCCCAAACGCGCACATCTCTATCTTCCGCGTTAATAACTTGATTTTTATTATATACAAAAATAGGACAATGTAGTGGATAACAATTTATTTTAGTATCAATATTATCCACATAAATAATCATATTATTTTTAATATAGGGCCAATAATCTTGCTCTTCACCCAATAAGATACAAGTATATCCTGCTTCAGTTAATTTTTCAAGATTAACATATTGATTAAATGACACTCCCATAAACAGAATAGTAGTGCCCCGTTTAAAATTTTTTAAAATATATTTAATCTATTTTTCAGTCATCACCATTCCACCCTTCCGGTAAAAATATATCTAAAATTCTTTGTAATAAATCGCTCGCGGCAAATATTGGGCCGCCGATAAAAAATATTAAACAAACAATTAATTTATTTTCACCGGCACTTTGAATTGCATCAATATATTCAAACATTACTAATGCTGAAATAATTATCCAGAAGATAACAATTACATAGGCTCCCAAAAATATTCACCATCCTTATATTTATTTACTCGAACATTGCGGATTAGCATTCTTATAGAGCCGTCTTTCTCTAATTGGTTTGCGTATCCAGGTGGTGGCGGGCTCTTGGACAAAACTGAATAAGCGATTATATTAGAATTTTCATAATTAGAGAAGTCTGTGATTTTTGCGAATTCCTTCGCATTAAATTGAAGATGTAATAATAAACAACACGGAAAACTTTCTTCAATGTTATTCGCATCTTCATAATAATCTGCTATTAAATTATATTTTTGTTCAATAGTTTCAGGGTCTAGAAGTTTAGCCACTCCCTTTGTAAACAATATATTATATATAATAGAT
>ERZ1026856.637-NODE-637-length-20287-cov-4.692121_pt1 | contig 20287 bp, 18 predicted proteins | sample MGYA00380158_ERZ1026856 | MGnify/ENA primary metagenome ERZ1026856 (study PRJEB33269, sample SAMEA4719794) | human gut metagenome | biome: human-associated habitat; feature: organic feature; material: feces | place: Cameroon | collected 2013-10 ...
ACGCTCATGGCCTTGTGGTTGAGCTTCTGCTCCTTGATGATGGCGCTCTCGATGGGCATGCCGTGGTTGTCCCAGCCGGGGATGTAGGGCGTATAGTATCCGCGCATGGCGTAGGAGCGGACGATGAAGTCCTTGATGGACTTGTTAAGCGCGTGGCCCATGTGGATGTTGCCGTTGGAGAACGGAGGGCCGTCGTGCAGGGAGAAACGGGGATGGCCCTCGTTCTTCTTGAGCATTTCGTTATAGATATCCAGCTCTTCCCAGTTTTTGAGCATTTCAGGCTCGCGCTTGGGCAGGCCCGCGCGCATGGGAAAGTCGGTTTTCGGCAGATTTAAGGTAGAGTTGAAATCCTGTGACATATCTTTATCTCCTGTTTTGTATGGGTGAAATATATGTGGCAACCCGTTGGCAGATAAACAAATTTATCATTAGCATACCAACGGGGCGAAACGCAAGCTGCGCCCGCCCCGAAAAGATTCGCGGAAACGTCCCGCCCCGCGGGACGGCGGCATGAGCCGTCAGTTAAAAAGGTCGAACTGGATGTCTGCCTGGGGGGCTTCCACGGCAGGCGCGGCTATTTTTACGTCGTCATCGCCCTGTATTCGTGCGGCGGGGACGTCAGCGGGCTTTTCCTCGACAGCCTTTTTGCCGGCGGCCTTTTTGGTGGCCTCCGGCTGGGGAATTATGCCGCTGCTGATAGCGTCTATGTTCTTGAGCTGGGTGTTGCACAATGCGCGGACGCCCTCAAAGAACTTGGAGGTGGCGGCCTTCGCGTCGGCGAGGCGCTTCTCCTGCGCGATGGTCTGCTCCTCGATGGAGCCGACCTTTGCCTTGACCTTCTTGTCGGCGTCGGCGAGCATGGCGTTGGCGCGTGCGCGCGCGTCGCTCTCGATCTGAACGGCCAGCTTCTGCGCGGAGAGGACCGCAAGGTTGAGAGCCTCTTCGTTTGCACGGTACTCGTTGATCTTGTCGACAAGGACCTTCATTTTCTTGGCCATCTCGGTCTTTTCCTTCTGAAGAGAGGCGTTCTCCTTCTGAAGCACGCCGATGCTGTCGGCGATCTCTTCAAGGAAGTCGTCAACGGCGTCCATATCGTAGCCGCCGAACTTGGCTCTTTCAAAGCCCTTTTCACGAATATCCTGAGCTGTGATCATATTTATCCACCTTTCAAATCTTTATATTCAGAAATACTGCCCGTCGCTCTCGAGCTGGGAGGCCTGAGAGCCGACTATATCGACATTGACGGGGGTGACGAAGAAGGTCTTTGCGGAGACCGGGGTTATCTTGCCCTGGAGCGCCAAAGCGACGCCGGAGCAGAGGTCGAGCATGCGCCGCGCCTGATCCGTGGGCAGCCCCTCGAGCGTCATCACGACGCTGCGGCGCATCTGGAGGTAGCCGACAAGGTCCTTCGCGTCGTCAAAGCTCTTCGGGCTGAAGAGTATGACCTGCGATTCGCTGCCGCCGAAGCTAACCGTGCGCTCGCGCGGGGCGCGGGGCTTCTTTGAGCCGAGGTTTCCGAAGATGCTCCCCGCGCTGTCCTGTGACGCGCTCTCCGCGCTCTTGCGCGGGGCGGGTTCGGGAGCGGATGGGGTACCGGCCGCGCCGAAGGCGTTTTCAAATTCCGCCTGCGCGCTGCTGACGGGACCGGGAGCGGAGGGTCTGGGCTTGTCCGCGCCGTCGAAGAAATCGTCGTCCTCGTCGTAGGGCTGGGTCAGTTTTTTGAGTTCATCCATGAAACCCATGGTTCTGCCTCCAATGAGTGATTGCTGGTGTTACCGTGCAGGGTAAACGCGCGCGCCAAAAATGGCGGAGCCTACTCTTACCATGTTGGCACCGCAGGAGATGGCGGTCATGTAATCGCCGCTCATGCCCATAGATAAAAAATCCATGCGTACATTATCGTATTTTTTTCGGCCATTGTCAATAAAAAGCTGTGACATAAGTGTAAAGTATGGCCGATTTTCTTCGCCGGAGAGGCAAATCGGGGGTATCGCCATCAATCCGCGCACCCTTATCGACCCGAGCAGGGCCGCGTGAGCCGCCGCGGAGGCGACCTCCTCCGGGGAAAAACCGGACTTTGACTCCTCGCCCGCCGCGTTCACCTCAAGCAGGATGTCCTGCACTACGCCCTTGCGGGCGGCGGCGCGGTCGATCTCGTCCATGAGCGCGAGCGTGTCCACGCCGTGGATAAGCTCGGCGAGGCCGACGACCTTATTGACTTTATTTTTCTGCAAATGGCCGATAAAATGCAGCGGAACGCCGGCATACGCTCCCTGTGCATTTTTTTCCAGCATTTCCTGCACGCGGTTTTCGCCGCAGATATCCACTCCGGCGGCTATCGCCTCGCGGACGCGGCCGGCGTCGTTCATTTTCGACGCGGCGAGGAGCAGGATATCGCTGCCGTCGCGCCCCGCCTCTGCCGCCGCCCTTGCGATATTTGCGCGCACGGCGTGTACATTTTCTGTAATGCTCATATTTTTCCCTCTGAAACGGATCTGTATGTAAATTCTGTGTGTAAGCAAAGTAATGTCAAGGTCATGCGGCCGCGGCTTTCAAATTCACCCGGCCGCGGTGATCTCGCCCGACACCATTCTCAGCCTCAGCGCCGCCTCGCCGCCGTCGGTCAGGCGGAGAAGCACCGTGAAGCGTCCGCCCTCCGCTGCGGAGGAGACTATCTCCGCGCTGAGCGAGCCGCTCATCCCGTCGGGCCGGAAGCGCACGCGCCCGCGCTCCGGGAGCGCCGCGTCCGCGTAGGCGGCGATGTACCAATCCCGCTCCGTGACGAGCCGTCCGCCGGGGTTTTTCGCGGGCTGCGCGGCCATAATGCCGTCAAGGCTTTCGGGGGTTAGGCCGTCGAGCATTTCGGGGCTGAGCGCCTCGTAGCCGTCGCAGCTGTCGAAATACACCGCCGAGCCGTCGAAAAGTCCTCTCGCGGCAAGGGACGCGGCGCTCACGCGCCGTGCGTCCTCAAGTCCCGAGCAGTCCGCGGAGGCGTCAAGCGCCAGCTCCGTGCGCACGGCGATACCCCGGATGAGCGTCCCCCGGCTCGAAACGGCCGGGACGGTCTCCGCCTCCGGGGCGGCCGCCGGTCTCAGAAAGAGCGCCGCGCCCAGATACGCGCAGGCCGCGAAGAACAGCACCGCCGCCACCGCGGACATGAAGAACGGACTCCTGTCCACTTATGTATCCGGCTCAAGCTCCACGGCCTTCGGCGGAACGACGGTGGAGATCGCATGCTTGTAGATAAGCTGCTGCTTCCCGTCGGACTCCAGCACCACGGTGAAGCCGTCAAAGCCCCGGACTATGCCGTGAAGCTGGAAGCCGTTCATGAGGAACATGGTCACGACGGAACGGTCCCGCCGCACCTGATTGAGGAAGATATCCTGGAGATTCTGCGTTTTCTGCATTTCAGCCAACTCCTTTTTCTGCGGAGCGGCCTTTCCCGCCGCCCCGTCATAAAGTATCCGCGCCGTGAGCAGACACCGGATATCGGAGCCTGCCTTCCGGCCCGCGGCCTTATGATATACCGAAGGAGTGCAGGAATTTTGTCGAAAGAAGGAGCGCCGCTTCAAAGTCGGGAGTTTTATCCCACTCTATGCGCAGCGCGTTCTTCTCGCGTGAGAACCACGTCAGCTGGCGCTTGGCGTAGCGGCGGCTCTGCCGCTTGATGAGGCCGATGGCCTCTTCGCGGCTCATCTCGCCCCGCAGCGCGGCGGCAGGCTCCTTGTAGCCGATGGCCTGCATTGCGGTGCAGTCCGCCGAAAGCCCGGAGGCCAAAAGCGCCTCCACCTCGGCAAAAAGCCCCTCACCGACCATCGCGTCCACGCGCGCGTCAATGCGCTCGTAGAGGGCGGAGCGCTCCGCGTAGCCGAGAATTATCCGCGCCGCCTCGTAGCGCGGCGGCAAGGCGCGGGTCAGCTCGTCGTGCGCGGTGATGGTCATGCCGGTGAGCCTGTATATTTCGAGCGCACGGACTATCCTCCGCTTATCCGAGGGGTGCAGCTTCGCGGCGCGCTCGGGGTCGACGGCGGCGAGGCGGCGGAGCATTTCTTCCCCGCCCGCGCGGTCGTATTCGGCGTTGAGCTCCTCGCGGAGGGTCTTGTCCTCCTGCGTTTGCGCGAAATCGCGCCCGGAGACGAGCGAGTCGATATAAAGCCCCGTGCCGCCCACGATGACCGGCAGCTTTCCCCGGCGCAGTATATCCTCGCAGCAGGCGGCGGCATCCTCGACATAGCGCGCGACGGAGTAATCCTCCCACGGCTCGATCACGTCGAGCATGTGGTGGGGGACTGCGGCGCGCTCGGCAGGGGTGGCCTTGGCGGTGCCGATATCCATGGAACGGTATATCTGCATGGAGTCCGCCGAGACTATCTCGCCGTTAAATTTTTTCGCAAGCTCAATGCCCAGAGCGGTCTTGCCCGAGGCGGTAGGACCCGCGACAACGATAACCTTTTCATCCATAAAACAGTCCTGAGATCAACAAATATAGGTGATAAAGCAATTTTTGGAAGCGCGGAGGAGGCGGACGTATCTGTCCCTCATCGGTCGCCTGCGGCGGCAGCTCCGGCTCGGCCCGTCACACGATACGCTTGAACATTTTGTCCAGCTCGCGGCGGGTAACGGTGACGGAAACGGGGCGGCCGTGAGGGCAGTATTTTACCCGGCCGCTCAGCACCGCGTCGACCACCCGCTCAAGCTCGCGCCTGTCGGTGTCCCAGCCGGCCTTGATGGCGGCCTTGCAGGCCACGGTGTGGAGTATCTCGTCACGCGCGGCCTTCGGGTCCACGCTTTTGCTGCGGCGGAGCTTTTCGCATATCTCCTCCACGGCGGCGGCAGCGTCGGAGGGCGCCATGTCCGCCGGGACGGCGCGGACGACGTAGTCGCGCTCGCCTATCGGCTCTATCTCAAAGCCCAGCCCGCACAGCAGCTCGCCGTTTTGCTCCAGCAGCTCCCTGTCCGCGTCGGACAGCTTCAGCGCTGCGGGGGCGAGCAGCGTCTGCGCCATCACCTCCCTGTCCTGCGCCTTGAGCCGGTCGAATATCATGCGCTCGTGCGCGGCGTGCTTGTCGATGAGTATAAGCTCCTCGTCAAGCTCCACGATAATGTAGGTTTTCAGCGCCTCACCCACTATCTTGTGGTCGGGTACGGGCAAGCTTTCAACATTTTGAACAGGTTTTTCCACAGCCTTTATATCCCGGGCCGTGTGTGAAGGCGTCGAAACGGGTCTTTCCGGCTCGGAAGGCGTCGTATTTTGTCGAAGAGGAAGCTCCATGCGCGTCTGATACGGCATGTCATAGCTGCCGAGCGCGCCCGGTCCCGGCTTCGCACCCGCGGCATAGGGAACGGGCGGGGCGTATACCGGCGCAGCGGCGCTTTCGCGGACGGGCGCGGCGCTCTTCACGCCGGCGGCGCTCCTCTCCGTCGCGGCGGAGACGGCCGCGGGGCGCTCCTGCGCGGCGGCGGGTCTCGACCGCTCCTGTCCCGGCTGCGATACCGCCCGCGTGGAGGGGGAAAGCTCCACCTCCGCCGTGCGGTCCTCGCCCTGAAGCGCGGAGAGCGCCGAGTAATACACGAGATCGAATATCCGCTTCTCGTCGCTGAACTTGACCTCGGTCTTGGCGGGATGAACGTTCACGTCCACGCTGCCGGGGCTTATCTCAAGATACAGGACGCAGGCGGGATAGCGCCCGGTGAGGAGAGTGTTCTTATATGCGCCCTCCACCGCCGCCTGCAGAAGCTGGGAGCGGATGAAGCGGCCGTTGACGTAGAAATACTGCTGGGCGCGGTTGCCCCGCCCCGCCGAGGGGGAGGATACGAAGCCCGAGAGCTTCATCCCGTCCATATCTCCGGAGCAGCGCAGCACGGAGGATGCGGCGCCGCGCCCCAAAAGCGCATAGACGCAGGAGTCCTCGCGCCCGTCGCCGGGGGAGAAAAACTCCTCTCTCCCGTCCTTTATGAGGCGCACCGATATACCGGGGCGTCCCAGCGCGCACCGGAGCGCCGCGAGAGCGCAGGCGGAGCCTTCGCTTCGGTCGGACTTGAGGAATTTGAGTCTCGCGGGAGTGTTGTAAAAGAGGTCGCGGACGATCATCGTCGTCCCCTCCGGGCAGCCCGTGGGGAGCATGTCCTGTATCTCGCCGGCTGTGAGCGTCACGAGAGTACCCTCGCCGTCGCCGCGGCGGCGGGTGCGAAGCTCCACATGGGAGACGGCGGAGATGGCCGCGAGAGCCTCGCCGCGAAAGCCCATCGTGCCGATGGCCTCAAGCCCGCGCTCGTCGTGAAGCTTGGATGTGGCGTGGCGCAGAAAGGCGACGCCCGCGTCCTCCGGGGCCATGCCGCAGCCGTCGTCGGTGACGCGTATGTAGGTTGTCCCCCCGCCCCGCAGCTCGACTGTGACGTTGTGCGCGCCCGCGTCGAAGGAGTTTTCCATAAGCTCCTTGACGACGGAGGCGGGGCGCTCCACCACCTCGCCGGCGGCTATCATGTCCGCCACATGGGGAGAGAGTATGTTGATGACCGGCATGGGATACCTCCGTGGTAAGATCTGATGAGCGGACCCGGCGCTCCTCCCCCGGAAGGAGAGAGCGGTCGCGCCCTGAGTTTTTCATTATACATTATTTCTGTTGAAAATTCCACCTCTTTTATGATATTATAAGCTGTAAAAAGATCGCCAAAAGGAACGTAAAAAGCATGAGCTACGAAAGAAAAACAATAGATATCTCCGCCGTCCGCCGTCAGGAGGACATCTGCCGCAGGCTCGCCGAGACGCTCTGCGCCGACGGCCGCCGTCCCCTCGCCATGGTGGACACCTACGGCTGCCAGCAGAACGAGGCCGACAGTGAGAAGCTGCGCGGCTATCTCGCCGAGATGGGCTGCGGCTTCACCTCCAACGAGTTCGAGGCGGACATCATCGTCATCAACACCTGCGCCGTGCGGGAGCATGCCGAAATGCGCGTGCTGGGCAACGTCGGCGCGCTCAACCACTCCAAGAAGGCAAAGCCCGGCCAGATCATCGCGGTCTGCGGCTGCATGGTGCAGCAGGAGCATATGGCGCAGAAGCTCAAGATGTCCTACAGCGTGGTGGACCTCGTGTTCGGCCCGCACGAGCTGTGGCGCTTCCCGGAGCTTCTCGAGCAGGTCATGACCCGGCACAAGCGCGTTTTCGCCACCGAAAAGGACGACGGCGCCGTGGCGGAGGGCATACCTCTCCGGCGCGACGGCAGCGTAAAGGCGTGGCTCTCCATCATGTACGGCTGCAACAACTTCTGCACCTACTGCATAGTCCCCTATGTCCGCGGGCGCGAGCGCTCGAGACTGCCGGAGGACATCGTGCGCGAGGCGCGGGAGCTTGTCGCCGCGGGCTATAAGGACATAACCCTGCTCGGGCAGAACGTGAACTCCTACGGCAGGGACCTCGGCGCGGGGGTGGACTTTGCCGATCTCATCCGCATGGTCAACGACATCCCCGGCGACTTCGTCATACGCTTCATGACCAGCCACCCCAAGGACGCCACGGAGAAGCTTTTCCGGACCATGGCCGAGTGTGAAAAGTGCGCCCACCAGCTGCACCTCCCCGTGCAGTCCGGCAGCGACCGTATCCTCAGAGCCATGAACCGCAACTATACCCGCGAGAAGTACATAGCGCAGGCGGAGCTTGCGAAGAGCTATATGCCCGACCTTGTCCTCACCACGGACATCATCGTGGGCTTCCCCGGCGAGACGGACGAGGATTTCGAGGACACGATAAGCCTCGTCGAAAAGGTGCGCTACGACGCCATGTTCACCTTCATCTACTCCAAGCGCAAGGGGACTCCCGCCGCCGAAATGCCCGACCCTTACTCACGCGAGGACAAGCAGCGGCACTTCGACCGTCTCATGGACGTCTCCAACCGCATTTCCGGCGAGAAGCACCGGGAGTACGAGGGAAAGGTCGTCCGCGTGCTGGTCGACGGCGAGACCGGGCGCGACGAATATAATCTCTCCAGCCGCACGAACGGCGGGCGGCTCGTACATCTCCGGGGCGACAGCAGCCTTGTCGGGCAGTTCATAAGCGTCCGCATAGCTTCCAGCAACACCTGGGCGCTGTACGGGGAGATAGAGCAGGGCTGACAGCCCCATCCGCCGCCCTCCTGCGGCGTCCGCTGCCTGTAATCCATCCGAAAGAGAGACACTGAAATGGCTGAATTAACGCCGATGAAGCGGCAGTACAACGAGATAAAGGCGCAGCACCGGGACTGCCTGCTGTTTTTCCGTCTGGGCGACTTCTATGAAATGTTCGACGACGACGCGAAGCTCGCCTCCAAGGAGCTTGACCTCGCGCTGACGACCCGCGACAGGAGCGTCGAGGACCCGGAGGAGCGCACGCCCATGTGCGGCGTGCCGTACCACAGCGCCGAGGCCTACATCGCGCGCCTCATCGCCAAGGGCTACAAGGTCGCAATCTGCGAGCAGACGGAGGATCCGGCGCTCGCCAAGGGCCTCGTGCAGCGCGAGGTCATCCGCGTCATCACCCCCGGCACCGTCACCGAAAGCTCCATGCTCGAGGAGAACCGCAGCAACTATATCTGCGCGGTGTATCTCGCGGCTGGGAGCGGGGGCGTTGCCTTCTGTGACGTGTCAACGGGCGAGTTCTGCTGCGCGGACTTTCCGAACGACCCCGCCGCGCACATCGTCAACGAGCTGGGGCGCTTCGCCCCCAAGGAGGCCGTTTTGTCCCCCGGCGCGGCGGACGACGGCCAGATATATGAATTTATAGTCAAAAAGCTCGGCGCCATGGCCGAGGCCGGCACGGAGGCGTTCGAGTATATGCCCGCGTGCGTGCGCGTCTGCCGCCAGTTCGGCTTTACGGACATAGACGAGGCGGGGCTGGGCGAGAGCAGCGCCGCGGTATGCGCCTCGGGCGCGCTCCTCGCCTACATCGCGGAGACTCAGAAATTCGACCTGAGCCACATCGACCGTCTCGACGTATTCGGCGGCGGGCGGTATATGGAGATGGACTGGACGACCCGGCGCAGTCTCGAGCTGACGGAATCCCTGCGCAGCGGGGAAAAGCGCGGCTCCCTCCTCTGGGTGCTGGACAAGACGCGGACCCCCATGGGCGGCAGGATGCTCCGCGCGTGGGTGGAGCGGCCGCTCCTCTCCGTCCTCGCCATCAAGCGCCGTCTTGCCGCGGTGAACGAGCTGTACAGGGACAACGTGACGCGCGGCGAGCTTATAGAGGCGCTGCGCGAAATAAGCGATATGCAGCGCCTTGTGGCGCGCTGCGTCTACGGCACCGCCGGCGGGCGTGACCTGCGCACGCTCTCGAACTGTATCGCGGCGCTGCCGCGGCTGAGGGAGCTTTTGTCCGCGTTCCACTGCGTGGAGCTGCGCGAGATCGGCTCCATGGATATTCTCGGCGACGTGCGCACGGTGATCGACGGGGCCATCTGCGACGATCCCCCCTTCTCCGTCCGCGAGGGCGGCGTGATCCGCGAGGGCTATAATCAGGAGGTCGACTATCTGCGCAACATACGCGACAACGGCGCGCAGATGGTAACGGAGCTTGAAGCGCGCGAGCGCGAGCGCACCGGGATAAAAAAGCTCAAGGTCGGCTACAACAAGGTCTTCGGCTACTTTATCGACATCCCCCGCTCCGCGGGGCTCGAGAACGTGCCGGAGGACTATATCCGCAAGCAGACGCTCGTCTCCAACGAGCGCTACATCACCCAGGAGCTCAAGGAGCTTGAAAGCACGCTCCTCAACGCGCGCGAGCGCATAAACGAGCTGGAGTACCGGCTCTTTGCCGAGATACGCGACTGCGTTGCCGGTCAGGTGGACCGCGTGAAGTCCACCGCCGACGCCGTGGCGCGGCTCGACTGCCTCTGCTCCCTCGCCGAGGTCGCCGTGCGCAACAACTACACCTGCCCCGAGGTGGACACCTCGCGCGAGCTTCACATCACCGAGGGCCGCCACCCCGTGGTGGAGCAGACTCTCAAGGACGTGCTTTTCGTCCCGAACGACGTCTGTCTCAATGACGCGGACGAGCGCGTCGCCATCATCACCGGCCCCAACATGGCGGGCAAATCCACCTACATGCGCCAGACGGCGCTCATCGTACTCATGGCGCAGATCGGCTCCTTCGTCCCGGCGAAGAGCGCCTCCATCGGCTTGGTCGACCGGGTGTTCACCCGTATCGGCGCGTCGGACGATCTCGCCTCCGGACAGTCCACCTTTATGGTGGAGATGAACGAGATGGCGAACATCCTCCGTCACGCGACGGGCGCCTCTCTCCTCATACTCGACGAGATAGGGCGCGGCACCTCCACCTTCGACGGCATGGCCATCGCCCGCGCGGTGCTGGAATACTGCGCGGACAAGCGCAGGCTCGGCGCAAAGACCATGTTCGCCACCCACTATCACGAGCTTTCCGCGCTCGAGGGTCAGGTCGGCGGCGTGCGCAACTACAACATCACCGCCAAAAAGCAGGGCGGTACGCTGGTGTTTCTGAGAAAAATAGTCCCCGGCGCGGCGGACGACAGCTACGGCATAGAGGTCGCAAAGCTCGCCGGGCTGCCCGACGGCGTTATCGCAAAGGCCAAGGGCTATCTCCGCGAGCTTGAGCGGGACGGCGGCGCGGCCATGCCCGCGGGCGCGGCGAAGGCGGACGGCCAGATAAGCTTTGCCGACATCGGCGCGGACGAGGTAAGAAAGACTCTCGTGAACACCGATCTCAACACTCTCACGCCCATCGAGGCGATGAATCTGCTCTTTGAGCTGCAAAGGAAGGCGAAGGGCTGATGGAGAACGAAAGAAGGCTCCCGCCCTTCACCAGCTGCCAGAGCAAGTGGGAGCGTATCCTTGCCATGGGCTATCTCCCGGTACACATCGTCCTCGCGCCCCTCGCGGCGGAGCTGCTGCTGCGCGCGGCCGGGGTGAGCGTGACGTGGCTGAATTTCTCGGTGTACGCCGTGGGGTTTGCGTTCATGCTCGTGTCCCAGCGGCGCTTCCTGCGGCGGGACTTCGACACGCTGTGCGACGGCTTTCTGGGCTGCGCCGTGCAGGTGCTTTCAAGCTACGGCGCAATGCTGTGCTTCAACCTCGCGGTGAGCGGCATACTCGTCCTCATACTGGGCGATGAGGGCGTCTCGAACCCCAACAACCAGTCGGTGACGGAGCTGACGCGCGTGTCCTACGGCCCGACGGCGGCGCTCGCGATATTCATGGCGCCGATGCTCGAGGAGCTGATGTTCCGCGCGGGGATATTCGGAACGCTCAGAAAATACAGCCGCACCGCCGCCTACATCGTCAGCATGCTCGCGTTTTCACTTTATCATGTGTGGGCGTTCGCGCTTGAGGACCCGAAAAATCTCATCTATATGATACAGTATCTGCCGATATCGTTCCTGCTGTGCCGCTGCTATGAGCGCAGCAGCACTATCTGGACGCCGATATTCCTGCACATGACGGTCAACGCCGTGTCCATCTCGGTGCTGGGGAAGCTGGGGGCGCTATGAACGGGGAGTATACGCTCAAGACCGTCGCGCGCATACGCAGCGACTTTCCCGCAAAGTTCGGCATACCCCGTCAGGCGGGGATAGTAAGGGAGCTTTCCGCGCTCGTCGTTTTTGAGCCGGAGTACAGAAACGCCGACGCCCTGCGCGGGCTGGAGGACTTTTCGCACATCTGGCTCATCTGGCAGTTCTCCGCCGCCGTCCGCGAGGACTGGTCGCCCACGGTGCGCCCGCCGAGACTCGGCGGCAATGCGCGCATGGGCGTTTTCGCGACGCGCTCGCCGTTCCGCCCGAACGCGCTGGGGCTTTCCTGCGTGGAGCTTGCCGGGATAGAGGAGCGGCCGGGTCTCGGCACGGTGCTGGTGGTGCGGGGCGCGGATCTGATGGACGGCACGCCCATCTACGACATAAAGCCCTATATCCCCTATGCGGACGCGCACTGCGAGGCGCGCTCCGGCTTCGCGCCCGACGCGGGCGGAACGCTGAGCGTGAGGTTCTCGCCGGGGACGGCGGAGCGCGTGCCGGCGGATAAGCTCGCAGCGCTCACCGGCGTCCTCGAAAACGACCCGCGCCCGCGCTACCAGAACGACGCCGGCCGCGTCTATGCCCTCGAATTTGCGGGCATGGAGGTAAAATTCACCGTGGACGGCGAAGCGCTCACGGTGACGGACGTCAAAAACTGATCAAAAATTCGCCGCGCATATTATTATTCAAATGGGACAGAATATGAGAGAAACCATTTGGAAGGAGTCGACGAATAATGGTAATGGATCGCATAGCGCTGGTACTGGCCATCATCGGCGGTATCAACTGGGGCAGCATTGGGCTGTTCCGCTTTGATCTCGTGGCGTGGCTCTTCGGCGGCCAGACCGCGACCGTCAGCCGCGTGATATACACTCTGGTCGGACTCGCGGCACTGTGGTGCATTTCGTTCCTGTTCCGCACCGACAGCGTGACCGACGACGGTATCTGACCGAAAATATGCAAAAGCCGCCCGAAGGGCGGCTTTTCATATTAAAGCAAGTATAAAACCGGCACTTTTCGCGGGGTGGTCGTTGGCCGCCCTGCTTTTTATTTTGCGGGAAAGCAGGCTCCCCTCAGTCGCTGCGTGACGGCTCCGGCTCCCGTCTCCCGTTTTCCACGGCGGGCAGCGCCTTACTGCACAGTCAAAATTCAAGCTCCCCGAAATACCAGCCCGAGACGCTGTTGTGCTTGACGAGATACCCACGGCTCGTTTTCTCCACGACGCCGACCTCGTCCCCGGCGCGCAGCGGCAGAACATAGTCCGTGCAGTCGTTGCAGCCGGTCACGCGCTCGCCGGTGAAGAGGTATTTTGTCAGGATATCCATCTCATAGCCGGTGCGGACATGACGGCAGCGGGAAAATTCCTCGCCGCGCTCCAGTACCTCGACGGTGCTGTCGCCCCAGCGGATGTAGTAGGAGCGCCCGCCCTCCGCCTGGTCGCGCAGCACCCGCGCGCGGGGGAAGGAGTCGTAGGCGATATAGGAAAAGTCCGTGCTTGAGATATCGGGGATGACGAGGGCGTTGAGCTGGCCGTCGTCCTTGAGTACGCAGCCGCCGTCGATGCTCGCTATATGCGCCTCCCGGTCGATGACGGGCGCGGCGGAGACGATATTCTCGCCGTAGAGCATTACCGGCCAGTGACCGGCCACCACCCACTTATCGAAGCGCCGGCCGAGCGTCATGAACGCGTCGCAGCGCATAAGCTCCTCCGCCGTATGCTCGCTAAGGGGCTTCGAGGGGTCGACCCCGGCGTGGGCAAAGATAAAATCCCCGGCGGTGATGGCGTGGGGCAGAGATGAGAGATAGCTCCATTCCCCGGCGAAGCGCTCGCGCAGCAGGTCCTTCGCGTCGCCGAGGCGGCGCAGGGCACAGGGGTCGACGCCGCATTCGGCGAACATGTCCCACAGCAGCCCGCGCCTGCGCGCACGCACATAGTCGAGCGACATGGCGTTGCCCTCTTCGCCCATGGTGAAGATCTCGTACCATGTATCGCAGTTGCCGCAGAGCGCGTGGACGTTTCCCCCGCGGCTCAGCTCCATGAGGAAGCGGAGCGTATCAAGGCTCTTTTCGCCCTTTTCGAGGAAGTCGCCCACGACGATAAGCTCATCGCCGCCGCAGAAGCCGCACCTTTCAAGCAGGCCGCGGAAATACGGCAGGTTCGCGTGGATGTCCGACACGGCGAGTATCCGCCGCCCCGGCGCGATATCGAGATCAAGTATCCGTGCGCGCTCCTCAAACATCGTCGTATCCTCCCAGCTTTTTCTCCATCAGCAGCAGCGCGCCGTGCGAGCCGTTCTCGCGCGACAGCTCACGAAAGCCCCAGCGGCGGTAAAAGGCCAGCGCGGCGGCGTTATCCTCCGCCACATGCAGACGCAGTGCGCGGCGGCCCAGCGCGCAGTAGAAGAAGCGCGCCCTTGCGAGGAGCTGCGCGCCGCAGCCGCGGTGACGGTATTCCTCGCAGAGGTACAGAAGGCTTATCCATCCTATACCGGCATGTGCGCCGCGCTCAGGGTCAAGATCGACGAGTCCGACGGGCCTGTCGCCGTCGAGCATGCGAAGCACCGCGCCGCTGTCGCGGGAATAATGCTCCAGCGCGGAGAGATAATAGGGCGTGGGGCTGTAGCCCGCGTCCGTGCCGTGGGCGGCGCGCCATGCGTCGCGGTAGCAGTCCTTGTAATACTGCGGGTCGGAGGCGGGATCAAAGCTCTCGCCGCAAAGCTCCGGGGCCTTTGACCACACCGGCGCGTCGGGTGCGCCGAGATGTGAGGCGTCGCCGAGGTAATCGGCGGTAAAAACGCCGTTATCATAAAAAAGATGAGTCACTCCGGTGTTCGTGGAGATGGGGAGCGCGTCCGTGTCGCCCAGCCCGACGCCGAGACAGCGGCTCAGGAGGCAGCGCATGACGGCCCCGTGGCTCACCACGGCGACGGTCCTTCCGTCGTTTTCTCGCGCTATTTCAAGAAAGCAGGGGTAGATACGCTCCGAGGCGTCGCGGCAGGTCTCCGCGCCGTCGATGTGCCAGCTGCCCATGTCGAGGACGAAGGTCCTGAGCGCCTCCGGCTCGCTCTTCTTCAGGTCGCCGAAGAACTTCCCCTCCCACGGCCCGAGGTCCATCTCGCGCAGGGCCCTTGAGGTGTGCAGCGGGAGGTCGTGATATTTGAGTATCGCCCCGGCGGTCATGCGCGTGCGGGAAAGGTCGCTCGAATATACCGCGTCGATATGTACGTCACGGAAGCGCTCCGCGAGCGCCGCGATCTGCCGCCGCCCAAGCTCCGTGACCTCGCCGTCCCACTGACCCTGCATCATACGGTAGAGGTTGCCCTCGGACTGGGCGTGTCGGATAAGATAAATTTCTGTCATAACTGCGCCTCCGAAATCTTGACCGCAAGAAATTTATACAGTATAATAATGTAGTTAATTATATCTGTTGTTTTCACTTTGCACAAGAGACAAATCTCGTCAGCGGGAAAAGAGGGCAGGATATGATCAGAGCGGCCGCGCTTGTTTCAGGCGACGGAGCGGAGCTTCAGGCCATATTGGACTCCGTTTATTTTAAGGAAATACCGAATTTTGAGCTTATTGCGGTCATATCGTCACAGCGCGACGCCTACGCCATGAAGCGCGCGCTCAGCGCCGGCGTCCCCGCCTACGTCGTCGACCCGGATCTTTTCCCCACCATGACCAGCCACAGCATGGCCATCGCCAACAAGCTCAAGGACATGGATATCGAGCTTGTAATTCTTGCGGGCTACGATCTTCCGCTGGGCGTCATCCCCTACCAGTTCAAAAACCGCATCATCGGCACCTATCCGGCGCTCTACCCCGCCTTTGAGGACGAGGGGGGCGACATACACCGCGCGGTGCTTGAGCGCGGCGTGAAGGTCACGGGGGCGACGGCGTATTTTGCCGACTCCGACGGGCGCGTGGGCAGCATAATCTCCCAGCGGGCCGTGGAGGTCCTGCCGGACGACACGCGGGACACTCTCGCGCGGCGCGTCATGGAGGAGGGCGAGTGGAAGCTCCTGAGCGAGGCGGTAAAGCTCTTCTGCACCGGCCGCCTCTCGATACACGGAAAGCGCGTCGTGGTAGAATAATATGAACATATAAAAGGACAGTCGGTGACTGTCCTTTTTTGTATGATACGGGAAGCTGGAGAGCGTCCGTCATACTTTCCCGACGAAGCCGTGAGCGGTGAGGAGCGCGTCGTCCAGCTGCGACGGGGCGACCTTCACGGCGACACAGCCCTCCGACACGCTTCCGCCGAGGACCTGTATGCCGCTCTCGCCCAGCCGCTGCACCAGCGCCGAAAGCACCTCGGCCGAGGCGGCCCTGCCGACAAGGCTCACCTCGCGGTCCTGAACGCTCCGCGTCACGCCGGCAAAATCCGGGCGCTCGGACTCCGCGAGCGCGCAGACGAGAGAGCCTCCGCCGTCCGCAAAGGAGCTTTTGAGCGCCAGCTCCACCCGCTCGAGCAGCGCCAGCTCCACCGACCGGGGGTGCAGCACCTGCGAGCCTGCGCGCGCAAGGCGGAGCATATCCCGATAATCTATCCGTGCGAGCTTCCTCGTGTCCTTTATCAGTCTTGGGTCGGCGGTGTATATGCCGTCGACGTCGGTATATATCTCGCACTTATCCGCTCCCAGCGCCGCCGCGAGCGCGACCGCCGTGGTGTCCGAGCCGCCGCGACCGAGCGCGGTGACGTCCCCCGAGGAGCTGACGCCCTGATAGCCGCTGACCACCGGGGTCACTCCCTCGGCGAGCGCCGCGTTTATGCGGCCGGGGGCAATGACGCTTATGCGCGCGTCGCCGTGCCGCCGGTCGGTGAAAAGCCCTGCCTGCCAGCCCGCGAAGGAGCGGGCCGGGGTACCGAGGCTCTCAAGCATTATCGCCATCAGCGCCGCGGACTGCTGCTCGCCGGTGGTCATCAGCGCGTCCATCTCCCTTGCCGGGGGCGAGGCGCTTATCTTCAGCGCTATATCCTCAAGATCGTCCGTGGTGTTCCCCATGGCGGAGACCACCAGCACAACGTCGTTTCCTCTTTTCCGGGCGTCCAGACATATGTTCGCGGCCCGGCGCAGCCGCTCGGGCCCGGCAAGTGAGCTGCCGCCGAATTTCTGCACAACAAGCATGGGCTTTCCTCCTCGCCACATTATATACAGAGGCGGCGCGGAGGGTGATAGGTAAAGCGCCGCCGCGGCAAAGCAAATGCCGCGGCGGCGCAGGTCTGTCTGAAGATGTCAGATGAACGCGTATTTTTTGAGCCGGTCGAGGGCCTCGACAAGGCGCGCTCTCGGCAGGGCCATATTCATGCGTATGGTGTCGGGATAAATAAACGCCTCGCCGTTCTGCCAGATGACGCCGCACCTGACGCCGCGCGACTGAAGCTCAGCAATGCTCACGCCGTGTTCGGCGCACCACTGCGCGCAGTCGAGGTACAGTATGTACGTCCCCTGCGGGCGCTGCACCCGGACGCCGGGGAAGTTCTTTTCTATAAATTCGCAGGCATAGCGGTGGTTCCCGTCGACGACCCCGACCATCTCGTCCGCCCATTCCTCGCCCTCGGGTGAATAGGCGCCGATGAGCGCGTGCATGGAGAGGACGCTGCAGTCGTTATAATGGCTCATGGCGCTCTGCCGCGCGACGCGGTCGCGGAGGTAGCGGTCATAGATTATATGGTAGGAGCCGACCAGTCCCGCGAGCGAAAAGGTCTTGCTGGGGGCGTAGAAGGCAACGGTGCGCTTCCTCGCGTCCCCGGACACAGACTGGGTGGGGATGTGCTTATAGCCCGGCATGATGATGTCCGACCATATCTCGTCGGAGATGACCACGCAGTCGTTCGCGGCGTAGACCTCCATTGCCTTTTCTATCTCCCGGCGCTCCCACACTCTGCCGCAGGGGTTGTGCGGAGAGCAGAAGATGGCAAGGTGGATGTTATGCTCCCGGAGCTTTCTGTCCATGTCCTCATAGTCCATGCGCCATATGCCGTCGGCATCGCGCACGAGCTCGCTGTGGACGATGGGGCGGCCGATATCCTCGAGCGTGTGCGTGAAGCCCACATAGGTCGGGGCGTGGACCAGCACCCTGTCGCCTGGGGCGGAGAACGCCTGCACCGCGGCGCTCACGCCGCCGAGGACGCCGTTTTCATAGCCGATATGCTCCGGCAGCAGGCCCTCTACGCCGTTGCGGCGGCGCTGCCAGCCGATGATGGAGTCAAAATACTCGCGGCTGAGCGGGAAATAGCCAAAGCTCGGGAAGTCGAGACGGCTTTTTATCGCGGAGATGACCGCCGGGGCGACGGGAAAGCTCATGTCGGCGATCCACATGGGGATGTGGTCGAAGCCCTCGTCCACGGAGAGGCCCTCGAAGGGGATAACGTCGGCGGCGATGGAGTCCCTGCCGGCGCGGTCGATAACGGTGGTAAAATCGTATTTCATATCTGTCTCCTCGTTGTGGGGTGTTTATCTCTTGTTTGACGGCAGCCATATGCGCTGCTCCTCGGCGGCGCGTATAAGCTCCTCGCGAAAGTCCGGGTGCGCTATGGAGATGAGCGCGTCGGCGCGCTCCCATGTGCTTTTGCCGGCAAGCTCCGCCATGCCGTACTCCGTGACGACGGTGTAGGTCTGGGAGCGGGGGGTGGTGATGATGTCCCCGGCGGTGAAGCGCGGGAGGACGCGCGAGTGCATTACTCCTCTTTTATCCGTAAAGGACGAGCTCATGCACAGAAACGACCTTCCGCCGCGCGACGCGCTCGCCCCGGTGACGAAATCGAGCTGCCCGCCGGTGCCGCTTATCTGGCGCGTCCCCGCGCTCTCGGAGCTGACCTGCCCGTAGAGATCGACGTTGAGGCAGGCGTTGATGGATATCATATCGTCCATGGAGGCGATGACCGCCGGGTCGTTCACCCAGCAGAGCGCCGCGCCCTGCTGCTCCTCGTTCTCGTCCAGCCAGTCGTACAGCTCGCGTGAGCCGATGGCCAAGCCGTATATGCCCACGCCGGGGCGGAGCCTTTTGCGCGCGTTGGTGAGCTTTCCGGCCCTCCAGAGGTCAAGATACGCGTCCGAGCAAAGCTCCGTGTGCATGCCGATATCCCGGATATCCGAGTCGGCTATCATGCTGCCGAGGATATTTGGTATGCCGCCGATACCGAGCTGGAGCGTCGCCCCGTCGGGGATGTGGGGGAGGATGAGCCGCGCTATCCGTTCGTCAGTCTCGGTCGGCGCGGGGACGGGCAGCTGCATGAGCGGCCTGCAGCCCGCCTCCACTATCGCGTCGGCCTGAGAGATGTGTACCTTTGTCTCCGGCCCGCCGCCTATGCGCGGCTGCGCCTCGTTCACCTCGAGTATCAGCTTTTTCGCCGTGCGGACCGGCGGGAGCGACGCGCCCACCGAGCCGGCGAGACTGAAGTACCCCTCGCCGTCCATGGGCGAGACGGAGATCATCGCCACGTCCACCGTGAGAAAATTCCTGTAGTACCAGTCAAGATTGCGGAAGATCATGGGCGTGAAGAACGCCCTGCCCGCGTCGCACATCCTCCGCTCGTATGCGCCGCAGTGCCAGGTGTTGTAGACGAAATGCTCCATATGCTCGTCGCACTCTATGACACGGATGGGACCGGGGGTGAGGTTGCCGCGCACCTTCACGCCGCGCAGCTCGTCCCGCCTCGCGGCGAGCGCCGCGTCAAGAGAGAAGGGCATAGCGTTATTGGAGCCGTAGTCCACCCAGTCGCCGGAGCGCACGAGCCTCACGGCCTCCTCCGCGCTGCGGAGCTTTGAGCGGTATTCTTCTCTGAGCTTATCGTTCGTCATGGCATAACTCTCCCTGTTTTATATGCTGCCGGCCGTTTTTTTCCGGCGCTCACGCTTTTTCCAGCAGCGCCTCGAGCGCGGCGAGACGCTGGCAGACGCAGAACGCCGCCATGCCCTGCCGCAGCTGCTCCACGGTGGGGAAGGAGGGCGCTATGCGGATGTTCTTATCCTCCGGGTCTACGCCGTAGGGGTAGGGCGCGCCGGCCCCGGTGAGCTTTACGCCGATGTCGCGGCAGAGGCTCACACAGCGCTTGGCCGTGCCGCCAAGGCCGTCAAAGCTGATGAAATAGCCGCCGTTGGGGTCCGTCCATCTCGCGATACCGAGGCCGTCCAGCCCCGCGTGCAGCGTCTCGAGCGTGCAGTCGAACTTGGGCCGCAGAAGCTCCGCGTGCTTTTTCATATGCTCGCGCAGGCCCTCCGCGCCGCCGAAGAAGTTCGCGTGGCGCAGCTGGTTTATCTTGTCGGTGCAGATGGTCTGTACGCCCATCTGCCGGAGGATGAGACCGATATTGTTCCTGCTCGCGGCTATGGCGGAGATACCGCCGCCGGGGAAGGTCATCTTGCTGGTGGAGGCAAACTCGTAGACCATGTCGGCGCTGCCGTATTTTTCGCACGCGTCGAAGATGTTCGCAAGCTCGTCGTCCTTCTCCCGGAAGCCGTGGACGACATAGGCGTTGTCCCAGAAAATGCGGAAATCGTCCGCCGCCGGTCTGAGCGCCGCGAACGCCTCCACCGTCTCGCGCGAGTATGTATAGCCCTGCGGGTTGGAGTATTTCGGCACGCACCAAATGCCCTTGACCGCGCTGTCATGCTCGGCATAGCGCCGCACGGCGTCCATGTCCGGCCCCTCGGGGGTCATGGGGATGTTTATCATCTCCGCGCCGAACTCCTGAGAAATGCGGAAATGCCTGTCGTAGCCGGGAACGGGGCAGAGGAATTTTATCCCGCCCTGCGCGCCCCACGGCC
>ERZ1026856.639-NODE-639-length-20283-cov-5.152660_pt1 | contig 20283 bp, 17 predicted proteins | sample MGYA00380158_ERZ1026856 | MGnify/ENA primary metagenome ERZ1026856 (study PRJEB33269, sample SAMEA4719794) | human gut metagenome | biome: human-associated habitat; feature: organic feature; material: feces | place: Cameroon | collected 2013-10 ...
GCGCCGCAAAAAAGGCGCAGCAGGGACGTCATTTCGACGAGAGCGGAACGATTGAAATCTAATAAATGAGATTTCGGTTCGCGACGTGATCTGGCTGCGTTAGAGCATATCGTCATCGCTTATAATTACGAAAAAATGGAACCCTGCCGTTCGGTGGGGTTCCGCAGTGTTTACCTGTCTGTTTTTATAGGGAGGGCATGTGCCTCAAGAGCCATTATCTCAGCATCCGGGCGGACCTCAACCGCCAGTAGGGTATGAGCAGCCTGCGCCTCAGCCCCCGTTTGAGCAAGCACCGCAATCTGCTGCGGCGGCAACCGTCTATCCGGAAGAGCCTCGCAAATCACGCGGATGGATTGTGGCGCTCGTCGCAATTATCGCGGTGTGCCTGGTGTCGGTTTTCGGCATTGTGTCTTGCACCTCAGCTATTGCTGGCCTGGGCGGATCGAATTCTTACGACAGCGAGCCGCTGTTCCCGAACACGGTTGCGGTTATCGACATCGACAGCACCATTCAATACGACGGTACCACGAACAGTCCCGATGGCCTGAAGCAGCAGCTTGACGTAGCGGCAGACGATAGCAGGATCATCGCGGTGGTGCTGCGTGTGAACTCAGGGGGCGGTGTTGCCACGGCCGGTGAGGAAATGTCCACCTACGTGAAGGAATTCCGGGAGGACACAGGCAAACCAGCAGTGGTTTCGAGCGCTTCTACCAATGCGAGCGCCGCTTACGAGATATCCAGTCAAGCGGACTACATTTTTACGGCGCATACCACCGCCATCGGCGCAATCGGTACAGCGATGCAACTGGTCGATTATTCTGGTCTAATGAGCATGCTTGGTATCTCCACGGAAGATATCACTTCTGCCGAAAGCAAGGATTCCACCTACGGTACGCGCAAGCTCACTGACGAAGAGCGAGCATACTATCAGGCTCAGGTAGACCAGATCAACGAAACGTTCATCCAAACTGTGGCTGATGGTCGTAATATGTCTGTCGACGAGGTTCGCGCCTTGGCTACGGGGCTTACGTTTACCGGCGATGATGCCGTGAAAAACGGTCTTGCCGACGAAATCGGCACAAAGGAAGACGCTATCGAATACGCAGCTAAGCTTGCGGGGCACGCATCCGATTACGAAACGGTAAATCTCAGGCAACATAGCTCGGACGATATTTCTACCCTGCTCGACCTGATATCTGAAAATAAGTCTATTTCCGCTGATCAATTGGCTTCGGCGTTGAAGGAGTTGGAGAGCAATGGCTCCATCGCAAAATAAGAAAGAACGTATCGAGTGGCCGAAGCGTGCCGTTGTAACGGCAGGCATGCCTTATGGCAACAAGTCTCTGCACTTTGGCCATGTGGGCGGCGTTTTTGTACCCGCCGACTGCTATGCTCGCTTTCTCCGCGATCGTATCGGTTCTGAAAACGTGGTGTTCGTCTCCGGCACCGATTGCTTCGGTTCTCCTATCGAAGAGGGGTATCGCAAGGAAGTTGAATCCGGTTCTTTCGAGGGGACCCTGGAAGACTATGTTCGTCGTAATCACGATCGTCAGAAGGCAACGCTCGATGCGTACGACATCAGTCTTGATGTGTACGAGGGCAGCGGCCTCGGTCATTGCGGCGAGGTTCATCGCTCCATTTCTGCCGCCTTTGTGCAGCGTCTTCACGAAAAGGGATTCCTGCATCTGGAAAGCACCCTTCAGTTCTATGACGCTCAGGAAGGCATGTTCCTGAATGGCCGTCAGGTGGTGGGGCATTGCCCCGTGCAGGGCTGCAAAAGCGAAAAAGCCTATGCCGATGAATGCGACTTGGGCCACCAGTACGACCCGGTTGATCTTATCAAGCCGATTTCGTCGGTTTCGGGCACGGTGCCGGAAATGCGTGAGGTGCGAAATTGGTACTTCGACCTGCCTGGCTTGTCCAACGTGGTTCGCGATTACGTTGATGCCCTGGAAGGCGATCCGTGCATTCGTCCCGTTGTTACCAAAACCATCAAGGAATTTCTGGTTCCGCCCATCATCTACATCAAGGTGGAACTGCATGACAAATATCTGGAAATTGCAGACAAATTGCCTAAGCATGTGTATCGCGATGCCGCCAAAGGCAAGCAGAGCTTCGAGATCGAATTCGAGAATATCTTCGATCGCGATAAAGCGCGTACCGTGTTGGCCGATGCGAACATTCGCTTCCGCACCGGTAAGGCATTGGTGCCATTCCGTATTTCCGGCAACGTTGAATGGGGCGTGCCTGTTCCCGAAATCGAAGGGGTAGACGGCCTCACGGTATGGTGCTGGCCCGAAAGCCTTTGGGCTCCGCTTTCCTTTACCATGGCGCGCAACGATGATCGCGGTCTTTCGCGCTCGGCATGGCGCTCTTTCTGGTGCAAAAAAGACGCAACGGTGTATCAGTTCATTGGTCAGGACAACCTGTATTTCTATGGCGTTGCCCAGCCTGCATTGTTCGCCGCCCTTCAGGAAAAGCAGCCCGTGGTTGCCGATGCTCCTGAAGGCGAATTGCAGCAGACGAAACTCATTGCCAATCACCATATCTTGTTTGGCGACAAGAAGGCTTCTTCCTCTGGCTCGGTGAAGCCGCCTACGGCAGACGAGCTTTTGGAGCATTACACCTCCGAGCAGCTGCGCGCTCATTTTCTCGCTTTGGCGCTCGACCAGAAGTCGGTAGGGTTCAAGCCGAAAATCTTCGATCCCGACCCCGAAAAGCGCGAAGATCCGCGTGTTGCCGACCCTGCCTTGAAGGAAGGCGCGCTTCTTACTAAGGTATTCAACCGCCTTGCCCGTAGTTGTTTCTATGAGGCAGCAAAGAATTTTGAGGGATATATGCCCCTCGGTACGGTAACCACTGAGGTACTTGCCAAGGTGAATAAAACCATGCACAAGTACGAAGAGCTGATGTACCACGTCGACCTTCATTCCATCATGGCCTTGATGGACGAGTTCATCCGTTATGCCAATAAATATTGGTCAAGCGGCATTCGCGAAGCGGAGGCCAATGAGGACGCCGATGCTCGCCGTCAGGTATTGGTCGATTCGTTCTATCTGCTGCGTATCGCAACGTTGCTGATGCATCCGGTTGTCCCGCGTGGCACCGAGCGCATCTGCGACTATATGAATTTTGAGTTCGAAGACTTCTTCAGCTGGAATTATGATTTCGACAGCATGGAAGAGTTGTGCAACGCCATGGAGCTTGACGAGCGCCGCCATCGCGTTCGCGACCTCCCTCCGCGCACCGACTTCTTCAAGTTCCATCCCAGCCAGATCAAGAAGAAATAGGTTTTAGAAGAGCCTCGTTACACCCGCCGCACACCGTGTTGCTCTTGGAGCAAAGATTTATCCTGGGAGCAACACGGTGGATTCGGCTTCGCGTGCGGGGTTCTTTTTGTTGTGCGGCCCTCTTTTATCCAATAGAACCTTGTTCGGTAGGGCGTTGTCTCCGAGTGCGGAAAAATATCGGCGTTCGCAACTGTAGCCCCCTGTTCGGCAGGGTGTTGTGAATCCAGCCAGCAGCTCCAGCGCGGCCAGCACATAGCCCTCTGTTCGATGGGACGTTATGAAGGAACAGGGAAGAAGGTCCGACGTCCTTGCGAAAGTGCGCTTCTGCGCTATACTAAATAGGCTTATCTCGCCTTGGTCGGAAACCAAGGCATAGTAAGGAGAACCAATGAAAAAAGATATCCATCCCGAGTACGTTGACTGCACGGTAACCTGCACCTGCGGCAATACCTTCCAGACTCGCTCCACGAAGTCGGAGATCCGCGTTGACATCTGCAACGCTTGCCATCCGTTCTTCACCGGCCAGCAGAAGCTGATCGACTCTGGCGGACGTGTACAGCGCTTTGCTAACAAGTTCGGCGCTGCTACCGAGGCTGTTGCTGCTCGCGAGGCTGCTAAGAAGGCAGAGCGCGCTGCTGCTATCGAGGCTGCTGAAGCTGCTAAGAAGGCAGAGCGTGAAGCTAAGGCTGCTGCTAAGGCTGCTCGTGCTGCTGAGTTCGCCAAGAAGGCTGAGGCAGAAGCTGCTAAGGCTGCTGCAGAGGCTGAGGCTGCTGCTGTTGTTGCAGAAGGCGAAGCAGAAGAGGCTGCTGAAGAAGCTGTTGCTGCTGAGGTTGCAGAGAACGCTGCTGAATAGCATTTAGTTTGTGCTCAGGCGAAGGCGTCCGCATTATGCGGGCGCCTTTTTCGTTTTGGTCCGCAAGCCTGTTGGCTGGGGCTCGTTTCAGGCGTCTCTTTGCGGCAATGTCCCTCATGCCGTCCATCTGCTACTTTGCAGCGTTGTGCCTGGATCGCTCCCCACGGCACCGCATCCAGCCCACTTCGTGGCGCAGTGGTCGGATCTATTCTCGTGGCATTGCGCCCCGCCGCCTGTGGAACCGCGGCTGCTGCGATTGCTTTGCTTGCCGAAGGCACCATCGCATCTGGCCTCCTGTGAAACCGTGACCAGATCGCTTCCTGCGGCGCCTCGTCTGCGGCACCGTGCCTGCGCTCCGTTCATAGAGCACCGCACCTGGTCCGTCCCGCCCACAGCATCGCATCTACCCCGCTCCACCCATAGCATTGCGCTCGGGCTGTTCCGCCCATGGCTTTGCCAAAAGCTGCCATGGGAGTCTGAAAACAAAAAATCGGTTTGGATTGCAACTTTTTTGCGATTAGGGATTGTCGCGTGGCTCCAAATCGCGGATAGGGGTGTAAAAACGTGGATAATTGGCCATAAAGCGGCCGATTTTCGCTTTGCCGGGGCGGAAGGGAGTCCCTAATCGAAAAAAAGTTGCAGAGATCTGAGATTTTTTGTTTTTGCCCTCCTGCAGGGGCTGTTCCTCCTATTGTGCAACGGCTTGGCATCATCTTTGCTTTCTCGACGGTTGTGTTTGTTTATGCCGTAAGCTGAATTCATTGCAGGAAAATGTGACGCGTAGGGTGCTCGGTCGTGCTGCGCATATCGTGTATGCCCCATCTTCTCGGGGAGCGCAAGAGGCGCGTACGGGAGATATCTGCTTGCTTTAGTGCAAGATGGGCACGCTGCTCATCTTGCCTGTGATGTGAGTGGGGTACGCGTAGCTTATGGTGGCGTGTGGTTGCGTTTGGTTTGCAACGGGTGCGTTCCGCTCTTTGCCGACGAAAGGTACTTGTTCGATTTGCTGCATAGGTGTGCAGCTGGGAAAAGGAACCGCAATGAATAACGGTGATAAAACAACGGTAGTAAACAATGGTGATTCGTCCGCTAACGGAGTCTCGGCCGAACCTGAATACGTGGTTCCCGAAGTGTTGCCTATGGACGACGAGGAGAACCCGAAGCATAAAATCAAGGGGGCGGCCCAAATAGCGGCAGGTACTGCCTTGACTGCCGCAGGCGTTCCCATGCTTGTTCTGCCCGGCCCCGGCGCTGTGGCAATTGCGGGCGGTGCGGCCTTGATAAGCAAGGGCCAGCGTAATTGCTCGGGTCGTTCGGCAACACCTTTCGAGGAAAAACTCGACGACGCTGCCGAAAAGGCCGCCGTTGCGGTTAAAGCCTCTGCCGAGAAAACCGCCCACAAAGCAGCTGAAGAGGCCCCGAAGGTTGCGAAGAAGGTTGTTTGCGAAGCACCGCTTGTTGCTGGAGCGGCGGTTCGCGCGGCAAAGCCTGTCGTTAAAGGCGTTGCCGGTGCAGCAGCTCAGGTAGCAAAGCCCGTTGCGAAAAGCGCTGCGGGTGCGGCAGTGGCTGCGGGTAGTCAGCTAACCCAGAAGGGCTTGAAATACTTGCGAGATAAGAAAAGCACCAAGAAATAAGCCCGTTTACCAGGCGTTTCTTGCTATAGCCCATAGCACTTCGTATTCTATGATCACAGCTAAGCAAAGGGGAGGTTTGGGAGCTATGGATAAAACTGCATTTCGATCGCTAACCTACGGCATGTACCTGGTTAGCTCCTTAAGGGACGGAAAACCTGTTGGTTGCGTGGCAAACACGTTTACGCAGGTTACGAGTAACCCAGCTCAGGCAAGCATTGCGCTGAACAAAGACAACTTCACCACGCAAGGCGTGCGCGAGGCGGGCGCGTTCGAGGTTGCGGTGCTTGACCAATCCGCTTCGATGGAACTTATCGGCGCCTTCGGATTCCATTCAAGCGCTGATACCGATAAGTTCTCGGCTTTTACCACTGAAACGTCCGCGAAGGGTATCCCTTATGTGGCCGAACAGGTATGCGCACATTTTTCGGTGAAGGTTGAACAGGAAATCGATCTGGGGTCCCACGTGCTCTTTATTGGCGCAGTTACCGATGCCGCACCTCTTGGCGGCGAAGAGCCTATGACCTATGCCTACTACCATCAGGTTAAAGGAGGCAAAACGCCGCCCAAGGCACCGAGCTTCAATGAAGACGCTCCTGCGAAGAAAGAAGAATCGGACCCTGCGGCGGGTCGTACGTTCGCGTGGCGTTGCACGGTTTGCGGCCATATCGAATACGTCGACGAGCTTCCAGAAGACTTCACCTGTCCGATATGCGGAGTGGGCAGGGATTTGTTTGAGCGTATAGAACTGTAGGCCCAATTTCGGCAGCGAACGCAGCTGCAACGCCTCTCGGAAGGGCAGCGAGCGCTAGCATGATGCGCCTCAGAGGAGTAATTCTTCTGAGGCGCATTTATTTGTCGGTGCATCCTTCCGCCGCCCATTAGCGTGTTCTTTCCGCGAACCAGTTTGTTGTGGGCAGCTGTTTGAGGGCGGTTCGCTATTATGGCGCAAGAAGAGAAAGGACAAGCCCTATGAATGTAGAGCTTTTGCAATACCCTGAACATCCCGAACGCGCGGTGGCAACGGCGGCACGTCTTTGCTATGCCCCCGTTGGCGCAACTGAGCTTATGGAAACCATGCCACCGGAGCGCGTGCAAAGCGTGCTTTCTACCATTATGAAATCGGGCCATTTTTCTACGCTGGAACACGTGAGTTATACCTTTGCGGTAGACGGCGTTTCTCGCGCGCTCACTCACCAGTTGGTTCGCCATCGTCTGGCCAGCTTCAACCAGCAGTCTCAGCGCTACGTTAAGTTCGCAGGGGATGTCGAAGTGGTGAAGCCCCCTACGGTTGCCGCCCAGGAAGAGACCTCCCGTGTGTTCGATGAGGCAATCGATGCCGTTGTGGATGCGTATCATAAGCTCCTTGATGCGGGTGTTCCTGCCGAAGATGCCCGTTATCTTCTTCCCAATGCCGCAGAAACTAAGATTGTCATTACCATGAACATCCGTGAGCTGCTTCATTTCCTGAGCTTGCGCTGCTGCAATCGCGCTCAATGGGAAATCCGTGAGCTTGCCAATCGCATGCTTGAGCTTGTTCGCCCCACGGCTCCCTATATCTTTATGGATGCTGGCGCTCCCTGCGTTCGTGGAGTGTGCCCTGAAGGTAAAATGACCTGCGGAAACCCCTATCCAAAAGTAGTAAGGGAGTAGCCTTTCCCCATGGGAAGCGATCTGAAACGAGCATTTACCGAAGATGGCCAGCGCCGTACCCATATTGGCGGGCAGGCGCTTATCGAAGGCGTGATGATGCGTGGCAAGCTCAACTGGGCCGTTGCCGTGCGTGAGCCCGATGGCCATATGCACTCCGAGGAACATCCTCTGTCCAAGAAGGGAAAGCGTGCCAAGTGGCTTTCCTGGCCGTTGGTGCGCGGGTGCGTGGCCCTGGTTGATTCATTGGTGTTGGGGTATAAGGCTCTTGAGATTGCCGCCAACCATGCGTTTGACGACGAAGACGAGCAAGCAGAAACAGTAGTCGAAGAAGTGGCTGCGGGCGGCTTGTGCATCGACGGAGACTTCGACGGTCAAGAATACGATTTCGAGGATCGGGGCTCCATTGACAATGGGGGCCTTCAAAAATCTGACGGCAGTCAGGCCAGAAGGAGCGAGCTCGAACAAAAACCCCCGTTTTCTTGGAAACATGATTTCGGACGTCCGGATACCATGATCGACGCCCTTGGCGCCCAGCGGACGCTTGAGGTGGTAACCGAACCCAACGAGCAAAACATGCAGGGTGGCCAAACGGGGCCGTTTCATGCGTCCGAGGGTCAAGGCGCTCCCGCCCATGCCGCCAAGGAGGAAGAAGAGCCGTTTTTCGGGAAAGCGGAAATGGCAATTTCCCTGGTTATGGGCTTGGTTTTAGGAGTGGGCCTGTTTATCTTCTTGCCTGCTTTGGCATCCAATGTGCTGGTCGGCGAATACGAAACCAACCCCTTTGCATGGAACATCATTGATGGCTTGATGCGTGTGGTGATATTCGTCTTTTATGTATGGCTGATCGGGCGCATGAAAGACATCAAACGCATGTTTTCCTATCATGGCGCCGAGCACAAGACCATCCACTGCTACGAGCACGGGCTTGAGCTTACGCCGGAAAACGCACGGAACTTTCCGCGGCTGCATGTTCGGTGCGGTACGGCATTCTTGATCATGGTTATGATCATCGCCATTTTGGTGTACACCATTATTCCCCTCAATTTGCTCATCGAGGGGTGGGGGATCAGCGGGCCTGCCGCATTCGCCCTGCTTATCGTGGTACGCATTGCACTTATGCCCCTTATTGCTGGAATCTCATACGAGATTACCGTGAAGTGGGCGGGCAGCCATCCTGAAAATCCCTTGGTGCGTGTTGTCTTGTGGCCGGGTATGCAGATGCAGCGCCTAACCACCAACGAACCCGATGATTCCATGCTTGAATGCGCCATCGAAGCCATGCGCTTGGTTTTGGACCGCGAAAGGGAAGAGCTGCAAAACGCGACGAATTAGCCCCGTGCTTCCCTGGTGGGTCTTTCAGCGGGGCTATGCGGATACGTTATCAAGTTTTTCGCTTCGAGCTTCTCAATTCGGGTATGCTGAATCTTGCTACGCAGCAGAGGGGCTCCAGGCGTAGCGGGCGCGGCGCTATTCTGCCGCATAGCAAAGGCTGTGCTCGGGAAGCACTGCCAAACAAAGGAGCAAATCCCCGCACACGTTAATAAGCAAATCGGGGTTAAACCGTGTGAATAGAGGCTGGGCTTAAAGCTCGGCAGAAAAGGAGGAACCGCGTGAAACTGGTTGTTACCGAGAAGAACGACGCGGCTCAGAAGATCGCAGATTTGTTGGGCGCAACAAAGCCCAAAGCCGACAAGGTATATTCCACTCCCGTATATCGCTTTACCGTCGATGGCGAAGATTGGGTCACCATTGGCCTTCGTGGCCATATCTTGGAGCCCGATTTTGCCACAGCGCTGGTGTATAAGAAGCGCGGTGGGTGGCGTGGCGTTTCCGCCGACGGCGAAGTTATGGAGGCCGATATCCCCAAAGCGCTGCCCAGGCCACCTTTCAAAAAGAAGAAACCCTTCACCGAAGACGGCGTGGAGCTGAAGGCTTGGAAGATGGATGCGCTGCCGTATTTGGTGTATTCGCCTATCGAAAAGCGCCCTAAGGAAAAAGACATTATCCGTTCGCTGAAGAACCTGGCGAAGAAAGCCGACTCCATCGTCATCGCAACCGACTTCGACCGCGAAGGTGAGCTTATCGGTTCGGACGCGCTTTCGTGCATTCAAGAAGTTAACGACACGGCACCTGTTTCCCGTGCACGTTATTCCGCATTTACCAAAGAAGAAATAACTCACGCATTCAGCAACTTGGTAACGCTCGATACCAATTTGGCTAGTGCGGGCGCTTCACGTCAGGACATCGACCTCATCTGGGGTGCGGTGCTTACGCGCTACCTTACCCTGGTGAAGTTCGCTGGCTACGGCAACGTGCGTTCTTCCGGCCGCGTCCAGACGCCCACCTTGGCGCTTATCGTCGCCCGTGAGCGTGAGCGCTTGGCGTTCGTTCCTGAAGATTACTGGGTAATCAAAGGCTCTTTCGACGAAGACGAAGATGCCTTCATCGCCCCTCATGCAACGGCGCGTTTCAAAGCTGAGGCAGAAGCCAATGCGGTAATGGCCCATGTCGAAGGCCAAACCTCGGCACGCGTTGAGTCCATCACGAAGCGCAAGCGCACCGTGGCACCTCCCGTGCCGTTCAACACCACGAGCCTTATGGCGGCAGCTTCCGCCGAGGGCCTTACCCCTGCACGAACCATGCGTTTGGCAGAAAGCCTGTACATGGATGGCTATATCAGCTACCCCCGTGTAGACAACACGGTGTACCCCTCTTCGCTCGATTTGGCAGACACCGTGAAGAAAATCATGGGCAATCCCGCCTATACCCCCTATTGCAAGCAGCTGCTTTCGGGCGGTCCTCTGCATGCAACGCGTGGCAAGAAGGAAACCACCGACCATCCGCCTATTTACCCTACGGCAATGGCAACGCCCGACAACCTTCCGGCGGCGGAGTACAAGCTCTACAACCTTATTGCCCGTAGATTCCTGGCAACACTTTCCGATGCTGCCATCGTAGAAGGCACGAAGGTCTCGCTCGTTGTGGGCGGCGAAGAGTTTGTGGCCAAGGGCGATGTTTTGGTGAAACCGGGCTTCCGCGGCATTTATCCTTATGGCTTGAAGAAAGACGAGCAGTTGCCCGCGTTGGAAGAAGGCCAGGAGATAGCTTTCAATGGCGCAACCTGCACGAAAGACCAAACCAAGCCTCCAGCCCGTTACTCGCAGGGCCGCCTTATCCAGGAAATGGAAAAGCTCGGCTTGGGCACGAAATCTACCCGCCATTCCATCATCGAGCGTCTGTATACGGTGAAGTACGTGCAGAACGATCCTATCGAACCTAGCCAGCTCGGTATGGCAGTGTGCGATGCCCTCGATAAATTCGCGCCCCATATCACCCATCCCGAAATGACGGCAGAGCTCGAAGAAGAGATGGACAATATCGCCGAAGGCCAAAAAACAAAGACCGAGGTGGTAACCAATTCGCGCAATTTGCTTTCCGAGCAGCTGGCAAGCTTGCTTCCTCATTCCGAAGAAGTGAAGGATGCTCTTGCCGATGCCGTTGCTGCTGATGCCTACGTGGGCCCATGTCCCAAGTGCGGTAAAGACCTGCAGCTGCGCTCTTCGCAGAAAACGCGCTCAATGTTCATCGGCTGTGCAGGTTGGCCCGATTGCGACGTCACCTATCCGCTGCCTAAGGGCAAGATCGAGGCGTTGGAAGAGAAGTGCCCTGTTTGCGGCATGCCCCAGATCAAGGTCACGGCATTCCGCTCTAAGCCGCGCGTTTTGTGCATCGACCCAGAATGCGAAACAAACAAAGAGCCCGACCTGGAAGTGGGTATTTGCCCCACGTGTAAGGAAAAGGGCCTGGAGAAGAAGCTTATTGCACGTAAGAATCCGCGCACGTTGAAGCGCTTCATCCGCTGCGAGAACTACGATGAGTGCGAAACGGGCTATCCGCTTCCGCAGTACGGCAAGCTTACGGCAACGCAGGAAGTATGCGAAAGCTGTGGCGCCCCCATGGTTATCGTCACCACGCAGCGTGGCCCTTGGAAGCTCTGCCCGAACTTCAATTGCCCCGCCAAGGAAGAGGCGGCAAAGAAGAAGGCCGAAAAGGCTGAGGCGAAGAAGGCTGCCAAGAAGCCTGCGGCAAAGAAGAAAACCGCAGCCAAGAAAACCCCTGCCAAGAAGGCAGCTGAAAAGAAAGCCGCCGAATAAGGCAAGTAAGCAAGAAGACCCCGCTCATTCAAGAGCGGGGTCTTCTTTTGCAAGGGCTGAGGCTTGCGGAGGATTTGGGTCAGGGTGCAAACCTCATGAAAGAGAGAAATGGGTGGTTAGAGATCTTGCTCGGTAAGTTCTTCGCGGGGAAGCTGATTTCGCTTGCTGTAAACGACAAGGCCGATTACGAGCAGCAGCACCATGCAGATAAGAGCTACTGTGAAAACGCCGTCATAGCCACCGAAGTTTTCGGAGATGAATCCCCAGATGTAGGATCCGCATGCGCCGCCAAGGCCAAGAGACATTCCGATATTTGACCAAATAATGGGGTATGCTGCGCCACTTCCGAAAACTGCTCGCACGGTCATGGGCATTACTACCAGAACCGCTGCAATGAAGACGCCCATCAGCACGCTGCCCACAGGGAGTAGAGCCGTATTGGGGAATTGCCACATAAGCAGCAGGCCAGCCATGCCGCTTGCGCAGATGAAGATGAGCGCGTTCCTCAGGTTGATGTCGGAGAAGAGCCCGAGGCCTACCTTGCCTGCTGCGTTACCAAAGCTATTGAATGCCGTAAGCTCAGCACCGGTGACAAATGCGCCCGCAACAGCTCCTGTAACGACGAGATCTTGCTGGTTGAACCAAACCACGTAGCTCGCGAGGTACGCGTTGATGTTGCAAACGGTATTGATCAGGAAGCCGAAGAGGATAACGAGCCAGAAAACCAGGGACTTTCGAGCGATGCTCGGACGAACGGACGGCTCAATTTCCGACTCGTTGCTTTCTGTCTTCTTTGCGGCGATTGCCTTTGCTGTTCCGTAGGGGAGCATGCCGTGGCGCTCGGGGCGGCTCTTCATAAAGAGGCATACACCAACCGTCATTACCACCAGGGAAATAAGACCCAACGTCATGTAGCTGAAGCGCCAGCCGCCAGCGTCAATAAGCATCTGGGCGATGGGGCTGAAGAGCATTCCTCCGAAGCCGGTAAAGGCGGTGCAAAGGCCGATGATCAGTCCCGTGTTTGAACGGAACCACATGTTCATGATTGCCGCAACGCCAACGCCGAGCATTACTGCATTGGTGATACCGGCGATGCCGCCAAGGATCCAAATCATCCAGAGTTCTGGTGCGGCACCGAAGCCGATCAAGGCAAGCGATTCAAGTACCGCTGCTGTGAGGATAACTACTTTAGGGTTGCGTTTTGCAAGGAAGATACCGGCAAATGGAGATGCGACGATACCGGTAATGTAGTCAATTGATCTCCATAAAGAGATTTGGCTTACGGGAACCCCAAAGTCTTGCGCCATAACGGGGAAGAAGATTCCGCAGCAGCTGTTGAGAATTGCGGATGGTACGGCGCAAATCAGTACACCGACCAGGACTATAGGGAAATAATGAATGAAACTTTTTTCTTCAAGGTTCGTGTCTGCTGTCTTGCTGTTCGACATCCTGAACCCCCTCCTCTGTACTGTTTGATTGATTTAGTGCAGCACTCATTGGTTTCAGGATATGAACATGTTCAGCGTTTGAGAAATAACGAATCTTGAAGTCTTTTAAGAAAAATGAATAAGCAACAGTAATTTCGAACGTATGGTTTTATCGATAGGGTAGATCGATGCTGCTGCGCTGGAGCTCGATTGCTTTCAGTGGCTGCTGGGATTTTGTCGTCGATATAAATTTGAGCAACTTCTATATCGAGCAAAGGTATTTCAGGTCGCGTTCGGGTTCGCTTATCGTTTTGCCTATAAAGAACGAACATGTTCATGTTTAGGCAAAGCGCATTATAAGGAGGAGTTATGGCGAGCTTTTTCAAGGAGATCGATCCAACGCAGTTTAAGCGTTATTGGCTTGATATTCCTTTCGGGGAAGATCCACGGCAGACGATGGATATCTGGCTTCCCGACGAGGGGGATGGCCCCTTTCCGCTTATCGTCTTCGTACACGGAGGCGGCTGGGTAGGAGGGGACAAGCGAGAGAACACCATGCCGGGAGCCTTTAAGGTCATGTCTCAGGGATATGCTCTTGCTTGCATCAATTATCGAATTGCCCCTGATGTTGTTTGGCCTGCGCCTCTTGAAGACGTGAGGGGCGGCCTTCGCTATTTGAGGGCCCATGCCGAGGAATACCAGCTTAAAACGGATAAAATTGCCGGATGGGGCAATTCTGCTGGGGCTCATATTCTGAACATGATAGCCGCACTGTCTGGAAGGCCCATCATGAAGGGCAATTACCTGGGTAATGAGGATCAGGACGATTCGATCCAATGCCTGGTCAGCCTCTACGGCCCAACGGACATGTACCAGGCAGATCTATGCAACATGCTCTCTGAAGAAGATGTTGTTAATGCAACGGGTGGAACCGAGGTTACTGCCGCTGGTGAGGGCATGGTTTTCCCTCATAATTTGATTATGGGATTCAAAAACAGTAAGAATCCCGTTGCTGCGGCCTATGGAAGTCCCATTAATTTCGTAACAGATCAGTTCCCTCCTGCGTTTTTGCTGCATGGGCTTTCGGATCCCGTTGTCCCGTATGTCCAGTCGGTTTCTTTCATGAACAAGATCAATGAAACATGCAACGAAAAGCGATGTTCGTTGAAGCTCTTCCCCAATGCCGTGCATGGAGACGAAGCCATGAAAACCGACGAAGTGGTAAATGAGATCCTCGACTTCATCGATTCTCAGCTTTGGGAAGGAGAACACGAGCGTACGGAGCTTCCGCATGAGATTGCGATTAGGGAGCTTGACAGTGACAAGGGCGATAAGTTCGAGCACTAACGCTACATTGTGATCCGAAATCTCATGCTAGTTTATAGGGCGCTATATTCGATATAGCGCCCTATTTGTTGATCGGCATTAGGCCGATCAGTTGTTTCGTTTGAGGCTATCGGCGTAGTCCTGTAGATAATCGATAAAGGTCCAAGTGCTTTCTGTTGGGGTTCTATGCTCGGGGATGCGAACGTAAAGGTAACGATGCCGCTCAACGTCTGATGGTTGTTTCGCTGCGAAACGATACGTGTTTTCCATCCCTGCGAGCCAAGTAAACTCGCCCGCGAAACAGCATCCCAAGCCGTTTTCGACAAGGCTCATTATTTCGCCGTAAAGCTGCATTTCCATTGCGACGTAAGGGGAGAAGCCAGCTTCTTGACACATGGCCTCGCCGATAGCACGGAATTCGCCAGGGTTGCTGAACAGAAACGCCTCATCTTTTAAGTCGGCGAGCTTGATAGTATCCGCTTCGGCCAAATCGTGGTCTGGAGGCAGAACGACGAGAATTCTTTCTTTGCCAAGAGGAATGTGGTTTTCATCGTCGATTTTTACAACGGAGCTCACAAGCTCCATATCGAGAGCCTTGTTTGCGAATTGAGGCGAATTGGCGTACCCCATGCTGATGGTGATGCCGGGGTGTTTTTTGTAAAAGCCTCTAATCATTGCGCCAACATTGCCCATAGGGATATTGGTGCTGCAGCGTACGCTTTTCCTATTCTTTTCCTCGTTGTCTTGGATGGTTCGTTTTGCCTCGTCCAAAATATTGAAGGCGGCGCGTGTTTGTTCAGCAAGGTAGCGCCCGTTTTCGTTAATCACGAGTTTCTTGCCAACGCGATCGAATAGATTCTGCCCAATTTCTTTTTCTAAGTTTCGCAGTGCGCTGCTCAGCGCAGGTTGGGAAATGTGTAGGATTTCAGCCGCTTTAGACATGCTTCCGCATGATGCAATTGCCAAAAAGTACTGAAGCTGACGCGATTCCATGATCGACCCCTCAAATGTAACCCCTCTTGTTCGGCGCAGGGCCGAACCTCCCTTTTGATCTTAGCCGACAAATACGCGAATGCCCATTAGAGGTTGCATTCAAAGAGGGAAACAGCTGCCCTTATGGGTGGATGCGCGGTGTTTTTCCATAGAGGAAATAAAGAAAGAGTAGAATAAAACAATTACGTGCCGTGCGGGCACGTGGCGAATCCAAACCGTTCAGGAGGAATAATGAGCAAGGTCACTATCGTAGGTGCAGGCAATGTTGGCGCAACCGCTGCGCACATCATCGCTTCCAAGAATCTCGCCGACGTCGTTTTGGTGGACGTGGCAGAGGGTCTGCCTCAGGGCAAGGCACTTGATATGATGCACATGCGTTCGGTGGAAAAGTTCACCGTTAAGGTAACGGGCACCAACGACTATGCGGCAACCGCCGATTCCGACATCGTGGTAATCACCGCTGGTATCGCTCGCAAGCCCGGCATGACCCGCGAAGACCTGCTTGGCGTTAACTCTGGCATCATGTCTTCCGTTATCGAGCAGGCAATGGCCGCTTCTCCGAACGCTATCTATATCTGCGTTACCAATCCGCTTGACGTTATGACCTACCTGGCCTTCAAGAAGTCTGGTCTGCCTTCCAACCGCCTTATGGGCATGGGTGGCGTGCTCGACTCCTCCCGTCTTTCTTTTGCGGTATGCGAAAAGCTCGGCTGCGATCCCGCTGATGTTACCGCTTGGGCGCTTGGTGCTCACGGTGAGGGCATGGTGTGCTGGCCTCGCTTCACTACCGTCAAGGGCACTCCTATTACCGAGCTTATGAGCGAAGAGGATATCGCCGAGGTTACCAAGCGTTGCACCAAGGGCGGCGCTGAAGTTGTTTCCTTCCTGAAGACGGGCTCTGCTTATTACGCTCCAGGCGCTTCCATTGCCAAGATGGTCGAGGCTATCCTTACCGACTCCAAGGAAGTATTGAGCGTTTGCGCTTACATCGACGGTCAGTACGGTCTGAACGACCTGTACATGAACATCCCTGTTCGTTTGGGCAAGGGCGGCGTTGAAGAGATCGTCGAGTTCGACCTTACCCCCGAAGAGCTGGCTGCCCTGCAGGAATCTGCTGCCAGTGTTAAGAAGGGTCTCGAGAATCTTCCCGAGTAAGCAAACGTTCTAAGGTGACTACATGCTAACGGTAACCCCCGGCGATATTGAGGCGATACTGCTGCCTCTTATTCCACAGTTGGCCACGCGCGTTCCCGACGATATCTTGTCGGGTTTGGTTGCTGCCCGTGAAACTGAGACTGGCGCCCGTGCACGCATCGTTTTGGACCAGCTGGTGCAAAACGCTTGCGTTGCCGCAGATGACTGTGTGCCTATCTGCCAAGACACGGGCACGGTATGGGTGTGCTTGGAGGCAGGCCCCGACGTGCTGGTTCCTGGTGATGTGTTTTCTCGCGTGAACGATGCGGTTGCAAAATCCTATATCGATGCGCGTTTGCGCAAATCGGTGGTAAAGGATGCGCTGTTCGACCGCGGCAACACGCAAGACAACACGCCGGCTTTCTGCGAGGTTCATTTTGTCGATGAGCCGGGGGTTTGCCGTTTGCATGTGATGCTGAAAGGCGGCGGCTCCGACAATGCCAGCCGCGTGGTTATGCTTACGCCAAGTGCTGGCAAGCAGGGCGTTATCGATACCGTGCTTGCCTGTGTGCGCGAAAAGGCAGCCAATGCCTGCCCTCCTTTGGTGGTGGGCGTAGGCGTGGGTGCCACGTTCGACAAGGTCGGCGGCCTGGCCAAGCGCGCTTTAATGCGTCCGCTTGGTACCGTGAACTCCAATCCCGACGCCGCTGCATTTGAGACGGAGTTGCTTTCCGCGATCAATGCAACGGGAATCGGTGCGGGGGCGTTGGGCGGCCAAACCACGGCGTTGGGCGTACGTGTTGCTACGGCTCCGTGTCATATCGCCGCGCTTCCCGTGGCGGTGAACATGAGCTGCTCTGCCACCCGTCGCGCAACGATCGATGTTCCCACCCATGTTGTCAAAGTGTCCGAATCGGAAGGGGAGTAGTCATGACAGCTGATCCAATACGCCTTACTCTTCCCTTAAACCCTGAAGAGGCGAAAGAATTGCGTGCCGGCCAAGCTTGCTTGCTTTCCGGCCCCCTTTTCACGCTGCGCGATGCGGGCCATCAGCGTCTGCTTGCCGAAATGGGGGACAGCAAAGAACTGCCGTATGACTTAACGGGCCAGGCCATTTTCTATGCAGGGCCAACCCCTTCGGCAGCAGGGCGTCCGTTTGGCGCTATCGGCCCCACCACTGCTTCGCGAATGGACTTTGCGGCTCCTCATCTTATGGATTGCGGTCTTGCCGCAACGGTGGGTAAGGGCCACCGCTCCGAAGCGGTTCGCCAAGCCTGCATCGACAACAGTGCGGTGTACTTTGTGGCTGTTGGCGGCGCTGCTGCGTTTCTTGCGAAGTGCATAGAATCGTGTGAAACGTTAGCGTATGATGACTTGGGTACCGAGGCGTTGCGAAAGATCATCGTCTCCGATTTCCCCGTTTTCGTCGGTATCGACACGATGGGCGAAGACATTTACTCTCTCGACTGATAGGAATTAACGAGTGGCCACTGCGCAGGATACTACTGTCGGACCTGGAATCTTCATCACCTTTGAAGGCGGAGATGGCGCCGGCAAAACAACGCATATCACGTTTTTGGCTGAGTGCCTGCGCAAAATGGGGCATGAGGTTCTGTGCTTGCGCGAGCCTGGTGGCACTGCCATTGGTGAAGCGCTGCGCTCGATCGTCCTCAATCCCGAGAATTCCGCCATGTCCGATCAGGCCGAGTTGCTTATCTACGAAGCCGCTCGTGCCCAAATCGTAAAAGAGACTATCATCCCCGCGCTTGCGCGAGGGGCGGTTGTTCTGCTCGACAGGTTCTATGATTCCACGGTTGCCTATCAGGCGTATGGTCGCGGTCTTCCCGTATCGTTTGTGCATCAGGCCAATGTGTTCGCTTGCCAAGGGGTGCATCCCTGTCGCACTATCCTGCTTACCACCGAAGCTCCTGCTGAAGAAGGGCTTGAACGAGCCACCCATCACGGAGACGCTGACAGACTTGAGCAGGCGGGAGCCGATTTCCATGCGCGCGTGAATAGCGCATTCATGCGCATCGCGGCAGAGAATCCCCAGCGCATCCGCGTCGTTTCCTCTGCGGGTTCTAAGGACGAAACGGCTCGAACCATCTTCAGGGAGCTTTCCGATATCTTCAGCTGGGATGCCTCGAGTCCTGTGTGGCAGCCCGGATTCTTCGAATCTATCCTCGAGCGTAATACCGACAAAAAAGCCCAGATCAGCTTAGGTGAGTAGTACGGTGGCTGATGTCTTCGACGGAGTGCTCGGTCAGCCTCGTGTGCGCGAGTTCTTTCGTGCGACGATAGCTTCGGGTCGGGTAAGCCATGCTTACTTGCTTACGGGCCCTGCCGGCTCCAACAAAACATCTGCGGCATATGCATTCGCCCAGGCAATCCTGTGTGAAAAGAATGGCTGCGGTGAATGCGACGATTGCGCTCGCGTGTTGCGTCGCCGTCATCCTGATGTGCACTATTACGCTCCCGAGGGCGCTCAGGGCTACTTGGTTGAGCAGATCAGGGAAATCGTTTCCGATGTTTCGCTTGCTCCCATTCGTGCAAAGAGCAAGGTATATATCCTCGATCGCGTCGATCTTCTGGGAACTCAGGCGGCGAATGCTTTTCTGAAGACTCTTGAAGAACCAGTGCCTGGCGTGGTATTCATCCTTCTAGGCCGCACCCGCGAAGGCGTGCTTCCCACCATAGTTTCTCGCTGTCAGGTGGTTCCTTTTCGCCATATTCCTGCTCAAGAGGCGGCGGGGATCCTTTCCCAAAAGGTTGGGATAACCCCTGAGCGCGCCCGTATGGCAATCGAGGCGTGTGATGGCTCCATTACGCAGGCTATCTCGTTTGCCAAAAGCAGCGAGCGCACCGAATTCCGCGCCCGCGTAATGGAAGTCTTGGCCGGTTTGTCTGTTGCCGATGCCCGCGATGTACTTGAGTATGCTGCTGAACTCATTGAACGTGCAAAGGCCCCGCTCGATAACGTGCGAACCGAGCAAAGCGAGGAATTGGCGGAATCTGCTGATTTCCTTACGAAAACAGCGATGCGCCAAATCGAGCTGCGCCATAAACGCGCCCTTACCCAGGCAACGCGTACTTCGCTCAAGCAAATGACTGCAATTATCCGTTCATGGCTGCGCGATGTCCTTATGGTGGTTTCGGGCACTCCTGAGTTGATGGTGAACATCGATCAGCGTTCTGCTGTAGAAGCGGCGGCAGCCAGGGTAAACGTTGAGGGTCTGATGCGCGCATTGCGCGAAGCGTACAAGACCGACGAAGCGCTTAGTTATAATGTTTCTCCAGAAACGTGCTTGGACACGCTTCTGTTCACGATAAGAGAGGTTCTACATGGTTCGGGTAACACCTATTAAGATGCAGGCGGGAACCAAGGTTCTCTGGTTCGACCCGGGCGACATAGACGTTAAGGCAAACGACCACGTAATCGTTAAGACGGAACGAGGAACCGAGTTCGGCACGGCAACGGCCGATATCATGGAGGTAAGCGATGAGCTTATCGCCGATCTGAAGTCGCCGTTAAAGCCGGTTATTCGCATTGCGACGGAAGAAGACGTCCAGCGCGCAGACGAATTGGCCCAGCAGGGCGAAGAGGCGCTGGTTGTGTTCAAAGAGTTTGCCGAAGGTGCAAGCGATCAAATGCGTCCCGTTATGGTGGAGTTCCTGTTCGATGGCGACAAGGCAGTGTTCTATTTCGAGGCTGAGGAGCGCGTAGATTTTCGTGACTTGGTGCGGAAGCTTGCCGGCCATTTCCATGTGCGCGTAGACATGCGCCAGATTGGCGTGCGCGATGGGGCTCGTTTGGTGGGTGGC
>ERZ1026856.642-NODE-642-length-20258-cov-4.203485_pt1 | contig 20258 bp, 18 predicted proteins | sample MGYA00380158_ERZ1026856 | MGnify/ENA primary metagenome ERZ1026856 (study PRJEB33269, sample SAMEA4719794) | human gut metagenome | biome: human-associated habitat; feature: organic feature; material: feces | place: Cameroon | collected 2013-10 ...
ACACTGCAAGTAGATTGCAGTCAGTTTTGAAACGCCGTATAAGGCTGTACACCTTACGCTCGCTTATGGCATATTCTGTGGCGAGCCTTGCCACGATATATGACACCTTCTCGCCTTGTGCGGAAAGTGTTGGTATTCCTTAAATAGGTCGATATATTGTACATCGTCCAGCCTGATTCCTGCCTTTTGGAAGTAAATCAGCAGTTCCCTGTTCAAATTCAGTATCTCTATTAGTTTCATTCTCAGAAATTATTTGTACTTTTGCATCGTCTCACTTACATAGCGCGTTGCGCAACCAAAACAATAAAGCCATACAGTGCGAACGAGGGCATACGCCCCCGGTCGTGCGCTGTATGGCGTTTTGGTTAAAAAAGTAAGTGAGACGACTATTTTAACAGGCCGGGGGCTTTTTTTTTACCCTCCCCCGAAGGGATTGTTCTTAGTCTCGGTATAACTCCAAATTGAAATTATCCTTGCTCTTCCATCCATCAGCCAGTGTGTCCTGGATATGCTGCATGGCTTTGGTATAGAAGTCCGTCAGTCCTTCGATGGTGCTGAACGTGTGATAGCATGGCACATCGTCCGTTCCGAACTTGAACGTGACCGGCAATGTCTTGCCGTCAGACTGCACAGCCAAGTCGTATGCCACCTTGTAGTTGAACTGGTTCTCGTTAGAGAGCCACACGCTCATGCCGTTCCACACGAAGCCAGAAAGTATGGTCTCGTTCGTGCGGTCGTTGAACCATTCCGACACCATGGTCTTGATGGTGTCCTCAGATGGCTTTCCGTTGAACTCAGCCTCCATATAGTCGGCAGATCCATCCTCGTTGTTATGCACGTCCCAGCGGACGCGCCATTTTCCTTTGACGGGGTTGGTGCATTCAAGCAGCTTTACCCCTTGTGCTCCGTTTACTCTGTTCATCATGTGAAAATGTACTTTGTTCTACCTTTGCCGAAGGTTTCCGCCTTGATGGTGGTCTCGAATGGGAAGCCGTCTGGCATTTCACTCACTTGCTGGAGAATGTTTTTCATCTCCTCGCTGTTGGTGAAGAACTTCTTCGGCTCGCCGTTCTGTTCGATGGACACGACACAGCGGTCTTCGCCCTGGCTGGTTTTGACTCCAACCTCGAAGTCTTTTACCACGATGGGCAGGTTCACCAACTCGCGGATGCTTACCACCGCACCCGCAAATCGCTTCTTGCCGTCCTCCGGCTTGTAAGCGACATTCAAATCCTTAAATGATTTCATTTTTTTGCCTGTTAATTTATTGAACAACATTATACAGTCGGCGTGTTTTGCCATTCCGTAGAAACTTGCTATCAAGACACGCCTCCTTTTTCTCGATTTAACCTCGTGCATTTTTCGGGCGAACTTCTGTTTGATACGCTTGCGCAGCAGCACATGGTCGGGATAGATGACATATCCCAGGAAGTCAATGCCCTCGTCCACGGGGAACACACGCTCGTTGGCTTTCACCTTTAAGTCGATTTGTTCCACTTGCTCATGGACGGCATCACGAATCTCCCACAGTTCCGCTTTCGATTTACCGAGTACCACGCCGTCATCACAATAGCGGTAGAAATGACGCACGCCGTACCTGTCCTTCAGATAATGGTCTAAATACACAGACAACAACAGATTGCCCAAGCCCTGCGACGAGCGTAGCCCTATGCTGATACCTTGCGGTATGATGCGGACAAAGTTGTCAAGCATGGCTATGAGCTTCTTGTCTTTGAATACCCGATGCACACTGTACATAACGAAGTCCTGGTTGACACTCTCGTAGAACTTGGAGATGTCGAACTTGTAGCAGAACCTTGTGCCTTCCGGGTCTTCCTGCATATCACGGCGAATGTACTTCATCAAGTCGTGCATTCCCCTGTCCTTGATGCTTGCGGAGGTCGTTCTGATGAATCGCTTCTTCAGATGCTTATCCACCACCGACATGATGGCGTGGACAGCGATGCTGTTCTTCAGCTTCTTGAAGAATTGGATGTGCCGTAGTTTGCCGGCCTCTATAATATCTTTCTCCTCAATGTCCTTTGCGGTCACATGGAATGTGCCAGAAGCAATACGTTCAGAGAGTTCCTTGATGACCTCCTCACGATGCGCGATCAGGTAGCGTCCTTGTCGGCTTTTCTTCCGTTTGGTGCCACTGAGAACCTGGTCGAATGATTCCGCCATGTTGGAATATTCGACTACCTCCTCTATGATATGACCTTCTCTGCGCATAGCATCAGTTGTTTTTAATGATGGAAGATATGGGCCTTCCTTTCCCCGGGCCAGACTTCTTCGAACTGTTGCCAGCCTACCAAACCCTATTGCCCGACACGTGATTTTTCAGCTTTCCAAAACATTCCAATATTTGAAACATTGGAAAGAATTGCTTTTGCTGTGGCTTGCCACCCTCGGCACCACATCGGGGACACGTCCCCATCGTTGTACGCCGATTGTTGTTGGTGAGACGCGAGCCGACATTCGTATTCGCATTCGACGCATCGTTATTCGCATTCGCATTCGACACACCGCCATTCGCGTTCGCATTGTTGTACCCGCGATAGACCACACGGCCTATTGGGTGGCTCTACCGACTGCAAAGTTACTGAATATCTGTGCAAAACGTGATAAAATTGTTCGTTGTTACGAGTTTTGGAATGAAACGTTATAACTTTGCATCTAAAAAAGATGACAGTACTACATGATACAGGAGAAGGCTGGAATGGCTTTGTTCGAGAGCTGATTGAAGCCAAAGAGAGAGTGGAGCTTCAGCACGAATCACTAATACGCCATCAGTCAGGCATAGCCGCAACTTTAATAGGCATAATTGCTGTTTTTGGCGATATGTCACAAGGGAGTATGCTTCTTCGCTGCCTGACAGTAGCGAGTGTGTTATTTCTGTTGCTGACTGTCCTTGCTGGTGTGTTGTATTGCTTTTTGCAGTACAGACTAAAGTTGAAAGCACTGTCAAATTGCTTACGGCAATATCAAGAAGGCTCTTTTGGGGTTGTGGGGCAGGTTCCCTCACCAACCGCTTCATGGCTTGCCAAAGTCTTCCCATGGTTGTTGTGCGTGGGAATACTACTTCTATCGGCAAGCGCAGTGTGTGCTCTACTGGGGCGTTGAGAGCCTCTCTAATTTTCTCGTCTTGTATTTTTTCTTCCATATCTTGATGTGTTTTGGAAAAATGTTATTACCTTTGCATCGGATCATTCCTCGTAAGAGGATTGGACCCCACATTCAGGCAGTCTTGATTATTTCAAGTCTGCCTGTCTTACTTTAAAGCCTTTAGCTGTAATTTCGTCGTAAGTGTAGGTTTTGTCCATTCCATCAATGACCACCATTACAGTTTTTAGATTTGTTCTTCTTACTCTGTCGTGTAAAGCACTGCTCAACTCGTCTAACGAAATACCAGAATCAACAAACAAAACCAAGTCGTCCGCCTGTTTCGCCCCTTTTCTAATAAGGTTGTCGATAGAACTTTTTGTTGGCTTTGCATTGACTTTATATTCTTGTTCTATTCCCAATGTCTTGTTGTAACTATCAGCAGAAGTTTCGTTCTGTGGGTTCGCTATAAGGTCAATCTCGTAGCCGTGCTTTTCCGCAAGATACCTACCCACTCTCACGTTCTCTTTCTTTTCGGTTCTTCCATGTTTTGAGCTTACTCGTAATTTACCGTTTGATGTTTCGCACTCAGTGAATGTTTCTGGCGTTTCTTCTTTGACTTTAGCCCAACATGAATGTATGAGTTTGCACGCAGCGCACAACTCATTTTCTGGAATAAACTTTGCCAACTTGATTTTGCCCTTTGCGATGTCGCAGTCCCGGCATCGCCGAATGGTGTAGGGATTGTAGTCGGGCACCGTCTTGTCCTCCTTGCCGGGGTTGAAATGGAAGATGCCTTTCGTATCACGCTGCAGAGCCTCCTCGCCAAGTGCCATAGCCTCGTCGTGTGGCGTGGCAGGATATTTTGACCTGCGCACCTGTACCACGGTACAACGGCAGTTCCAGCCATTAGGAGGATAGTATTCTTCCCAAAATGGGTCGGAAGGCGGAAGCGTTACGCCATTGAGCGCAGCGTGTTCCGGACGCACCTTGCCGTCGCCAGCCGTGCGGTACTGAAGGTTGTAGCGGTCGCCGTCCTCCGAGAACCGTTCCCACTTGGCAGCCATCTCCGCAGACGACTGCACGAAGTTGTACTCCGCACGGAGGTAGTTGGAGTTGTAGGTGTTGTCTATCTTCCGAACATCATTCAAAAAGGCTTCGAACGTCTTTCTATTGCCGTTAGAATCCAGCAAGGACGGGAACGCCTCGTTGAGCTCGTGGAACGTTTTCATGCCGGAGAAGATATAGTCAGACCGTTGGAGACGTTTGCGCATGGCATCAGACATCTCCACTTGTTTGAAAGTAGAATCCAAAGCGCCGGCATGGGCGTTGATGAACTCCTGAACTTACGGTTCTGCCAGCACATTAGAAAAAGCCCCTTTTCGGTCAACTAAGTGGCTTGTTTCCATATTCCAAATGCCCCATTTGCAGAATGTAAACGGCTTGAATGTGCATTCTTTGGCGTGTTTTGTCTGAAAGATTTGCGTAACTCGCTTGAAATGTTTATATTTGCGTTAGATTTAAGAATAAACAACAAAGCAATAGTTTTGCCCATCATGGATATAGATAGGAATTTGAAAAACAACAAGGCGGGGCTTTTGGCATATTTCAGAAGCCGTGCCAATGAAATAGTGAGTGAACTGGCACTTCAGTACTCCGCAACCGACTATAAGAAAAAGGCATCTGCTCTGAATAAGGCAATTATTCAGAGCAAGGAAAACCTTTTGTCAATTGTTGAGGAGACGGCAAGGACACAGCATTGGACCAACAATGAAATACTTGAGTGTGTGCTGATGATAACTTACACCAATGATGTGGTCATGTTGGAATCGCGCAATGCTGTTTGGGAATATGACTATATGGCTTTTTCCCGAAGAGTGGGAGAACTGTGGGAGCCTTTCTGCAAATTGTGCTTCAAATACCCATCCACAAGAATTGTGTCTTTTGTACCTCCTTTGTTTTCCGAAGTAAAGGCGAGCCTCACAACGGAAATAGCAACCTATATAGATGGTTTGGCCATCAGAGCAGATGAGAAGACGCAACTTAAACGCTATTATGACAAGGTGTGGGGACTTGTCACGTCGGGTGAAATACAGTTGGAATGCGACTTGCATTTCACAGACGGAACAACCAAATATATAGTGGATTTCAAGAGTGGGTTCGGCTCAAACGAAAAAGGCAATACAAATCGGCTGCTTCTTGTCGGGAGTATTTACCAGAATATAGAGACGGAGAACTACAAGTGCTTGATATTTGTTCGCTCGACAGAGAACAACCACTACCTGACCACGCTCCAAAATTCAGGAGTATGGGAAACCTCATGCGGTGCTGACACATATTTCAAGATATGTCATTTCACAGGCTTTGACATTCACCATTGGATAGACAACAACATTGATTGGATGAATGACTTTGCGCCACAGATGAGGGAAACAATCGTGCATAACAATCTACAGAATTATCTTATTTGGTAAGCACATGGACACGGCGTTAACATATCAGGCATATTATACGAAATCAAATCCCATACTCAATTATATGACGGGGATGTTGCATTTCAAGCCACACGACCATATTTTGGAGCCGTGTGGAGGAGATGGCGTGTTCATTGACAAAATATTGGAAGGCACTTCAAATGTGCAAATCAATGTTTTTGAGCTTAACCCGTCTGCTGTGGCTGGTCTGAAAAGCAAGTATGGTCAGAAGTCTTGTATCTCAATCAAGGAGACAGACACTTTGCTTGATGACACAATTTTGGAATGTTCGCAAAGATATGACAAGATAATAGGCAATCCTCCTTATGGCGCAAGGAACGACGAACACAAAAAAGGTCTTCTCAACAAATTGTACTCTGCTTTATACACGAAAGAGAGTTATACCCTTTTCCTTTATGCCTGTACCCGATGCCTGAAGGAAAACGGGGAGCTGTGCTTTATCGTGCCTGATACATTCCTGTCTCTTCATCGGCATTTGTCCATTCGTAAGTTTTTGCTTACCAGTACGAAGATAAAGGAATTGGCTCTTTTCCCCTCTTCATTTTTCCCTGGTGTCAATTTTGGCTATGCTAATCTTTGTATCATTACATTGGAGAAAAGTTCAGATGTCTCTCAGAATCTGAATAACGAGATTATTGTCAGGACAAATTTCAAGACGGTGGAGGAACTGGAGCAAAGGAATTGCGGTGTAACAAAAACGGTGTCTCAGAAATCTGTACTTGAAAGTGTTGGCTCAGCATTCATGTTCAACTCTACTGACCAAATTGCAGAACTTGTAAATGACAGGGACGTAAAAAGAATTGGAGACATGGCAAGTTGCGTCACTGGTTTTTATTCTGGAAATGACAAAATGTATCTTCATCCAATTAGCAAGGAGGTAAAGAACGCTAAAAGATATACCTGTGCTGACAAAGAGCGCATCCGAACGGCACCATTGTCTCAAAAAGAGAAGGAAAGCGGAATGTCGGGACAGTGTTGCCTTGTGCCAATAGTAAAGGGTGGAAATGTCGAGTATGTCAAGCCTAACCATTGGTTTATGGATTGGTCAACTCAGGCGATTACAGAATACAGGCAAAGTAAAAAATGCAGATTCCAAAATTCCGATTTCTATTTCAAGAACGGAATAGGAATCCCCATGATACGGTCTTCAAAACTGACAGGTGCTTTGATTGACGGAAGATTGTTTGACCAGTCAATAGTAGGTGTGTTCCCCAAGGATGAAACTTGGGTGTATTATCTCTTGGGCTTTTTCAATTCGTCCGTCTGCACGGAACTGATAAATGCCATCAATCCGTCCACGAATAATTCGGCAAACTATATCAAGAAAATACCATTTGTCACACCTCGTGAAGATGTAAAACTCAAAGTCGATGCTTTGGTCGAGAAGATAGTCGTCACATTGAAATTGGGCAAATCTGACATAAGCGCATACAGGAAAGAATTAGATGAAATCTTCGCAAATCTTTATTTTAATAAAGTAGGGGCAGACCAAAAGAAAGCTAAAACTGCCAAATCTACACCAAGGCAGTTGGACTTTCTTGATAGTCAGAGCAATGCTTGGGTTATTTGATGATTACGAGTCGTGTGTGGCTTGTGACGACGATCCTTCCTGATTATTTCGTGCTGAAACCTTGCAAGAACAACTTATTTTTGTTATATTTGCAGCGCGTTTAATCTTAAAGGAATATGACAGCAATAGTGGCCGTATTGAATAAGCACGCCGTGGCAATTGCAGCAGACAGCGCAGTTACTATGGGCAATACCCACAAGGTGGTAAACAGCGCAAATAAAATATTTACGTTGTCTAAATACCACCCTGTGGCAATTATGACATATAGTAGTGCGGCTTTTATGGGTACACCTTGGGACATAATCATCAAGGAGTACAGAAAGCAGTTACGTGATACGAGCTATCAGACCGTGAAGGAATATCGTGATGATTTTATGACGTATTTGTACAAGCGTGGCTTCTTTTGTGATGAACGTACTCAAAAAGCGTTTATAGTTTCTATGCTTGATTTTTTCTATGGCTTGTGCCGTGGAGAAATAGAACGTAATCGTGGAATTGCGATTAAAGACCAGTCGAAAGACGATATAGAAGAGAAACTTGCAGAGTGTTTGAATAATAACAAAACAGCCGAGAAATGCCAAGAATTTGAGTCTTACTCGTATGAAGATTTCAAAAAATATGCGTATGAAGAGGTAAAAAGCTATGCTGGCAACTTAGGTGTTGTTAATCTCAATGTTGAACTTTTAAATGAGTCGTTCTTTTATTATCTGACTGCCAAATTTTCAAAGCCGTTTTATACAGGGTTGGTTTTTGTCGGATATGGAGAATCTGAAATTTATCCAGCCCTCTATTCTGTTGACATTGTGCTTGGCATGGATGGGCATTTGAAGTATAGTGAGGGAGAAAATAGTGTAATATCAGAACATGGATCTGAAGCTGTAATTGTTCCATTTGCCCAAACAGATGTAACACAGACCATAATTAGAGGTATAAATCCGAGTTTTCAAGACATTATCTATAATGTTATAGATAAGTCTATAAAATCATATTCGGATGCGATAACGAACATTTTGGATGGAGACCCTGCAACCTCGGAAGTTTCCGCAGCGGTCAAAGGACTTGATAAAGACTCAATAATAAAAGATATAACGACCCAGATAAATCGTGAAATGTTTTCATGTTATTCCAAGCCATTGATAGACACTGTAGTTTTGCTTGACAAAGAAGATATGGCCAATATGGCAGAGAGTTTTATATCTCTGACCTCTCTTGTACGGAGAATGCAGCCAGGAGAAGAAACTGTCGGTGGCCCAGTAGATGTGGCTGTCATATCAAAAGGTGACGGTTTCGTGTGGATAAATAGAAAGCATTATTTCAAGCCAGAGTTGAATGCTTCATTTTTCAGTAACTATTTTAAATAAGAAAGGAGTAGATTATGTATGGAACAATGACAAGCAGTTTATGCCCTCATGCTGATATACAAGGCACATTGCTGACCCGCGAGCAAGTGGAGGAAATTTCTACTCGAATTTCTAAGAGCGTTTCAGAGAATGTTTCTAAGCAGTTGGAAAAAGCTATGGCTTCTGCAAATTCTTCAAAGGGCAAATAGATTTTTTATAAAGCCGAATAAAGCCAAAAGGGACTGACGAAAACATACCGTCAGCCCCTTTTTGGCTTTTTCATAATGCATCTTACAATGTCACGGTTCCCCTATAGCCTCCACAATCATCGCCACCTGTGCCGGTGTCCACGAGCGTGAGCCAGGCTGGTAACCTGTGGCGGCGAGACGCTCGGCGAGGCCGGGGTAGCGGTCTATCCATTCGGCAAGCCGCCGCCACGCCGCGCTCGGGGCGAGCGAGGGCGAGTAGAGTTGCGCCAGTTCGGTGCGCCCGTAGGCTCTGGTGCGGAAATGCTGCTGTTCTTTCATTGTCGTTATCTTTTCCTGTTTTTCTGAAATTCTAATCTTGTTCTGTGTAAAAAGGGCGGCTTCCGCCTTGATGAGAGAAGCCGCCCCGAGCGTGTGCCGATAGGCGTTTTATGTGTATGTACCCTATATATTATATAAGGTGAAGTAAGTGAGATGTCGTTCTGCGAGTATCTGCTCGTTGTACCGCTTGTATTCCTGCAGTTTCCCCGCAGCCTCGTCCAATGACAGAGTTGAGGCTTTTTCAATGAGACCGTCAAGGTGTTCCAACAGATATCGGCGGCGGTTCGTCACGGCACTCTTGCGTTTCAGCAATCCGATTTGCTCTTCCCAATACTCTCGGTAGCTGTTGGCAAAGGTGAGCCACTTACTGCGTATCATCTCTTCAGGGTTGAACGCTTCGGGCTGTGTGACAAAGCATATCTGTTCCTCTGTGGGCTTCTCGCCATTCATGCAGGAATAGTCGTCAGTTGCGAGTTGCAGGCATTCTGCAAAGTCGGGGTCTTGTGCGATGCTCCGCATTTCAGCCTGCGCCTCTCTTAACCGCTCACTTGTGCGGTTATCAGGATATACCGTGTCGGAACTTTCCATGAAATGACGGTAAGCCGTGAATGCCATTCCTATGGCCATCCATTTGTCGCGCAGTTCAATGCGTCTTTCCTTTTCCTTGCGCTCTTGTCTGCTTTTGGCCATCCGCTCCTTTTCTTCATCGGAAAGTTGTTTCCCTTCCAATGCGGCCTCATAGGTATTGCCCAATACTTCAAAGGTAACATTCTTTGGTTTGGACTTGCGTTTGAATATATCGAAAATAGACATTTGCTTTACAAAATTTTGATATGCAAAGATAACTCATTTCCTCTTATTTTGCAACGATTCTGCAGTTTTTGTTTGCATAAGATAAGCTGCGGCTCGGCAATTAAAGCAAACTTTATTGCGCTCGCCTTGCATTATCTTTGATTTACAGCCAATAATGCCATCAAACTAATGCTAACTTTCAAAAACAGTTTTACAGTCTTGTCTTGTATATACCTTTGTACCGACAAGAGGGCAGAGCGCATTCCGGAGGCAATCCGTCACTTGTATTAGAGAACAACAAACAAGAGGTCAAACATTAAAACAAGAAAGGAGAACGATTATGATTCGTTACAAGGTTTATCAGAGCAAGAATAAGGCTTCTTCCAGTTACGGATTGTGGTATGCCCGTGCCGTGTACGATGAGACCGTAGGGTTGGAGAAGCTCGCCGAGCACATGGCCAACCACAATACGCCCTACTCGCAGGGCTGTATCTTTGGGGTGCTGCGCGACATGGTGAACTGCATCAAGGAACTGGTGCTCGACGGCAAGGCCGTGAAGCTCGACAATCTTGCCATCTTCTCGGCAAGCATCTCAACATCTGGTGCTGCCAGCGCAAAGGAGTTTTCGATTACCAATTGTCTGCGTAACGTACATTTGAACGCCCGTGCCACAGGTAGGTTGCGCACTGCTACGCTTACAAGCGAGGCAACGAAAAAGGAGGTGGCAGAATACACCGTGAACAAAACAGGAAAGTCTGCCGGTGACGACACAATGGAGTAATCCTATGTAAGTCATGGTCGATTGAAAGGACAGACCCCATTCCGACAGAAGTCACGTATGTGTGGCTTTGTAATGTTGGATGGTTCTGTCCTTATTTTATGAAATCAACAAAACAATGATTATCGAACATGAAGCAAAAGTATTTGGTCCTACACTGCACCGCTACGCCTGAGGGCCGTGAGGTAAGCTCGGAGGAGATACGCCACTGGCACACTGACCCGGTGAAGAAGGGCGGCAGGGGCTGGAAGCAGGTGGGGTATACGGACCTGATACACCTGGACGGCCATGTGGAGCGCCTCGTCGGGAACAACGAGGACGCTGAGGTGGACCCTTGGGAGGTGACGAACGGCGCGAAGGGCTACAACTCGGTGAGCCGCCACGTGGTGTATGCCGGAGGCTTAGCAAAGGACGGCAAGACAGCCAAGGACACGCGCACGGCGGCACAGCTGAAGGCCATGACGGCTTATGTGAGGGACTTCCACGAGAGGTTTCCGCAGATAAGGATTGTGGGCCATGGCGAATTGCCGGGTGTGAAGAAGGCCTGTCCGAGCTTTGACGTGGCGGGATGGCTGCGGTCGATAGGTATATATCAAAAGTAAAAACAACGTAAAGATGGATGGCATGAATATCAGCGAAGCTCTGAACGTGCTGCTTGGCGGCGGTCTGGTGGCTACGATAGTAGCAATAAGTACGCTTCGGGCGACGATAAGGAAAGCGAAAGCGGAATCGATGAAGGCAGAAGCCGATGCCGAGACGGTGCGTATGGACAACGCCGAGCATGCCACCCGTATCTTGGTAGAGAACATAGTGAAACCATTGAAGGAAGAGCTCAATGAAACAAGAAGATACCTCGAAGCGTCAAAGCGCGAGATGGCGCGTCTCAGGAAGGCTATCGACACTGCGAACAGTTGCAAGCATCATGACGATTGCCCTGTTCTTGTCGGGCTGCGCGACAAGCCGAAAGGCGAGCGTGGTCACGGAGGAAAGCGTGAGACAAGTATCCGCGGACACCCTCCGGAGCGAGGTGCGTCAGACGTGGACGGAGACAGTGCCGCAGGAGAAAGCCAAACTGGAGATACCCCTGGCGGAACTGACTAACCTGCCCGAAAAGGCAGAGTACCGCGCCAAGAACGGCAGAGCCAACGCGACCGTGCAGAACAAAGGCGGCGCCATCGTGGTGTATGCCACCTGCGACAGCCTGCAGCGCCAGTGCGAATACTACGAGCGGCAGATGGCAAGCTACAAGAACGCACTGGAACAGCAGAAGAATGAAGCCAAAATGGAAAAGGAACGCATTTCCAATCCGTGGAAGACGCTTCTCATCGCCTTTATCGTCGGAGTGGCGACCGGCATAGTATTAACAATCACAACAAGAAAGATATGGCAAAAAGTGTTTTAGACGGAACCGACCTCATCCTTTCCATGGGTGCCAATGCCCTCGGCTTTTCCACCGGCTGTAAGGTTTCCACATCAGCGGAGACCGGCGAGCGTGTTACAAAGGAAGCATCGGGTGGCAAGTGGAAGGAGTCGTACATCAAGAGTTTCTCCGAACAGATTACCGCTGACGGCGTGGTGCTTACGGACGGCACGGACGAGGTTCCATCGTATGACCAGTTGAAGGACGCAATGCTGAAGGGCGAGCCGGTGGAGGCTGCATACAACCTCCGTGAGGGCGACAAGCGCACAGGCAAGTCCACTGGTGGCTACAAGGGCAAGTATCTTATCACCGCCCTTGACCTCGACGCACAGGCAGGAGACGATGCGAAATACTCGCTGACGCTCCAGAACTGCGGCAAGGTGGAGAAAGTGGGCACAGGTATCACCGACACCGCCACAGTATCAGGCGGAGAATAAAAACAGCATAGCGTATGAAAAAGACAAAAATCAAGGTAGGCGGCAATGAATACCCCTGCCGTGTTACCATGGGCGCGATGGTGCGCTTCAAGAACGAGAGCGGCAAGGACGTGAGCAAGTTGGAGAAAACCAATATCTCCGAGCTTGTGCTGTTTGTGTACTGCTGCGTGAAGAGCGCGTGCAATGCCGACAAGGTGGCGTTTGACTACGACTTCGAGACCTTTGCCGACCTCATGGAGCCCGATGCGGCAAACTCCTTTTACGAGGACATGGGCGGTGAAGAAAAAAAAACGGCAGCCCAGACGGAAAAGAAGTAAGTGTCGAGGAACTGTTGGGCATGGCACTGGGGTGCATCGGGATGAGCAGAGAAGACTTTGAACGATGCACCCCTTTTGAGTTTTACAAGGCATGGGAGCGTTGGGCGGAAGCCAGGCGTGATGCGGAGCGCAACGAATGGGAGCGCACGAGGGTATTGGCCCTGTTCGCCATCTCGCCTTACACGAAAAGCAACGTCCGTGCGCATGACATCCTGCCGTTTCCGTGGGACGAGGAGCAGAAGGCGGAGCGTGAGGAGGTGAGCAAGGAAGAGTTCAACGCACGTTTTGAGGCAGCCAAGCAACGCTACGGACTGAAATAACAAAGACTATGGCAAAAGCAGTAGAATTTAGAATCAACATCAAGAGCGAGGACGGTGGTGTCCTGAAACGGCTGACGGTGGAAGCCGACGGTCTTGACGACATACTCTCCGAGGTGGGCAAGACCGCAACGGACACGGGCAACAAGCTGCGCGAGATGGCAGACAAGAGCCTCGTGTTCGACACCGCCATCCGCTCGATCCGCGACCTCAGCGACATGGTGGGTGGACTTGCCGAGCCATTCGACAGTTTCGAGACCGCCATGCGCAGTGCCAACACCATGGCAGGAAAGAACGGCGACGAGTTCGAGGCGTTGACCGTACAGATAACGGAACTGAGCAAGACCATACCGCTTGCGCGTGAGGAACTCGCAAACGGCTTGTACCAGGTAATATCCAACGGCGTGCCCGAGGACAACTGGATAGAGTTCCTCACCAAGTCAAGCCGAAGCGCCGTGGGCGGTATCGCAGACTTGGGCGAGACCGTTACCGTCACCTCCACCCTTATCAAGAACTACGGCCTGGAATGGGACCAGGCAGGAAACATCCAGGACAAGATACAGATGACCGCCAAGAACGGTGTGACCAGTTTTGAGCAGTTGGCGCAGGCACTGCCCCGTGTGAGCGGTAGCGCATCGCAGCTCGGTGTTTCCATGGACGAGTTGATGGCTGTGTTCGCCACAACGACAGGAGTAACCGGTAACACGGCGGAAGTTTCCACCCAGTTGGCAGCTGTCCTCAACTCCCTCATCAAGCCATCGACGGAGGCAACGAAAGCAGCCAACGAGATGGGCATCGGTTTCAATGCAGCCAGTATCCAGGCAGCGGGCGGTCTGGAGAACTTCCTGCTCGGCTTGGACGCAAGCATACAGGAGTATGCGGCAAAGACGGGGCAACTCAGCCAGACCATCTACGGCCAACTGTTCGGCAGTGCCGAAGCCATGCGTCTGCTCGGTTCGCTGACTGGTGAGCAGAAAGAAAAGTTCTCGCAGAACATCGGGGCAATGGCCGACTCCGCAGGAGAAATGGACGCAGCCTTCGACAACATGGCATCGACCGGCGAGAGCCTGAAGCAGACACTCGCCAACCAGATGCACGCCATGATGGACTGGGCGGGAGCGATAGCCAGCACCTCCGCCCCTTATGTGGAATGGATAGCCAACAGCGGCACCGCTCTCATGAGCATGGTGCAACTCAGTACAGGCATCAAGACCGTGGTGACATGGCTGAAAGCCGTGAAGGTTGCCACACTCGCACAGGCGGCAGCAGCCAAGGTGGTAGCCGTAGCCTCCAACCTTTGGAAAGTGGCGCAGATAGCCTTGAACTTCGTGCTGAGTGCTAACCCCATCGGCATTGTCGTGATGGCGATAGCGGCACTCGTAGGCGCATTGATAGCGGCCTACAACAACTGCGAGACATTCCGCAACATCTGTGATGCGGTGTGGGCAGTAGTGAAAGATGTCGCTTCCGCCGTTTGGGACTTCCTTGTCAAGGCATTCGAGAAAGCGAGTGCCGTGATAAAGAAGGCATGGGAGTGGGTGAAGAAGTTCTTCGGCATCAAGGACGAGACCACCGCAAGGCAGACGGCAGACCTGGAGAAGAACACCAAGGCCACGCAAGCGAACACCAAGGCAAAGACTGCGAACGCCCAGGCCGCCTTGAAGAACAACAAGAAACAAAACGCCCCCTCAACAGACAGCGGAGACGGAAGTGGCGGTGGTAAGTCGGGTTCGCAGGACAAGTACAGCGGTAAGACTCTTATCGCCAATGCCACGAGTTACAAGGAACTTGGCAACAACATCCAGTACTACCAGAACAAACTGGAAACTGCCAACGGGACGGATACCAAGACCATTGCGCTTTATGCAAAGAAAATCGCAGCCTTGCAAAAGCAGCAGGATGCGATAACGCAGTTGCAGGAGGCTGCAAGCCGTCCCACCGAACTGAACACCCTGAAGGACATCGATGCAGAAATCACCTATCAACAGGGATTGAGGGAGAATGCCTCCGCCGAGGAACTTGCAGTAATCGATGCAGAAATACAGCGTTTGAATGACCTTAAAACGGCGTTTGAACGCAGTTCTCATGTTGATGTCGGTTTAGACAAGATACAGACATACCGCCAGCTTGAAAAAGAGCTGCAGTATTATACAGACTTGTTGAAAACCGCTACAGAGACAGAGCGCATCGAGATACAGAAGCAGATAAATGCCCTTAACGACCTAAAGAAGAAATGGGATGATACTCTTGATGAACTGAAGAAACCGGAGGACATCTCCCGACTGAACACCATCCGTTCGCTGGATGATGCCATCAGCTACTACCAGACCAAGCAGAAGAACGCCAGCGCATCGGAGATTGACGACATACAGCGCACGGTGTTGGAACTGGAGAAAAAGCGTGATGCCGTGAAGCAGCTCACGCGCATCCCCGAAATGGAGGAAGAGGTGGCGAAGCTCGGCAGCATGGAGGGCAAGACGCTGACCCTCGAACTGAAAACCATCGGTCTTGATGGTGTGAAGAAACGCATCAAGGAACTGCAGGATATGCTTGCCGACACGAAAAGTCCTATGGACGAGTCGCAGCGAGCCTCCATACAGAAGCTCATCGGCAGTTATGAGGATTACGAGAAGCGCATCCGCAAAAGCAATGTCACGTTAGGTAAGTCGTGGAGCACGGTCAAGGGTGTGGGCAATGGCGTCACTTCGCTCACCGATGCGCTGCAAGGCAACCGTGACGCATGGTCCACGATTACTGGCGTTGTCGACGCTGCCATTCAGATATATGAGGGCATCAACGGCATCATCTCAATTATTCAGGCCTTGACCGCCGTAACTGGTGTCTCCAACACTGTGACCGCTGCAAGTGGTGTGGCAGCGACCACAGCTGCTACGGCAAAAGTAGCGGCAGCCCCTGAAGAGGTGGCGGCATCGGTTGCAACGATGGCGGCAGTAAAGGCTGAGGCAATGGCGTACCGCGAACTTGCAGCTTCAGAGTTTATGGCTGCACACGCTTACATACCGTTTGCTGGTGCTGGCATCGCAGCTGGATTTATAGCCATGATGCAAGGGCTTGTTGCTTCGGTTGCCGTGACACCATTCGCCAACGGCGGTATTGTGTATGGCCCGACCCTGGCGCTGATGGGCGAGTATGCCGGTGCGAAAAGCAACCCAGAGGTGATAGCACCGCTGAACAAATTGAAGTCGCTTATCGGTAATAATGGCGGTGGAGGTGGCGGTGTGTATGAACTGAAGGTGAAAGGACGCGACCTTGTGGCAGTGCTTGCCAACGAGACGAGGATAAACAGAAAGGGAACGAACATCAAAATATAAGGAGCATGTATCTACACGGACACTTTTACAACCAGAAGGACGAGCGCATCGAGGTGCATATCCTGACAAAGGGCGACCGCACAAAGGAAGTTGTCATCGGCGAGAAGGGCGGCGAGCTGTCGTTCACGGGTGATCCCGTGGAACTGACGAGCGAGGTGAATGACACTTTCGACCATCTGCTCTGCCAGCAAGCAAAAGTGCGGCTGCTGACAAGGAACTTCGTGCCCGACTTCTTCTGCGCCTCATGCCTTGACGCAGTGGTGAATATCTACCGCGAGGGCAAATGCCTCTTTGCCGGGTACATAGAACCGCAGTCGTACTCACAAGGCTATAACGAGGAATATGACGAGATAGAACTGAGCTGCATCGATGCGCTGATAGCCCTGCAATACTCGAAGTACCGCGACGTGGGTGCGCTGGGCGTGCTCTACAATGTGGTGAAGGCGGAGGCGGAGCAGCGCACGTTCTTAGAGATGCTGAAGGAGATAATGGGTGGTGTGACGGCAGGTCTTGACATCGTGGGCGGAAACGCCGTGCGCTACCTGTATGACGGGAGCAAGGCGGTGGATGACCTGACGGGCAACCGCTACGCCATATTCGGGCAGCTGACCATCAACGAGTTGCTGTTTCTTGGCGACGAGGAGGATGACGTGTGGCAGCAAGACGAGGTGCTGGAGGAGATGCTGAAGTACCTAAACCTGCACATCGTGCAGGACGGCTTTACCTTTTATATATACTCGTGGGAGAGCGTAAAGGGCGGGGAGCGCATCTACTGGCGCGACCTACTGACTGGGGCGAGCGTGACGACGGCACGGCAGACGACGGACATACGGACGGGCATCGTGACGGACACGGACACGACCATCAGCGTGGGCGAGGTGTACAACAGGCTGCTGCTGACGGCGAAGGTGGAGAGCATGGAGAGCGTGATAGAGAGTCCGCTGGACGACGATCTGCTGAAAAGCCCGTACAAGAACTACCAGAAATACATGACGGAATACAGCAGCGACGGCGAGGGCTCGACGGCGATAGATGCCTTTGACGCAATGACCCACGGACAGGAAACGACATACAGCGGCGGATGCGTTACGGACTGGTATGTGCAGGTGAAGAACAACAGCGAATGGCTGTTCCCGAACATGGGGAGCGGCAACGTGATGGAGGAACTGTGCAGCGAGGGAAAGAACCAGCAAGCCCTGCCGAACCTGCTGGCGAAGCAGCCGGGAGCTGCCATCATCGCTCTGGGCAAGGTGGAGAAGAAAACGGACGGCAAGGACAACTCGCCGACACCGAAGGTGGAGATGACGAACTACCTGGTGGTGAGCGTGAACGGCAACGGCGACGACAAGGAGGCCACGACCTACCCGAATGCCGACTCACTGAAGGCTGGAGTGCCGAGAGCCGTGTATAACGGCAGCATGACGGGCGGTGTGTTCTCTCCGACAGACGAGGGTACGACCAACTACATCGTACTGAGCGGAAAATTAGTGCTGAACCCGGTGATGGCACTGACGGACACCTACAAGGCAATATACAACTACGACCGTGCCGGATTTCCTGACGGCATGCCATTTTTTATTGGCATACGGAAATGGTGGCACATGACCGTGCCGAGCCGCAACAACGGTGACGGACGATACTACACGCAGCAGTGGTGGAAAGTGACGACACCCAACGAGGCAGCGACATGGGATGTGGAGACGGAGCACGGTTTTGTGCCGTTCACGGACAGCGGTCCGCAGTTGTACGAGTTCAAGTACAGCGCCATCGGTGACGGCAGTGACCACATATCGAAGGTGGGTATTTTGGCTTGCATGCTGATAATCGGCGACAAGTGCGTGGTGGAAAAGGGCTCGGAGGGACAGGTTTCGGACTTCGAGTGGCGGAAGTACAAGACCTTGGAGGAATGTGCCGACGAGGACGAATACTACCAGCAGTGCTTCACGATAGGATTTGACCCGAAGATCGGCGACAAGATAGTGGGGACAAAGTTTGACCTGCAGAACAACGTGAGCTACGAGCTGGGCATCGACGCTGAAGGCATCGCCATCCCCATAAAGAAAAGCGACAAGGTGAGCGGACGGGTGCGGTTTATGATACTCGGCCCAGTGAACGCCGTGTGGGACGTGGTGACTAGGCGGCACAAGACGTGGTTCAGGCACACGAAATGGAACAGCACGACGATACCGCTGCTGGCGCACGTGAGCAGCATCATGGTGGAGCAGTTCGAGGTGAAGATATACAGCGACAACGGACTGGTGAACAACACGGGCGACAACGACCTGGTGTACATGAGCGACACGAAGGAGAGCTTCGTGAACGTGAAAGATGACATCGAAATGAAGATAAACTCAGCGCTGACGGCTGCGGAGTGTCAGGCACTGGACGTGACGGACAGCGTGAAGATGAGCACCCCGGTGAACACGCTGACGGGCGAGGGACTGCTGACGATATACGACCACAACCGGGAGGAGAGCGCGAAGCCGGAGCAGCTGTATGTGGACAGCTACTACAAGGAGTGGCACGCGCCGAGGGTGGTGATGACGCAGAAACTGACGGACACGGACGGTGGCATTGTGAGCCTGTTCGCCCACTACCGCCACCCGATGATGGGCAAGACCTTCTTCGTGCAGGGCATCAGCCGCAACCTGGAGGAGGGATATGCTGAAATGACACTAAAGGAGATAGAGCAATGATAGACATCAAGGTAATAAAGAAGCCGAAGAACGAGGGCAGCACCTCGGCACTGCGAACCGGGGGCACAGCCTACGGCGGCATGGCGGTGAAGGAGGCGGCGCACGCAGCCAAGGCGGACATCGCTGAACTGGCGAGGGAAGCCACCCATGCCAAGGAGAGCGACCACACGCTGGAAGCTGACCATGCGAAAGAGGCCGACCACGCCACGGACGCAGATGAGGCGAAGCACGCTCTGGAGGCAGACCACGCGAAGGAAGCGGACAATGCCGACCAATGGGACTACCGCCAGTTTGACGACTGGCTGGACCAGCCTGTGAGGAAAAAGGACGGCGTGGTCTTTGAGAGCGTAACGTCGGACAGTATACGGAGTGCAGGTCAGTTTGTGGACGGACTGCTGGGCGCAGGGTTCCAGCTGTGGAAAGGCGAGGATGGGCGCACCTACCTGACGATAGACAAGCTGACGGTGAGGCAGACGATGGCGGTGATGGAACTGCTCATCGAGAAGGTGCGGAGCGTGGGCGGCCAGATATGCGTGAGCGCGGCCAACGGCAAGATAAAGGCGGTGGAGGAGCAAAGCGACCACTATCTCATCAGCTTTGAGCAGGACAACATGTTCGTGCAGCACGACCTGGTGCGCTGCCAGACGTTCACGGGCAAGGACATGCGGAGCTATTGGGTGGAAGTAGCGGACGTGATGGCTGACGGCATCGTGGTGGCGAAAGAGGAGTTTGACGGTGTGGAACCCAAGGAGGGCGACGAGTGTGTGCTGATGGGCAACACGATGAACACTGACCGCCAGAACTTGGTGCTCATATCCGCTACGGAGGACGGACAGCCGAGGGTGGACGTGATGGATGGTGTGAGTGGCAAGACATTCGACAACTGCCTACGCGCACGGCTCGGCAACCTGGACGGCATCAAGGATGACAAGTTCCCGGCAGACCGCCAGCCGAAGGGCAACGGACTTTATGCGGACAATGCCTTTCTGAAGGGTACATTCGTACTGGAAACCGGCGAGGACGTGAAAACCCGCTTCGAGATAACGGAGGGCAAGGTACAGAGCGCGATCGACAGCGTGCGGAATGATTTCCTAAGCGAGAAGGGCTATCTGAACAACCCGACGTTTGCGTCGGG
>ERZ1026856.643-NODE-643-length-20253-cov-8.492078_pt1 | contig 20253 bp, 21 predicted proteins | sample MGYA00380158_ERZ1026856 | MGnify/ENA primary metagenome ERZ1026856 (study PRJEB33269, sample SAMEA4719794) | human gut metagenome | biome: human-associated habitat; feature: organic feature; material: feces | place: Cameroon | collected 2013-10 ...
TCGACGCAACTCTGATATAATATCATGTGTTTTGTCGTTTGTCAACATCTTTTTTATTTTCTTTTGAGATTTTTCAATCTCATCTTCACCACTTTTTCGCGGCGAATTTTATAATAGCACTGCCTTTTCCATTTGTCAACACGCTTTTTCCTATTTTTTCATAATTCTTTTTCTTTTTTTGTCAGCTTGTAGGAAGTGTATTTTACAGACACTATATGCTGTGGTCATTCTCTGTTCCAATCCCTTCTTTATGTCTTTCTTCTATATAATGATGTCAGGGTCTAAAGGTCTAAACCCACGCGAGCTCGCTCATATCTTCTTATATAAATAAATGCGACCATTTTCCGGATATACCCGGCGGAAAAAACATAGCAGGGATCATATAAATCATATACACATACCCGTATTTCGGATATATCACATCTCTGCCATATCACGTACATCAGAAAATAGGCAGCATATCCTGAATCATACGCAAAATACCGACCAGCAAAAGTCCATAGGCAGCGCCCGCCACGAAACCAAGCAGTTTATTCAATCCTTTTATAATAGGAAGCCCTGTCAGGATCCGCAGGGAAAGGATGATTGTTTTTAGTACCAGAAACAAAACAATATATAAAACAACGCAGAGCAGCACTCTGACAATGATAACCTGATGGTCGACCAGCAGGGTCGGGACAAGCTGTGCAAATGCCCATGTATTGAGCAGGTAAACGAGCAGAAGAGACAGAATGCCCGCACATAATCTGCCCAGGGTAACGACAAAGCCTCTTCTGCCACCCTTAAGTGCTGCAGCCACTATGATCACAATTCCTATGATATCAAACAATTCCATTATCTTAATTTTATCAGCTGAATGCTGTCTTCCAATACAGCAAGCAGTTTTGTATCGGAAGAAGTCGGTACGATTGCCCGGATCGTTCCACCCAGCTCTCCTTCGTATTTTTTCACGCCGTTCAATCCGTATATAACCAGCTGATTCTGGTTATATACAAGAATCCTGTCATTCTCGACGATCAGATCCGTATATTCAAAATCGATCGTTTCCGTCATTTTTTTCCGTCCGTTCATATCATATACCCGGATGCTGTAACCGCCATCCTGTTCTGTATTGCGGAAAACAAGCGCAAAATTGGTTCCGTTATAAAACACAGACTGCACCTCATCATCCAGCTCTATTTCCGTCTGAAGTGTCGGCTTCTGTTTTCCTTTCAGGATCAGGACACGCTTATCTCCCACTGCAAGGGCATTATCTTCATTTGGATAAAACAGAAGCGGAAACAGTTCTCCTGCATAATCATAGCCACTGACCAGATTGTCCGTTTCGTTCTGACCGACATCGCCAAAATTGTAAAACGCCAGACTGGTGTTAATCTTGCCGCCCTCTGCCTTCAGATAGGATACACCCACCTTGATATTATCCGGCGAAATAGAAAATGCCAATGGATAGCCGCTCTTCTGCATGGATGTTTTGATCTCTGAGATCACATCACCTGTCGCCGAAAACATTCTGAGGTAGATCGTAGCATCATCCTGCAGTGCAGCGACCGCAATACCGGAGGAAGATACGTCCAGATCCAGAATCGGCAGATTGGTCTCCACCGTTGTTGCATTTCCGCTTGGTCCGATCAGATACAGAACACTGCCCTTATAATCTGCAACCGCCACATACCCGCCTCTGGATACAACGATCGGTTCCTGCATTTCATAGGTCTGGTTCCAGAGCTGTTTGCCATCCTTATCATAGGCAGAAATACCATCTTTGCTGTATGTCAGTAGATTATCCTGGTATTTCCGGAATACACCGTCCGATGTGCCTACCTTGTCGATCGTTTTGATCATTTCAAATTTAGTATATACCTGATTTGCCAGATAAATTTTGACAGCAGCAGCTATTGCTGCCACAAGCATGATCACCAGAAGTACTCTATAGACGATTGTCAGCTTATGATGAAAGATTTTATCTTTATAATCTGTCTTACTCTTTCTGATCTGTTTCATTCCATTCTCCTTTGTACAGCCCGTCTCAGTACCGTCTGTTACACGGTAATAATATATGATGCCAGGGTCAAAAGGTCTAAAACCACATGAGCTTGCTCATAAGTGGTTGAAAGACCTTGGGCCCCGCCCCGATATAAGCATAAAAGTGGGATGTTAATCCCACGATATGCGAATATTGGGCAGGATTGTGGGAGTGCAGAGCACGGAACAATCCGTAGACATCATAGCCAGGGCTTTTGACCCCGATATCAATATATTATAGCATACTTTTTACGGAAGAACTATTTTTTGTCCATAGTAGATGCTATCTTTGTTTTCGATCTGATTTCTTTCACAAACTTCCCCCATTTTGGAAAGACTGCCATAGTACTGCATACAGATCTTTGCCAACGTGTCTCCCTGCTTGATCATATAAACCGTCTCCTGCGATGCGTTTGTCTGCGATGTACTTGCCTGCTCTGCTGTTTCATCCACAGTCTGAGAAGCATCTGTACCGCTGTTTTCTGTCGCATCCGTGTCTGCTGCAGCCATATCCGTTGCAGTCGATGTCTCTGCAGACGGCTTGTCTGATATTTCTGTTGCTGTATTCGGATCCGCCGTCTGTCCATCACCCGCTTGTCCGTTATCCGTCTGGTTTTCTGCTGTCATGTTTTCATCAGCTGTCTGCTCTGCTGATGTCTGCCCGTCCGTTGTCTGCTCTGCCATCGCCGGATCTGCCTGCTCTGCTGCGCTCACATCTACTGCCGCATCTGTCCCGGCGGTCTGCACAGCTCCCATTGTATCTGCCGCCTGTGGCAGTTCCTGTACACCAGCTGCCATTTCCGCCGTCTGGTCTGCTGCCTGCGCATCCGCTGCCACTTCCGTTGCATCATCCATCTTCCCGGAAATCTGGTACAGCACGCGTTCCATGCTCTGCATCTTTTCATAATTATTCAGCATCGTAATACCGATCACCAGTATCGCCATAACAAGAAGCAGACTGACGCAGGTTGCAAATGCAGAGCTTCTCTTTTTGTGTAGATCCTGTTTCTTTTCCTGACACACTTCCCGGAACTGCCGCGCCGCATGGTCTGCATTCATTTCCTCCGGATGACGTTCTCTTGTCCGCAGGGAAACCATGTAGTTTTGCATGCATTCATTTCTTTCATAATATATGTAATAACCGCTGAGCATGTTCCGTTTTCCCTTTTCATGCAGATATAGTGCCTCTGTCTTGTCACTTGTTATGTACTCAAAGTACAGCTTCTGATCCGGTCTGAAAAACTGCCGCTGTGTCCGCATGATCTGTTCTTCCAGATCCTCCGTGGAATCCTCTCTGGTGATCGCCCAACCCATAACTGTCAGCTCTGGAAAAAATTTTCCCGCCATTTCATTGACTTTTTTCCACGATTCTTCATCAATGATCGTTTTTTCCATGAAGAAGTCATGCTGCGCTTCCACCGCCCCATTGACAAACCAGTAAAGCTCGTCCTCTATCATTTCCTTGTGTCCGTACAGAATCATGACGCGCATATTCTCATCCGGAGTTAAGATCTGCCTCAGGTACGTGATCACATAATCCTCCAGATATATTTTCTGGTTTCCGCTAATCTGTCCAATCTGTCTGATATTTTTGGGCAGCATGCCTTCTTTTCCTTGTTCCGCCATTTCTTTTTCCTCCTTATACCATTCTAAACAGGCAGCATTTTGCATATCCTGTATGATCATCCTGTTTTAGAATAGCATTTGAAGTTGGCAGATTTTAGCAAAAAAAGCCGCCTTTTTTCCTGTTTCTTCCGACATTACCGCGCAAAAAAAGAGACGAGCTCTTTTATCTCGTCTCTTTCTCTCATATTCCGGCATTATTTTTTCGGAAATCCGTTCTTATTTCAGCCTTTTCTGCGATATTTATTCGTCTGTTTTTTCTGTCGTATCCTGCCCTGTCACAGCATCTGCATGCTCTGTTTCTTCCGCAGGCGCCGACTTTTCCTCTATTTTCTCTGTATCACTGCCCGCAATTTCTTCCGCCTGCACTTCTTCCTGCGTATCACGCATCGGATCGTAATAATCCTTTTTGATCAGACGAACCAGTGCTTTAAGTGCAATATAAAATCCAATCACTGCAAACAGTACTGCAAATACAATACTGATCACACGCATTTTGGTATCAGTCGGCAGCGGAATGACAAGCGAGTATGCCAGATATATCAGATAACCGCCGATACACAGACGCAGCGTCAATATGCCCGCTGTTGTTTTTCCAGACATCTTTTTTCCTTCTTTCATGCCACTATACAGTCAGCCGTTGCAGCTTTGTATAGCTCTGGCTAGTTAACAAATTTGTAGATCGTTGTAGATGTAAACGGCTTTTCAGGTGTGACAACCGGTTTGATAAAGCCTTCCTGTCTTGCACAGTTCGGGAAGAACTGTGTTTCCAGGCAGATACCGCCACGACATGGATACAGCGCATCGCCCTTTCCAAGCTCAGGAACCATGTTATTGCCTGTATAAAGCTGTACGCCAGGCAGATCTGTATAAACTTCCATGCTTCTTAATGCTTTTTCATCTACCACCTCTGCGATCTTCTGTACCTTTCCTGCTTCATAGTCATCGATCACAAAGTTATGGTCGTAGCCTTTTACAAGCGCAAGCTGTGCATTCTCCGCATCAATATCCTGAGAGATCTGCTTCATGGTTGTAAAATCAAACGGTGTTCCTTTTACGGATGCGATCTCGCCCGTCGGAATGGCACCATGGCGGATCTTGGTATAATGAGAAGCCTTCAGCCATACTTTGACATCTTCCACGGTTGTTTCGCTGTCATTTCCCTTCAAATTAAAATAAGAATGATTTGTCATATTGACAAGTGTATCCTTATCGGTAGATGCAAAGTAGTGAATCTCCAGTGCATTGTCTTCTGTCAGCTTGTAAGTAACGGCGAATTTACGATTTCCCGGAAATCCCAGCAGACCGTCCTTGCAGGAAACAGCGAATGTCACTGCATTTTCTGCCTCTTTCTTTTCTGCCTGCCACATCGTCTTATGCAGTCCTGCATTTCCATCACTGTGCAGATTATTGTCGTTGTCATTGATGATCAGATTGTATATAGTGCCGTCCAGTTCAAACTGTCCTTTTGCTGTACGGTTTGCAACCGGTCCGATCGTAGAGCCGAAGCAGCTTCCGTTTACAAAGTAATCTTTTGCTCTGTCATAGCCGAGTACAACATCCTTTACTTCTCCGTTTTTGTCCGGTACAAACAGATTTACAAGGATCGCGCCAAAATTCATGACATCAGCCTGCATCCCATTCTTATTTTTCAGACTATACAGTACGATGTCTTCTCCTGCGATCGTTCTGCCAAATTTTCTTTCTTCTATCATGCTTTTCCTCCCATTACAGATATCACTCCCTCTGTTATTTCTCCGACAGAGAGCATATCTTTTTCTACTTTTCATTACACATTGCTTTCCCCTCCGGGTATCGACAGCAGCAATTTTCCGTTGCCCGGACATCTGCTGATACCGGTTACAGTTCCGTACGGCCTTCCAGCGCACGCAAAAGTGTTACCTCATCAATGTATTCCAGATCGCCGCCGACCGGTACACCACTGGCGATCCTTGTTACCTTAATGCCGGTAGGCTTGATCAGCTTGCTGATATACATCGCCGTTGTTTCGCCTTCCAGACTGGAATTGGTCGCAATGATGACTTCCTTCACTTCGTCCGTCTGCAATCTGGTGATCAATTCCTTCAGCCTGATATCCGAAGGTCCGATCCCGAGCATCGGTGAGATCGCACCATGCAGCACATGGTAAACACCATCAAACTTACCGGTTTTTTCATAAGCCGCCAGATCACGCGTATTCTCCACTACCATGATCGTGCTGTGATCCCGTTTAGGGTTGCTGCAGATCGGGCAGATCTCCTGATCTGTCAGTGTACAGCAGATCTTGCAGTAGCAGACATTATTTCTGGCATCTACAACCGTCTTTGCAAAACGCTCTACCTGCTCCTTTGGCATATTGACCATATGAAAAGCAAGTCTCTGCGCCGATTTATTGCCAATACCGGGCAGTGAAGCAAATTGTTCAATTAACTGATTGATATAACCGCTGTACAGATCCATTAGAACGGAAGTCCTCCGAGATTCAGACCACCTGTCATGGATGACATTGCTGCAGTACTTGCTTCATCTGCTTTTCCCAGTGCTTCGTTTGTGGCTGCCATGATCAGATCTTCCAGCATTTCCACATCATCCGGGTCTACTGCATCTTTATCCAGTTTTACCTTAGTCACTACTTTCTTGCCGGACACTGTTACTTCTACAGCTCCGCCGCCTGCTGTTGCGGAAAATTCCTTCTCCTCCAGTGCTTTCTGGTTTTCCTCCATCTGACGCTGCATTCTCTGCGCCTGCTTCATCAGATTGTTCATGTTACCAGGCATTCCTCCGCCCGGAAAACCACCTCTTTTTGCCATATTTCATTTCCTCCTGTTTTATTCTTCTTCTATTTCCATATGAACGATCTGGCTCAGATCAATATAAGAACGTTCAAATGACTGTTCCTTTGCAAGCGGTCTGACCTCGACCTGAATCTCTTTCCCGATCACCTGTCCGATCAGATCCTGCAGGCTGTCTTTATTTTCCGGATGTTTGATAAAATAATCGGACTGCAGTCCGTCCGGTAATACAATAAGAAGTCTGTTCTCACCGCCCAGACTCAGCTTGCTGCCTGAAAGATATGTCCGCATGGGCTGTCCTGTCTTCTGGACGATCTCGCCCCAGCGCCCGACAACCTGCTGTATATCTTCCGGAACCGCCTTTGGGAGCTGCGGTCTTTCCTGCAGCTCTTCTGCCGATGCATCTTGCGCAGCTACTGCCACCGTACTCTGCGGCGCAGCAAAATTCCCTGTTTCCAGTTTATGCTCCAGATCACGGATTCTTTCTAATAAAGCATCGTTTTTTGTCTCCATGGACGGTCTGCAGATCTTGATAATCGTCATTTCGATCATGATCCGTTTGCCGACCGCATATCGAAGCTGCCCTGACAGCTCCGAAAAAATACGGATATACCGCATCAGTGCATTTTCACTGACAAGCTCTGCCTCTTCCTGCATCAGAGAAAGATTATCCGTGGAAACATCCACCACATCTTCAATATTCTCCGAGGTTTTGAGCAGTAAGAGATTGCGCAGATACCAGATAAAATCCGTTACGAACTGTGTGAGCTCCCTGCCCTGCAATATGATCTCTTCCAGAAGAGAAAGAGAGCCCTGCACATTTTTATCCGCAAGCCGGCGCAGCATTTTGCCAAATACCTGTGTATCAACCGCACCCAGTACATCCAGTACCATATCATAGGTCAGTATTTCGCCATAGTGAAATGCGATACACTGATCCAGCAGGCTTAGTGCATCACGCATGGAACCGTCTGCTGCCTTTGCCACATAACGGAGTGCCTTATCCTCGACCTCTACCTTTTCCTGCTGCATCAGATCCTGCAGTCTCTGTGTGATCGTATCGATCGTGATGCGCTTAAAATCATAACGCTGGCAGCGGGATAAAATCGTGATCGGGATTTTATGTGCTTCTGTCGTTGCCAAAATGAAGATCACGTAAGACGGCGGTTCTTCCAGTGTCTTTAACAGTGCATTAAAAGCACCGATGGAGAGCATATGCACCTCATCGATGATATACACCTTATACTTTCCTTCCGCCGGAGAAAAAGAAACCTCATCCACGATCTCTCTGATATTATCCACGCCGTTGTTGGACGCTGCATCGATCTCGATCACATTCATGCTCGCGCCGGCTGTGATCGCCCTGCACATCCTGCAGGTTCCGCATGGATTACCATCCTGCGGATTCTCGCAGTTTACGGCTTTTGCAAGGATTTTTGCAACCGTTGTTTTACCGGTACCGCGCGTTCCGCAGAACAGATAGGCATGTCCGACTCTGTCCGCTTTTATTTGATTTTGCAATGTTGTTACAATATGCTCCTGCCCTTTGACATCTGCAAAGTTGTCCGGGCGGAACTTTCTGTATAGTGCCTGATATGACATGATCAGTCTCCGAAGCAGATGCCAAGCATTTTAGCTTCCTGCACAATAGAAGCATCCGGTGATACCATTTTCAGCTTGCCTGCTACTTCTTCCAGCGGTACTTTAATGATCTCACGGTTTTTGATCCCTACCATAAAGCCATATTCGCCGTTTAAAATGAGCTTGCCTGCCTCTGAACCGAGACGGGAAGCAAATACACGGTCATACGGACACGGGCTTCCGCCTCTCTGGGTATGTCCCGGAACCGTAACACGTACATCATAGCCGCCTTTTTCCCGGATCTGCTGTGCAAGCTCATAAGATACAGAAGGGAATGGATAGTTTTTCATTTTTTCTTTGTATTCTTTCTTAGAAAGCTTTGCATCTTCCTTTGAAATAGCGCCTTCTGCCACAGCAAGTATCGTAAAACGGCTTCCGTTCTGTATTCTTTCATCGATCTTATTGATAATGCTGTCAATGCTGTATGGGATTTCCGGGATCAGGATGATATCTGCACCACTTGCCATACCTGCATTTAATGTCAGCCAGCCAACTTTATGTCCCATAACTTCCACGATAAATACTCTGCCATGGGAAGCTGCTGTTGTATGGATACAGTCAATGGCTTCCGTTGCAATATTGACCGCACTCTGAAAACCGAATGTCATATCTGTTCCCCAGAGGTCATTATCGATCGTCTTTGGCAGTGTCACAATATTGAGTCCTTCTTCTCTTAACAGGTTTGCTGTTTTATGCGTTCCGTTTCCGCCAAGGATCACCAGACAGTCAAGCTGCAGCTTATAGTAATTCTGCTTCATTGCTTCTACCTTGTCCAGTCCGTTCTCATCCGGTTCGCGCATCAGCTTGAAAGGAGTACGGCTGCTGCCAAGGATCGTTCCGCCCTTTGTTAAAATACCGGAGAAATCATGCCCGGTCAGCATACGGAAATTTCCATAGATCAGACCTTTGTAACCATCCAAAAAGCCGTAGATCTCTACATCACTCTCCGCATTCAGTATACTTTTTACCACACCACGCATGGCAGCATTTAATGCCTGACAGTCGCCACCGCTTGTCAACATACCAATTCTTTTCATTACGTGATTTCCTCCCATTTCGGATCAAAGATTTATGAAGCAGTCTGCTATGCCCATATGAGAATATTATAGCTCATTTTGTATTTTATCTCAACGGCTAATTGTAAGTTGATAGACATATAAAAGCACCGGAAATGATATTGATGGAATCGATAGTGACGACGACTGAGATTTGCCTGACATTTGCCGAGCGGAGAGACCGCCACGCGTTTTGGTGGCCGGAGCTCGTGCAAAATATGTCCTGGCAAATCGCAGGGTAGTCAAACGTGATTCCGGCAATATCATTTCCGGTGCTTGTAAAGTAAATGCATCTGTTGCGCACTTCGCGCGGCATCTGCAGGTCATCAGGGCTCCTTTTTAAAGCAGACGGATGTGATCCACTTCTCCTGTTTCCTGAAAAATTGCCCAGTTTGCTATATTGACCGCATGATCTCCGATCTTCTCCAGATATTTTGCAAACATCATCACATCGATGCAGTCATCAGGATCTTTTGCTTCTGACCTGAGGTGTGCGATCACATCGTTTTTGACCTGATTGAACAGATCATCGACTGTATCATCTCCTGCCACAACATGCTGTGCGCTTTCTGCGTTACGGTCTACAAATGTATTGATCGCTTCTGTCAACTGCTTGCCCGTTTCCTCGATCATCTGCGGAATATGAGCGGAAAACTCCTGCAGATCCTTAAAATGCATCCGCTTTACCAGCTCTGCGATATCACCGCACTGATCTCCGATCCTGCTGATATCTGTTACTACCTTCAATGATGCACTGACCTGACGCAGATCCCTGGCGATTGGCTGCTGCTTTGTGATAAGGTTCAGACAGCTTCCTTCAATCCTTCTCTGCAGGGTATGTGTACTTTGGTCACTTGCAATGATCTCTTCGATCACGCTTTCCTTCTGCTGCTGCAGCGCTGAAAACAGTCTGGCATATGTAGCACGCACGCCCATTCCCATTTCTTCAACGCTTTCCTGCAATTGTTTTAGTTCTTCTTCATATAATCTTCTTGGTGACATTTCCTTCTCCTTTTCTGCTCTCCATCAACCGAATCTACCGGTAATGTAATCCTCTGTCTTCTTCTGGGACGGATGCTTGAAGATTGTATCTGTTGTATCAAACTCGATCAGCTCACCAAGCAGGAAGAATGCTGTATAGTCAGACACACGTGCTGCCTGCTGCATGTTATGGGTTACAACTACAACTGTATATTTCTTTTTCAGATCCTCCATCAGATCCTCTACCTTTAAGGTAGAGATCGGATCAAGCGCCGAAGTTGGTTCATCCATCAGAAGGATTTCGGGTTCTACCGCAAGTGCTCTTGCGATACAGAGTCTCTGCTGTTGTCCGCCGGATAATCCAAGTGCGGATTTTTTCAATCTGTCTTTCACTTCTTCAAAAATGGCAGCATCTCTCAGCGAACGCTCCACAATATCATCGAGCTTTGCTTTTGCTGTAATACCATGGATACGCGGACCATATGCGATATTATCGTATATGCTCATCGGAAACGGATTCGGCTGCTGGAATACCATGCCTACTTTTTTCCTGAGCAGGGTTGTATCAACCTTTGGGCTGTAAATATCTTCTCCGTCAATTGTTACCGTTCCATCAATCTTTACACAGTCTACCAGATCATTCATACGATTTAAGCACTTCAGGAATGTAGACTTTCCGCATCCGCTGGGACCGATAAATGCAGTGACTGCATTTTGCGCAATATTCATATTAATATCTTTGAGTGCATGATTCTCACCATAATGCAGGTTCAGATGCTGTACAACGATTTTGGAAGGGTTTGTTTCCTTTTTCATTCTTTGTCTCTCTTTCTATCTATGTAATGCTGTTATGCTGTTATTTTTTGTCTACCTGCAGCTTCTTTGCCATTCCTCTGGCCAGCATATTGATCAAAAATACGATCACAAGAAGTACAAGCGCAATGCCAAATGCTACATCATACTGGGCTTTTGCCATTGACAGATACAGCTGGATCGTAAGCGTTCCACCTGATTCCATGATCTTTTTCAGATAACCGATCGCCGTTTTCGGAAGTACAAAGCCACTGCCGGCTGTAAACAAAAGCGCCGCAGACTCACCGACAATACGACCGATCGCCAGAAGTACCCCCGTTAAAATACCGGGCATTGCAGACGGAAGGAGAATCGTACGGATCATATACCATTTTGTGGCACCCATACCAAGTGCTCCGCTCCTGTAGCTTTCAGGAACGCTCCTGAGCGCTTCCTGTGTATTTCTCGTGATCAATGGCAGGATCATGATCGTCAGGGTAAGCGCGCCTGTCAGAATCGAATAGCCAAATCCGCAGGCTGTTCCAAAGAACACCATACCAAACAGACCGAATATGATCGACGGAATTCCGGAAAGCGTTTCTGTCGTAAATTCGATCAGACGTACAAGTTTTCCACCCTTTGCATATTCATTCAGATAAATCGCAGATCCGATTCCGATCGGTGTTGCGATCAATAATGTCAGAACAACAATGTAAAGTGTATTTACAATGTTTCCCGCAATGCCTGTTGTCTGCCTGATCGCGCTTGTAACGGTTGTCAGGAAAGTCAGATTCACATTTCTGATACCACGGATCACAACATATCCGATGATACATACCAGCACAAGTACAGAAAAAAGTGCTGACAGATAGATCAGAAAAAGAAGGATGTGATCTTTTAATTTATGGGTCTTATGCATAATACTGCCGGTCATTTATTTTTCCTCCTTCTCTTTTAAAATACCTGTCAGTACCAGGTTAATGATCATAATGAATACGAAAAGGACAAGACCGATCGTAAACAGCACCTGTCTGTGCAGTCCCGACGCATATCCCATCTCGCTGACGATCGCTGTTGTCAGGAATCTGACAGAATTAAACGGAAGCGGTGCATTGACGCTGCTGCCTGAAACGAGGGTGATCGCCATAGCTTCTCCGATCGCTCTTCCCACGCCTAGAACAATAGCAGAAATAATACCGGATTTTGCTGCAGGTATCACTACCTTGAATATTGTTTCGATCTTGGATGCGCCCAGTGCAAGAGAAGCACTTCTTAAGTGATCCGGTACTGCATGGAGTGCTGATTCACTGATATTGATCACTGTCGGCAGGATCATGATCGCCAAAACCAGAATCGCAGACAGCATATTGGAACCTCCTGTATATTGATGCGTGGAAGATCCTGCAAATACAGCTTTTTCCAGTTTATACATCAGCGGATTTAAGATCAGGATTCCCAAAAGTCCGTAGATAACGGAGGGAATACCTGCCAAAAGGGTAACTGCAGGTCTTACAATGTCCGCCAGCTTCTTTGGTGCAACTTCAGCCAGAAATACCGCTGTCAGAAGTGCAACCGGAACACCTAACAGGATTGCGGCAAATGTACCGACAATAGAGGTCAGGATCACATATAAAATACCAAAATGCGGTTCCGCTGCCGCAGGTGCCCATTTTGTATTGAATAAGATTTCCCTGATCCCTACTTTGAAAAGTGCCGGCGATCCGTTTATGATCATATAAGCAGTAATGGCGAAGACCGCCATTACTGCTACCAGTGCACATACCACAAAGATGATGTGTGCGATGATTTCCACTATAGATTTATTTTTATGATTTGCAAAGATTGATGTATGCATATATTTAGTCCACCGTGATAAGTCCTACGCTCTGGATCAGCTGTTTTCCTTCATCAGATTTTAAGTAGTCAAACAGTGCCTGTACAGGCTCGCTCTGTGCACTTACTTCACCCATTGTTGCCATAACGAATGGTCTTGAAAGGATATAGCTGCCTGCTTTGATGTTTTCTTCTGTCGGCTCAACACCGTTCAGTTTTGCCGCGATAATTGTGTCATCTACTGCATCAAGAGAAGCATATCCGATCGCACCCGGTGTAGAAGCTACTTTTGCGATAACAGCTCCTGTGGAATCCAGCTCATTTGCATACTGGCATGCATCTTCCAGACCAAGCAATTCTTCAAAAGCACCTCTTGTACCGGAACCTGCTTCACGGCCTACTACGACGATCGGTTCATCTGATCCGCCGAGATCTTTCCAGTTTGTTACTTCACCTTTGTAGATCTGCACGAGCTGATCCTGTGTCAGATCTGTTACTGTGTTTGCAGGATCAAGTACAACTGCAATACCGTCGATCGCTACGATGTTCTCTACACAGCCTGCTGCCTTTTCTTCATCCTTTAAACTTCTGGATGAGTTACCGATATCTACGCTGCCACCTTCCAGAGATTCAATACCTGCTGAAGATCCTGTAAATTCTGCTGTTACGCTGACACCCGGATATTTTTCCATAAAAGCTTCTGCAACCGCATTAGCAAGCTTTTCCATAGATGTGGATCCTGCCATTGCAATGCTTCCTGAAAGATCTGCGTTTGTATCAGTTGCTGCCGCGTCTGCAGCTTCATCTGTTGCTGCGTCTGTTGCTTCATCTGTGGCTGTGTCCGTTGCTGTCGCATCTGCTGTCGTATCTGCTGCATTGCTGCCACATCCTGTTAATAAGCCTGCTGCAACAGTTGCAGCCATAAGTACTGTCATAAGTTTGTTCTTTTTCATTTTCTTTCTCCTCCACTATGAGTCTCTTATTTTTCGTGCGGCTTTCTTCCGTACGATACAATAAAAAAGAGGTATTCGCATGTTTTCTCTTCCTTATTACAGGAACGAGTGTAACACCGGATACCTCTTACATAAAATCATGTTTCCGTAAGAAATTTGTAAGTTTCATGTAAAATGATCTATTATCTGTTTTCTCACATTGCTTCTATTTTTTTGCGGAGTGCCAGCATCTTTTTATCGATCCTTGCGATCTCCTGCGCATAGGAAAGCAGTTCCCTGCGCACCTGCTCCGTCTCCTGGGACGTGCTCTTTTCCTGCTTATAGCAGAGCTGGTGATCAAGCTTTGCCCAATAATTCATTGCCACAGTCCTGATCTGTATTTCTGCCCGTACTGTTTCGTTTTCCTCTCCGTACGGATATGGCATATCGACGATCAGATGCACGCTCTGATAACCGCTCGCCTTTGGTTTTTTGATATAATCCTTTGTTTTGATGATCGTAAGCTGCGGATGCTCTATCAGATACTCTGCCACCTGATACACTTCATCCCGGAAAGAACAAACGATCCGGACACCTGCCAGATCGTTCAACCTTTGCACCGCCTGTTCATATGAAATTTCATACCCTTTCCGTTCCAGCTTTTCCGCTGCACTTGCCGCCGTTTTGATCCGCTCCGACACGGAATCGATCACCTTATGCTTCGCGCCTTTCCGCTGCTCATATTGCCTGATCAGGCTTTCCACCGTAGCGATCGCATACGATTGCTTCCTTATGTACTCCGGCTCTGCGAATGCTTTTGTCAGTTCTGCAAGCCCCTCCCTGTTTTGTTTCGCATTTTTGCTTTTACCCATACTTCTCTGCTTATTCCTTTCTCATATACCATATCACGAAAATAAGCCCTGCCACGATCGCCACAACCGATGCTGCTGTCTCCGGGCTCACTAATAATTCTATGCCACCATATAAGAAAGTATTCCATATAAAATAAGCAAAGCAGAACACGAGGATCATCCCCCAGATCCAGATGATCTTGATCAGCGGATCTTTCCCGTTCTGCCTTGCCTGTTTTAACCATTCCTGCATCCTTCCCATATCTGCTTACCTCCGTCTGATATCTATCTCTTTCCATACAACTCTGTTTACATGATTATCATCCGATAAGTAGTGTTTTCCTTCTATCACACATGGGAAAAATTATTGTAAAATGAATGTAAATTATTTCTCTTCCCGCTCTTCGAGCTTTTCTTTAATCTTCTCCTTTACTTCAGCCTTAAATTCCGGCCATGTTTCATTCCTGAATTCCGCAAAAGCCAGCTTGTATTTGCCGGAAGTTGCGCCCGGGTTACGACGCAGAAGCTGCAGCTTATCCTTTGTAAGATAAGATCTGTCTTTTCCTTTCTGCATAATTTCTTCGATTCTTTCCCGGATCTCTTCTCTCTGCACAAGAGCCTGTTCCTTTTTCAGCTGTTTCTCATCCGCAATTCTCGCTCTGATCTCTTCTTTCTGCTGCTGCGCCTGTTCGATCCGCTGCTGTGCTTCATCCGCGATCACAGCCTCGACAACCTCAAGCCGCTTCTGCAAAAGCTTCAGTTCTTTCTTTGCAGCTTCTACCTTAATAAGGACGTCACGCAGTTCGATAGCTGTCTTGAAGCTGAGTGCAAAGTCTGCTGCTGCCAGCATCATGACCACATGCACGATCGGCGAAAGCACTGCCTCCGGAATGGATAATACAAATTTTTCAAACGGCTTATGTACCCAATAAACCATGGCAATGCTGAAAAATCCCCATGCCAGAGAGGAAGTCAGACAGATATGCCCCTGAAAGTTGAATTTCTGATTCGAATAATCCCAGTAACGCACCTTAAACAGGGCTTCCATTAAAACACCTGTAACGTATTCCAAAATCGTGGCGGCGATCATGCCTGCAAAATAAACCGCAACCGGATGCGCCTTAAACGGAAGGGATACAAACAGGATCAATACCGCACCGCTTCCGTAAATAGGAAGCAACGGTCCATGCATAAAACCTCTGTTTACCCATTTTTTCTTCTTTACAGATACAAAAGAAGATTCCCAGCACCATCCGATAAAGCAATAAATAATAAAAAATGCCAGCCATTGTGTCAGATTATAAGTATACATCTCTTCTTCTCCCTTTCTTTCGTTTTCAACAGGCAATCCGCATATTTCAGATCCGAACCAGCCACTTGCCATATTGCATCCGATGACTTGCGTGATCTATTCTGTCATTCCCTCAAAACTACACTAACAATCTTGCACGCATCTGCCGGATCACATCCTCTGCCGCCGAGAGCATCTGCTCTTCATCCTTCTGCACCACACCTGTCGGTGACAGGCGATAGAAGAAAGTCGGTGTTCCCTTTACCGCAAAGGTCAGCTTTCCGCCATAATTGGCAAGCACCACTTCTATATTTTCCACACGGATCTTTGCGCCCGGATCCATCAGGAACGTAATGCCGTCTTTCTTTCCCCGGATCTCCGTGATATACAGATCATGCGCATACATACGGATCAGCGATACACGTAACAGGTTTTCCACGCTTTTCGGGATCTGTCCAAAACGATCCATCAGCTCGCCGCGCATATCCTCCGCTTCGTCCCTGCTCTCGATCGCAGCGATCCGCTTATAAATATCCAGCTTCTGGTATTCGTTGACAATATAGCTCTCCGGAATGAAAGCATCCACATCCAGATCGATCGTCGTGACAAAATCAATGACCTGTTTCTGCCCTTTCATTGATTTTACCGCTTCGTTTAACATCTTACAATACAGATCGTATCCGACCGCTTCCATATGCCCATGCTGTACTCTGCCCAGAAGGTTTCCCGCGCCACGGATCTCCAGATCCTTCATGGCGATCTTGAATCCACTGCCAAGCTCCGTAAATTCCTTGATCGCCTGCAGACGTTTCTCCGCCACTTCTTTGAGCACTTTATCCCGCTTATACATCAAAAATGCATACGCTGTCCGGTTTGATCTGCCGACACGGCCTCTTAACTGGTAAAGCTGGGAAAGCCCCATGTTATCCGAATCATGAATGATCATCGTATTGACATTGGGGATATCCAGTCCCGTTTCAATGATCGTTGTGGAAACAAGCACATCGATCTCACCGCTGACAAAATCATACATGATCCGCTCCAGCTCGCTTTCCTTCATCTGTCCATGTGCAAATGCCACATTTGCCTCCGGTACCAGATTCTGGAGAAAGGCCGCCATTTCCGCGATCGTGTTGACACGGTTATATACATAGTAGACCTGCCCGCCTCTGGCAAGCTCACGCCCGATCGCTTCCCGCACCATTTCTTCATTATATTCCATGACAAACGTCTGGATCGGCATACGGTCATTCGGTGCTTCTTCCAGAACACTCATATCCCGGATTCCCACAAGGCTCATGTGGAGCGTACGCGGGATCGGGGTTGCTGTCAGCGTCAGAACATCTACATTTTCCTTGAGCTGCTTGATCTTTTCCTTGTGGGTAACACCAAAACGCTGTTCCTCATCAATGATCAGAAGCCCCAGATCCTTAAACGCCACGTCCTTTGACAAAACGCGGTGTGTTCCGATCACAATATCCACCAGTCCCTTTTTCAGACCTTCGATCGTCTTTTTCTGCTGTGCAGCCGTCCGGAAACGCGACATCATTTCAATCGTGACCGGGAAATCCTTCATACGCTGCACAAAATTATCGTAATGCTGTTTCGCAAGAATGGTCGTCGGTACAAGAAATACAACCTGCTTCCCTTCCTGTACTGCCTTAAACGCCGCGCGGATCGCCACCTCTGTTTTGCCATATCCGACATCCCCGCAGATCAGGCGATCCATGATACGGCCGCTCTCCATATCCGCCTTTGTCGCATCAATCGCCAGAAGCTGATCCTGCGTTTCCTCATACGGAAACATTTCTTCAAACTCGCGCTGCCATACAGTGTCTTTTCCGTATTGATAACCTTTTCCGTGTTCTCTTGCCGCATACAGTTTTACCAGATCCTTCGCAACTTCATTGACTGCACCCTTTACCTTGGATTTTGTTTTTGTCCATTCCTGTGTACCCAGCTTATTCAGCTTTGGTGCTTTGCTTTCCGCGGAAGCATATTTCATGACCGCGTCAAAGCCCGTTGCAAGCACATAAAGAGTTCCACCGTCGCGGTATTCGATCTTCATATAATCCTTCATGACCTTGTCTACGCATACCTTTTCGATACCGCGGTAAATGCCCAGGCCATGTGTTTCATGCACGACATAATCGCCCACCTTCAGCTCTGTGAAGTCATGGATCTTCTGTCCTTCATAACGCTTCTTTTTCCGTTTCTTGGCATGTTTGCCGAAAATATCACTTTCTGTGATCACGGCAAGACGGATCGATGGATATTCAAAACCCTTGCTGATCTGCCCATGCATGACCATGATCTCCCCATTTTGGAGCACACGCTCCGTATCTTCGCTGTAAAAAGCAGTCAGCTCATTGGCACAGATATCCTCTGCCAGTCGTTTTGCTCTTGTCCGCGAAGGAGACAACAGGATCACGCGATACCTGTTTTTATGGTAACGCCTCAAGTTTTCCAACAGGATTTCAAAACTGTTCTGGAACGAATTGACCGCTCTGGCATCTGCATAATACCGCTCCTCCACCTTTAAAAACGGAAGATTACTGTCCAGCACAGACAAAAGCAAGAGCCTCTGCCCGGTCAGCATTGCCCAGACCTGATCGGCAGTATACAGAAGTGCCGCCTGCCCCGGCAGTGCATAGCCCTTCTCCAGACGATGCTCCATGCTTTCCCGAAATTCCAGCTCGACCGCATTCAGATGTTCTTTCCCGTGCAGCGGTTCATCCAGAGTAACCAGCAGTTCGTCCTTCGGAAACAAAGAAAGGAAGCTGACAAGCTGCGGGCAGAAATATTTCATATAGCTGTCCAGATTTGCCATTACGCCAAACTCTTCCATCTGCTCTCTGAGCTGCTCGGTCTGCACCTTCACGCGGTGTGCCTCTTCCAGCTTGTTTTCTTTTTTTAGTGCCTCCGCTGCCTGTTTTGCCTCCGCTTCGATCGCTTTCAGGCCATCCAGCTTCTGCTGCTTTGTCAGGATCATTTCCGTCGCCGGATAGATCGTCACTGTCCTCCGTGCTTCCACCGAACGCTGGCTGAGTACATCAAACCGACGGATCGACTCTACCTCATCACCCCAGAGCTCAATACGATACGGATTTTCTTCTGTCAGATCATAAATATCGATAATACCGCCGCGAATGGAAAACTGCCCCGGTTCTTCTACCTGATAAGTCTTTTCGTAGCCCATCTTTACGAGCTTCATCGCAACTGCTTCTTCCTCCACGATGCTTTCCGCAGAGATCGTGATGCAGTTTTCCTCCAGCATCTGCAGTGGCAGACAGGGCGCAAGAAGCGCATCCACTGTCGTCACGATCGTCAGGGGCTCCTTCTCCAGGATCCGTCGATAACAGCAGATCCGCTCCTTTGTCATCTCCTGTCCGCGGATATCCGCCTGAAAGAAAATGTAATCCTTGGCAGGAAACAATATAGTATTTTTATCAAAAAAGGAATAATCCTCATATAATTCCTTTGCTTTGACATCACTGAAGGTCAGGACAAGTTTATAAGGATAGTCCTCGCCCTGCCCGCAAAGCATCTGTGCCTTCTGTGCGTCCGCGCAGCCTGAGATCAGAATGGTCTTTTGCGCCGCCAGCTTTCTTTTCGCATCCTCATAAAAGGATAATTCCTTCAAATATTCTGTAAACGCTTTCACAACTCTACCTCAAATACAGTTATCCCTGTTTTTTACTGTTAAAGTGGTTCATGGCAGCATCAGCCGAGTCATTCATCATCATCACGACCGCGTCCGCTGCATCCGCAAATGCCTGCTGCATGACTTCCTGATCTTTTTTGTCAAAATGTCCCAGCACGTAAGCAGCCAGATCATAGCCCTGCGGCTTCTCTCCGACACCGACCTTGATCCGCATAAAGGTATCATGTCCCAGATGCGCAATGATATTCTTGATTCCGTTATGTCCGCCTGCGCTTCCTTTCTTACGGATCCGCAGTTGTCCGGGTGGCAGAGAAATATCATCATAGATCACGATCAGCTCCTGTGTTTCATCTGCTTTATAGTAATCTATGAGTTCCCGCACGCTTTCACCACTTAAATTCATATATGTCTGGGGTTTTGCCAGAATAACCTTCTGTCCTTCTATCAGGCCTTTGCCGATCAGTGCTTTGTGTTTTTTCTCCGATACGGAGATCCCATATTTTTCTGCAATCACATCTATGGTGTCAAAGCCGACGTTATGTCTGGTGTGCATGTATTCTTTTGTAGGGTTTCCAAGTCCGACTATGATATACATATGGATGTCCTTTCTTCCATAAATGAACCGAAATTTATTTCCGGTGGATAGATTGATTCGTAAATCATAGTGTACTTGATTTTGAGGGGAAATTCAATAGGAGGGGGTGCATGGAAGGGAAATGTGCTGTAGGATTACAATACATGTGTTACAACTGAATAATTAAAAAGCAGAGATACTC
>ERZ1026856.651-NODE-651-length-20201-cov-13.806264_pt1 | contig 20201 bp, 15 predicted proteins | sample MGYA00380158_ERZ1026856 | MGnify/ENA primary metagenome ERZ1026856 (study PRJEB33269, sample SAMEA4719794) | human gut metagenome | biome: human-associated habitat; feature: organic feature; material: feces | place: Cameroon | collected 2013-10 ...
GTTGCAATAGGAATCTGGGAAAAATAATGATTAGACGGACAAAAGAATATATTCTGGAAAACAAGATGATAAAAAATCACAGCACGGTGCTTGTTGCGCTGTCGGGCGGTGCGGATTCAGTCTGCCTTCTGCTGCTGTTAAATGAGATAAAAAGACAGTGCGCAGATGAGCTTGATTTTGCGCTGGAGGCAGTACATGTGGAGCATGGCATCAGAGGAGCCGAGAGCAGGGAGGATGCGAGGTTTGCGTCAGATCTCTGCGAGAGGCTTAACATACCGTGTCATGTGCATTCCGTGGATGTACCGCAATATGCAGCAAGTCATGGACTCGGACTGGAGGAGGCCGCCAGGATATTGCGCTATGAGGCGTTTGAAGAGGAGGCAGGCAGATATCCTTGCGAAACTGCCTATGCAGCAGACCAAAATCAGGATAACAGCAGGCAGGCAGTCGTTGCGGTTGCGCACCATATGGAGGACAACGCAGAGACAGTTCTTTTTCAGATGCTTCGCGGAAGCGGAGCAAAGGGTCTATCCGGCATGCATCCGGTTTCCGTGAAGAACGGTGTCACCTATATCAGGCCGCTTTTATCAGCAACACGCGCACAGATAGAGGAATATCTGAAGGAAAACGGACAGGCTTTTGTAACCGATGCCACAAACACTGACACAGCCTACTCCAGAAATAAGCTGCGCCATGATGTGTTTCCGCTGCTTTTGCAGATTAATGACAGGGCGATAGAGCATATCAATGAGAGCGCAGGACAGCTTGCGGTGATGAATGATTTTTACGAGCAGCAGCTAAAAGAGGCGTGCGACAGCATGGTTTCAAAAAAAGAAGGCAGGGTGATACTTGAAATCAGCCGCTTTGAGAGTCTGCATCCGGCATTAAAAAGCGGAGTTGCGCGCGAGTGTATACATCTGGCATCAGGGCGGCTTAAGGACATCACGAGCACACATATCGGTGCACTTGTGAAGCTTGCAGGGCAGCAGTCGGGCAGAAAAATCAATCTGCCGTATGGAATTATTGCGGAAAAATCATTTGGCGAGGTGATACTCTTCGCCGGAAGGTGTGACGATGAAAAAGAAGAAATTCACATTACGCAAAAAGAGCTTGAGGCACTGAGTGCCACGGGAGAGCAAAAAAACATAAAGCTTTCGGCAGATGGCTCGTATGTCACACTTTGTATACAAGATTTTAATGGTAAAATGGACGAAATTCCCAAAAAACCATATACGAAATGGTTTGATTATGATAAGATGAAGAAAGGCTTTGAAATAAGAACAAGAAAAGCCGGTGACTATATAATTGTGGATGACGAGGGCCATCATAAGAAGCTGAAGCAGGTATTTACAGGTGATAAAATTCCTGCACAGCAGAGAGAGGGGCTGTGGCTTATAGCCCATGAATCACTGGTGCATGCCATTATCGGATACAGATCCGGCTGCAGCGCACTTGTCACACCACAGACAGGAAAAGTACTTAAGATCACATTTTACGGAGGAAAACAAAATGGATTTTTCAAAAAAATATGATATTTCGGTTTACCTGACAGAGGAGCAGCTCAATAAGCGTATCGCAGAGATTGGAGCGCAAATCACAGAAAAATACAGGGGACAGTCAGTATATCTCATTTGCATACTCAAGGGCTCAATATTCTTTACCACTGAGCTTGCAAAGAGAATTGATTTGCCTATGACTATGGATTTCATGTCGGTATCCAGCTATGGCTCAGGCACAGAGTCATCAGGCGATGTCAAGATTAAAAAGGACCTTGAGCATTCTATCGAGGGAGAGAATGTCATCATCATAGAAGACATCATCGATTCGGGAAATACTCTTAGCAGGCTTTCAAAGCTCCTTGCCAAAAGAAACCCGAAGAGTATCACAATCTGTACACTTTTGGACAAGCCTGAGCGCCGTGTGGTTGATGATGTAAATGTAGACTACGTGGGCTTTGTGATTCCTGATAAGTTTGTGGTAGGCTATGGCCTTGACTATGATCAGAGGTTCAGAAATCTGCCTTACATCGGCTTCGTCGAGGGCGAAATAAAATAAAAAGGAGAAGTAAATTGAATAAACAAAAAAGCGGTATGCGCGGAATGGGCGTATACATTATCATTGTATTTGCAGTAATCTGCATCTGGTACTGGCTGAGCGCCGGGGCTACATCAAACTCTTACACACAGAGTCAGTTCGAGAAGGATCTTGACAAGAATCAGGTGAAGAGCGTAAAGGTAGTGCAAAACAGGGAGATACCGACAGGAAGTCTGGAGGTGAAGTTCAAGGATGGCACATCAAAGGTGCTTTATGTATCAGATGTAAACAATATCGAAAAGACCATGACAAAAGCAGGGTACACCGACTATACAGTTGCGGATGTTCCGGCTGAGAGCTGGATTATGACACTGCTTCCGTATCTTTTGGTATTCGGAGCCATGTTCATACTCTTTGCAGTGATGAACAACAATGCAGCAGCACAGGGCGGCGGTGGCAAGATGATGAACTTCGGCAAGAACCGTGCGAAGCTTACCACACAGGAGGAGAACCATATCAAGTTTTCCGATGTAGCAGGCTTAAAGGAGGAAAAGGAGGAGATTGCAGAGATAGTTGATTTCCTTCGTGATCCGGGAAAATACACCAGACTTGGAGCAAGAATCCCAAAGGGCGTCCTTCTTGTAGGACCTCCGGGAACAGGTAAGACTCTCCTTGCCAAGGCAGTAGCCGGAGAGGCAGGGGTACCGTTTTTCACCATTTCAGGATCTGATTTCGTGGAGATGTTCGTCGGAGTCGGAGCCTCACGAGTGAGAGATTTGTTTGAGGATGCCAAGAAAAATGCGCCTTGTATCGTATTTATCGATGAGATTGATGCAGTAGCCAGACGCCGTGGCACAGGAATGGGCGGCGGACACGACGAGCGTGAGCAGACATTGAACCAGATGCTTGTCGAGATGGATGGCTTTGGTGTCAATGAGGGCATTATCGTCATGGCAGCCACAAACCGTGTGGATATACTTGACCCTGCTATCATGCGTCCGGGACGTTTCGACAGAAAGGTTGTAGTAGGCAGACCGGATGTGGGCGGCAGAGAAGAAATTTTAGGTGTCCATGCCAAGAAAAAACCTCTTGCAGAGGATGTAGACTTAAAGCAGATTGCACAGACTACAGCGGGCTTCACAGGTGCAGACCTTGAGAATCTGATGAATGAGGCAGCAATCCGTGCAGCGGGCGAAAACAGAGAATATATCACACAGGATGATATCAGAAAATCCTTCGTCAAGGTTGGTATCGGAGCTGAGAAGAAGAGCCGTATCATCTCTGACAAGGAAAAGCGCATTACAGCCTACCACGAGGCAGGGCATGCAATCCTTTTCCATCTGCTTCCGGATGTGGGACCTGTATACACAGTTTCAATCATCCCTACAGGAGCAGGTGCAGCAGGCTACACCATGCCTCTGCCTGAGAAGGATGAGATGTTCAACACAAAGGGACGTATGCTTCAGGAAATCGTAGTAGACTTAGGAGGTCGTGTCGCAGAGGAACTTGTGTTTGACGATATCACCACAGGTGCATCACAGGACATTAAGCAGGCTACAAAGCTTGCGCGCGAGATGGTTACCAAATACGGTATGTCAGACAATATCGGCCTTATCTGCTATGCCGATGATGAGGAGGAGGTCTTCATCGGACGAGACCTCGCCCATGCAAAGAACTACAGCGAGGGCATAGCATCGGCAATCGATGTCGAGGTAAAGCGCATCATCGACGAGTCGTACGACAAGGCAAAGAGCATGATAGCAGAGTACCGCGATGTGCTTGACAGATGTGCAGCACTTCTTCTTGAGAAGGAGAAAATCACAAGAGATGAGTTTGAAGCACTGTTTGATGAGGACAGCAAAACAGCAGTTGGACATAATATTTAAAAAATAGCTATGCTTTTGTGCAGAATCACTATATGAAAAATATTAAATGCAACTAAAGTACTATACAAATTGCATAAAAACGAACCACGATTTTTATGCAATTTGTGAACACTTATCGTTGCAATCATGATACTATAATAACCGTAAAAACCCCCCAATACATTATATAGTTTTTGCTATACCCCATAGTAAAAATACCTTCTCCTAAAAGGCAGCCGAACGTAGGCTGTCTTTTTTAATTTTAAAATGTACTTGCATAATCACATCTGTTGTGATAAACTATGCAGGTATCGTAATTGAATACATGGGCAGATTCCCGAGTGGCCAAAGGGGACAGACTGTAAATCTGCTGCAACTTGCTTCGATGGTTCGAATCCATCTCTGCCCATTAAAAAACCTCAAGTCGTATGACTTGAGGTTTTTGTGTTATTCTGAAATTATCATTTAATCGGCCTGCGCTCCGGTGGCGGTAAGCACAGACTCCCATGCCATCGTATCAGGCCAGCCCCTTGTATCAAAGCCGTCGCGGATACATCTGCTGTAGTAGTCGAGCTTGTTTCGTATCGGCGAGTCGTCTGTGAACCGGGCATCATCATAAATACCGTTAATATAATCGTCTATCGCGGTTCCGAATATTTCAGAGCGGTCCTCTGTTGCAAAGGTCATGCCGTAGGAATCAATGAAATACCCGGATATGTGGCTCGATGGATCATCCGGATTGTAGTTTGCGTAGCTGTCATCATAAGAGAAGCTGTCAGGGTTAAAGCTGTTCCATTTCTCCTCGGAAAACTCGCTCTTGTCATTATAGGTATGTATGAAAGCAAGCCTCTGGTCAATCAGGTGGGAAATCTCATGGCCAACGGTGTAGCTGAAATCCCAGCTGTAGTTGCAGTTTAGAACCATCACATTGTGGTTGTTTATTACATTTATAAAGCCACTTGGCTCATTTATCATATCTGAGTGGCTTGACGAAATGTCACCGCACAGATAGATTCGCATGCCTCTTATATCGCCATAACACAGCTGTGTGAAAAAGTCATCAGGGAAACAGCCAAGTATTTCCTCAAGCGCATCCAGAGCGACCGACAGCTTATCCTTGTTCTTGAATTGATGGATATCGTAGTAATCAATTCTCTTTGGCACCTCAGGCCCGAAATATATGGAAAAGCCGTATTTCTGTTCAAGGGCTGTGATACGTGCATTTATGTCGGATAAATCACCCCAGTCATATGACGAGGTGTCAGGTATCAGAGTGACCTCGTCTCCGTATGTATTGTAGTCGGAATCCTTCCCGGCCTCTTCCATAGCCTCCTGATTTTCAGGGGTACTGTCATCAGTGCCAGTGGCAGAATATGGAGATACATATGAGCCGTCATCGCGCAAGGCCTGCAGCAGTGTATCACAGTCATTGTATGACGTGATTTCGGCTTTGCTGTCATTCTTGCCCTTGTCGAGTGACCAGATGAGAATTTCCGGGTTGCACTGCGCTGTGTACAAAAGCATCATCACACAGTTTGCATCAGGCAGATATACCGAGTTGGCAGAACAGTAGGTCTTGGTATCGGCTGCCGCAGAGTCGGATAGGCTGTCGGACATTTTGCCTGTGCTTCGAGTTGCCAGGTTGTATGAAAAGGATGAACTGACACCGGTGGCGGGTGAATATTTATAGTAACTGATGATGTTGTCCGAGGATAAATCCTGGCATCGTATGAGCATGTCACCATCCTCTGCCAGAGTCACATCCACCACATCCGGCAGTGAAAAAAAGCTGTTTTTTCCATCGGATGAATGATAGTTCCAAATATTGTTGGCCGTATCTGCCTCGATTACAAAGCCCTTTGAGTCGACACATGACATGGAAAAACTTTGTCCTTCGTAGGTTGAAAGCACTGTATTATCGTCAAGCCTTATATCAGAGATTACATATTTGTAGGTATCGGGCGTGACACCTGACACGAGAGCATATTTTCCGTCAGCGGAGGTGGAAATCTGTGAGGCATCATAGTAATTGCCGGGATTCGGCACTTCAGTATTATCCGGATCAGATGCATCGCCATTGCCATCATAGTCCTTAGGATTATATTTGCAGGTTTTAATTTCTTTCAAATCCTTATCATAGATGGTTGCTTTTTTGGCGGATGAATCGAGGAGCCACAATTTATCACCCTTAATCAGATAGTCATCGCAGTCCGTCTTGTCGTGGGCAAGGCTTGCGGTTATTTCGTTTGACCAGGGATTGTATACATCAAATGAATACTGAACGGATTGACCATCAGTCTCTATGATGGAATTATTGTAGCTGCCCTGCCCTACCATAAGGATATTATCGCCGAATTGCCTTATGTCATTGTACGGGCGCCCCTCAAAGGCAACATTATGCAGGATAGACAGATTGCTGCTTCCTTCAACGCTTGTGGTATCATCCCAAAAAGCAGGTGATTTGTGCAGAATAGCCTGCTTTTGTGCGGGGCTCTTGAATAAATAAGAGACATCCGAAAAAGAGCAGGCTGTCATGGAGATTGCACTGAAAAATACCAGCGAATATGTAATTAAAGTGGTTACATGTTTGCGTTTGAACAATTTTGTCTCCTTTGGAAGGTGGTGTATATGCAGGCTATTCCTCAGCAGCATGTGCGGTGGAAACTCGTGCAGTAGACTCTCTTTCAATCAGCCTCGGACGTAGCTGTGTGCGGCTGATTGGAATATGGTGAATGAGCGAATTCAATATAATATATGCACAGCGGCCCAGATCATTACACTCCTGTCTGACAGTGGTAAGAGGAGGGGTAAGGGCTGCGGCAAACTTGACATCGTCAAAGCCGACCACACTTATATCATTTGGCACATTGAAGCCGTGCAGCTGGCACTCGGAGATAACACCCTTTGCTATAGCATCGCTTCCGCAGAGGATAGCGGTGGCACCTGCTGCAATAAAATTTGAAACGTAATACTGTGCGGTTTCAGGAATATAGTAGCCGTGTCCCATGAGCTCCGGGTAGATTTCAAGACCGGCATCGCGCATAGAGTTTTCAAAGGCTTCCTGACGCTGATCCGAAACCAGGGAAAAAAGAGAACCATTGATAAAGGCAATCTTTTTATGGCCCAGATTGTGTAGATGCTTTACAGCCATGTCAATACCCTCGTAGCTGTCGGTGCCTACATAGGCTACATTGGGATTGTTTTCTATATAGTTATCAAACAAAACTGTAGGCATTGTAGTATTTTTGAGCTGCTGCATCCATTCATCGTGAAGAGCAAAACCTACCAGAAATGCGCCACAATAGCCATTCTTTAATATATATGTATCATATTTTTCTTCTGCCTGAAGCTGAGGGGTGACAGGGATGATGTCCACGTCCCATTTGTGCTTAAAAGCATTCTGTTTGAAGCCAAGCACTACATCATATCCGAACTCATCGATAGACTCGTAGTTCATATTTTCAATAAACAGAGCCAGCTTGCGGTTTTCTACCTTTCTGGAGCGCTTTGTGCTGTAGCCCATTTCGACAGCAGTGTCTAAAACTGTCTGACGAAGCTCCTCACTTATATCACTGGCACCATTTAATCCTTTTGAAACAGTGCTGATTGACACACCCAGCCGGGTAGCAATATCCTTAATAGTAGCCATAGTATTTGTCCTTTCTTATGTGATAATTAAATTATACATTTACTATCAGAAATAGGCAATATTTTCTGTAATAAATTTTTCGAAAAATATCTTTGAAATCGTGGTAATAACTACCAAAAAATGAATGTAAATTACGTGAAAAGTGGCAAAAATGAGTTTGAAACCACTAAAACAATTGACAAATACGACAATAGGAAATAAAATATACTCAGATACGAAAAAAACAGAAAAATTTTAGGAAAGAGGAATGGTAATTTGGAGGCCAGAGAAAATCTCAGAGGCTCCGGAATACTTCTTTCAATCTCGAGTCTGCCGTCACCATATGGTATAGGTACTCTTGGGAGAGAGGCTTACAATTTTGTTGATCTCCTTGGTGATTTGAAACAGAAGTACTGGCAGGTTCTTCCGGTAGGTCCCACCATATTTGGCGATAGTCCATATCAGCCATCATCAGGCTGTGCGGGCAATATCTATTTCATAGATTTAGATAAGCTGGTAGATGAGGGGTTGTTAGAGAAGGAAGAAATCCTGGGGTACAATTGGGGCACAGATCAATCAGAAATTGATTATGCAGCATTGCATCAGAACAGATGCAAGATTTTACAAAAAGCGTTTGAGAGATTTGATACAAATGCACAAGAGTTTCAGGATTTTGTAAAAAAACAGTCGGAGTGGCTTGAACAATATGCATTATTTATGGCACTGAAAACCGACAATTTATACAAAAATTGGAGCGAGTGGCCAAGCGAGTATAGAAATCCGCAAGCGGTTGCGCTTGAAAAGTACCAAAAAAAGAATTATAATACAATTACTTTTTGGAAGTTCTGCCAATATAAATTCTTCGAGCAATGGGAGCATTTGAAAAATTATGCTAACTCAAAAGGTATCTACATAATAGGTGATGCCTCGTTTTATGTAGGGTATGACAGCGTAGACGTATGGGCAGAGAGACAACTCTTTATGATGAGCGCAAACGATACACCGGAGTATGTTGCAGCAGCCGCTCCTGATAAGTATTCAGAGAACGGACAGGTGTGGGGCAATCCTATGTATGACTGGGATGCCATGAAGGAGGACAACTTCTCGTGGTGGAGAAAGCGTATGCGTGTATGCAGAGAGCTTTTCGATATTGTCAGGATTGATCATTTCGCAGGAATTGTAAAAGCATATGCGGTACCGTACGGACAGGACAAGAGCTTATCCGGCAAATGGTTCAAGGGACCGGGGCGCAGGCTTGTCAATGCAATCAACGAAGAGCTTGAGGGTGTTAATGTAGTGGCTGATGATTATACGTCAGCAAGCCTTTTGCCGGGAGTGAAAAAGCTCCTTGCGAAGTCGGGCTGGATGGGAACAAAGGTTATGATGTTCGCCTTTGACGGCGATCCGTCCAATGAGTATCTGCCACACAATTACACTGATTCACATGTAGTTGCATATATTGGTACACATGACAATGAGACAATAGTTGGTTCTTTCGGTGAAAAGACAGATTATGAGCTTGCTTATCTGTATGAGTATCTGAATATTGAAAATAAATCACAGGTTCCAAATGCTCTTATCAGGGAGCTGTATCACAGCACCGCAGAGCTGGCGATAGTCCAGATGCAGGATATATTAGAGCTTGGAAATGAGGCGAGGATGAATTATCCTTCGACAGTCGGACATAACTGGAGATGGCGCATGACAAGTAAGCCACACAGATTGGACAACGAAAAGATAGCCTGGATTAGAAACATTGCGGTGGTTTACCGCAGATAATTAATTTGATATAAGTTGCACGGCAATTTATATATATACTTTTTTACATTTTATATTCAAAAAGGAGAGGAAGATATGAAGAAGAAAGTATTAGCATCTTTACTTTGCGCATCTATGGTAGCAACAATGTTTGCAGGATGCGGAAGCAGCAATGGAAATGGAACAGAGAAAGCCGACAAGAAGGACGGCGGTAAGGAGACCATTACAGTAATGGGACCTGCAGAGGATTTAGATGATGCAAAGGGTGCTTGGCTCAAGACAGAGTGCGAGGCATTTGCTAAAGCAAATCCTGATTTCAACATCGAGTTCAAGTATGTTACATCATCTGAGAGTGATGCAAAGGACGTTGTTACAAAGGATCCTAAGGCAGCAGCTGATGTTTACATGTTTGCAAACGATCAGCTTGAGCCATTAGTTAAGGCTAATGCTATTGCTAAGTTAGGTGGAGAGACAGCAGATTATGTTAAGACATCTAACTCAGAGGCTATGGCAGCAACTGTTACATATGATGGAGACATCTACGCAGTTCCTTATACATCAAACACATGGTTCATGTACTATGACAAGAGAGTTTTCTCTGAGGATGATGTAAAGAGCCTTGATACAATGCTTACAAAGGGTAAGGTTTCATTCCCATTTGATAACGGCTGGTATCTCAATGCATTCTATGCAGCAAACGGATGTACAATCTTCGGAGACGGAACAGACAAGGCTGCCGGATATGATTTCGGTGGAGATAAGGGTACAGCAGTTACAAACTACATCGTAGATTTATTTGCAAATCCAAACTTCGTAATGGATAACAATGAGGGATCACTTGGTCTTGCTGGACTTAAGGATGGTTCAGTAAACGCTTACTTCAATGGTAACTGGAACTATGACGCAGTTAAAGAGGCACTTGGTGAGGAGAACGTTGGTGTTGCAGCTCTTCCTACAATCAATATTGGTGGAAAAGACTGCCAGTTAAAGGCATTCTTAGGATCTAAGGCTATCGGTGTTAACCCTAACTGCAAGAACCAGGAAGTAGCAGTTAAGCTTGCAGCATTCCTTGGAAGTGAGGATGCACAGCTTGCTCACTTCAAGTTAAGAGCACAGGCTCCTGTAAACAAAAATCTTGCAACAAACGAGGAAATCGCAGCAGATCCTGTAGCAGCAGCTATGGCTAAGGTTTCAACTGATTGTTCAGTAGCACAGCCTATCATTGATATGGCAGGTTACTGGGATGCAGCTACACCATTCGGTGATGCTTTCCAGAACGGTGCAGAAGGCCAGATTACAAAGGACAATGCAGCTCAGAAGACAGAGGACTTCAATACTCAGCTTAATGATTCTCTTAAATAATTAAGTAGATCAGAATATGATTCCAAGGTTCCGGGTAGCCGGAATCTTGGAATAAATTAGTTTAAAGGATTGGCATATATAATGCATGCCAGGAGGAAAAGTATGATAGGAGCAAACAAAAAGAAAAAAGTTTCGGAATTTGCTACTCCGTATACTGTTGGCAATGCCCTAACAAAAGGCGGAGCTACAGTTAAGCTATCGGCACTTGTAATGGGTCTTGCCAATATAGCTCATAAGCAGATCGTAAAAGGTCTGATTTTTCTTGCTATAGAGATTGCATATATAGCATATATGGTTAGCGCTGGTGCTTATTACATTTCCATGCTGCCTTCACTTGGCTGGAGAAAGCAGGAAGAGGTATTTAATGAGCAGAAGCAGATTTATGAATATGTTGCGGGCGACCAGTCAGTATTATTACTGTTATATGGCGTCATAACAATTGCCATCACAGTATTATTTATTTACATGTGGTGCGAGAATTTAAAGAGCGGATATAAGGCAGAATGCCTTTCAAAAGCTGGAAAAGAAATCAATTCTTTTGGCAAAGATGTCAAGGATTTATTTGATAAAAACCTACATAAGACACTTATGTTTCTCCCACTTATGGGAATATTTGTTTTTACCGTTTTACCATTGCTGTTCATGATTCCAATGGCCTTTACAAATTATTCGGTAAAGGGTGATCATCTGGTATTGTTCGACTGGACAGGCTTCGCCTCATTCGGACAGGTGCTTGGACTTGGTGGTAAGCTTGGTAAGATATTCTGGAGAGTACTCGGATGGACAATCTGCTGGGCTGTATTTGCAACCTTCCTTTGTAACTTCCTTGGACTCATTCTTGCTATCGTTATCAATCGTAAAGAGACACATTGCAAGGCTTTTTGGCGTACATGCTTTGTTATCTCAATTGCGGTACCACAGTTCGTATCACTCCTTGTAATGAGACAGATGTTCCAGCCACAGGGTGCTGTTAATAACCTGCTTTTGGAGTGGGGCTGGATTGATAACCCGCTTCCATTCTGGACCAACACTATGTGGGCGAGAGTTTCTGTTATTCTCATCAACTGCTGGGTAGGTATTCCGTATACCATGCTTCAGGTTACAGGTGTATTACAGAATGTGCCTTCAGAGCTTTATGAGGCTGCAAAGATTGATGGTGCAAACGCAGCACAGATCTTCTTTAAGATCACACTCCCATATATCATGTTTATCATGGGACCATATATCATCACACAGTTTACCGGAAATATCAACAATTTCAACGTTATCTACCTGTTATCAGCAGGAAAGCCTACACCTGTCGGAGAAAGTGCAGGAAAGACGGACCTTCTGGTTACGTGGTTGTACAAGCTGACTATTGATAATCAGGAGTACAATATCGGTGCCGTTATCGGTATCCTCACATTCGTTGTACTTTCTATCGTAGCGCTTGTTACATACAGAAATACAAAATCATACAAGGATGAGGAGGGATTCATGTAATGAGTAGTGTAGCAAAAGCAAAAAGACCTATGTCTGCCGGACGTGCTAAGAAAGTAGCAAAGAATTCCCTTGTTCATATCATTCTTGGAATACTTGCTGTAGTATGGCTGTTCCCGATTTTCTGGATTATTATGACAAGCTTTAGAGCTGAGAGTGGTGCTTATACAAAGTACTTCTTCCCACATGGCCTTACATTTAGCAACTATACGAGACTGTTCACAGAGACTACACTGTTGAACTTCCCGAGAGCATTTTTTAATACACTGTTTATTTCAGTGTTCTCATGTATCATTTCAACAGTATTTGTACTTTCTGTTGCGTATTGTATGTCACGACTGAGATTTAAGATGCGTAAGCCTTTCATGAATCTGGCTATGATTCTTGGATTGTTCCCGGCTTTCATGTCAATGGTTGCCGTATACTTTATCTTAAAGGCTATCGGACTTACAGAGGGTAGCGTACTTCGTCTTTCACTGATCCTCATATACTCAGCAGGATCGGGAGTAGGCTTCTATATCGCAAAGGGATTCTTTGATACTGTGCCTAAGTCTCTTACAGAGGCTGCCATCCTTGACGGATGTACACAGTTTCAGGTATTTTACAAGGTAATCCTGCCACTCAGTAAGCCAATCGTAGTATATACAGTGCTTACAGCATTCCTTGCTCCATGGCTCGATTTCGTATTTGTAAAGGTTATCGTTGGTCCAAACGACAAGTATTGGACAGTATCGCTTCTTCTTTACAACATGCTTGAGAAAGAGTTTATAAACGGATGGTTCACAAGATGGGCTGCTGCTGCAGTTATTGTATCAATACCTATCTCAATACTTTTCGTCATCATGCAGAGATTCTACGTGGATGGACTTACAGGAGCTGTCAAAGGCTAATTTGGTTTTATTTGGGCCGCTGCACTTTTGTGCGGCGGCTTTTGGTTTATATTGGGTTGTGGCAAACTTTGGGGGTGTGGCAAACTTAGCACTTTCAGGTTGTGTGGTGCCGGCATGGCACACAGTATATTCCTCAGGAAAATATGAAGTCAGCCACGGGCTTTCTTCGCTGCTTGGATTTGGAGGGATGAGGTGTGTGGCTTGTTTGTGGGGGCATGGAACCCCGTGGCAGTTCATATTTTTCTTCGGAACACACTGTGTACCCTCCGGCTTGGAGGGTACTGTATGCTAAGTTTGTTGCTACCTTATGAAAGATGTGAGAATGTGTGGGGTGATTTTGTAGATACAAATTTGCTCAGAATTTAGTTAAGAAAAGGAGTGCGTATGATTAATAATAAAATAGGAGGCCACAACATGGTCGGCAGGGCTGTGAATAGATTGGCGGGCAGGTTGACTGCTGTGGCATTGACGGTAGCTATGGCGGTGTCTATGCTTGCGGGATGCGCTGCGGGTGGAAAGAATACCGAGACGGCAGCAAAGAAGGAGTACAAGCCTTCTGCTATGGAGCAGATGAATGCGAAAAATGATCCTAATGTGATTCAGGACAATTACAGGACTTGCTATGAGGTATTCGTATACAGCTTTTTTGATAGTGACGGTGACGGCATTGGGGATTTGAAGGGACTTACAGAGAAACTTGACTATATCGAGGAACTTGGCTGCAATGAAATCTGGATGATGCCTATTATGCCTTCTCCTTCATACCACAAGTATGATATTACGGATTACATGAATATTGACAAGCAGTATGGTACTCTGGATGATTTTGATGCGCTTATTACGGAGTGTCACAAGCGAAACATCAATGTTATTATTGATTTTGTGATGAATCATACATCAAATGAGCATCCGTGGTTTAAGGCGGCTGCTGATTATATCAAGTCGCTTCCTGATGGGGCAGAGCCGGATCCTTCGGAATGTCCTTATGTGGATTACTACAATTTTAGCAAAACCAATGCCGGAGGCTACAACCAGCTGCCGGGCACAAATTGGTATTATGAGTCACAGTTTGTAGACAGCATGCCTGACCTTAACCTGCAGAGCGAAGCTGTAAGAGGGGAGATTGACAAGGTTACATCCTTCTGGCTTGACCGCGGCGTGGATGGTTTCAGACTGGATGCTGTGCTTTATTACAATAATAATAACCAGACTGAGACTATAGATGACCTCACCTGGCTTGTGAACAATGTGAAGAGCAAAAAGGCCGATGCTTATATGGTTGGTGAGGGCTGGACTACATACAGAGAGTATGCGAAGTACTATAAGAGTGGAATTGATAGTATGTTCAACTTTGATTTTTCACAGCAGGATGGGTATATCGGAAAGGTACTCAATGGTACAGCAAATCATGGTGCCAGCACATACGGCAATGCCATAGTTGATGTGGAAAATGAGATAAAGAAGTATACAGACTCATACATTGATGCACCATTCTATACAAATCATGATATGGGACGCAGTGCAGGATACTATAACGGAGATAATGCCGAGGAGAAAACCAAGATGGCGCAGGCCATGAATCTTCTTATGCCAGGAAATGCTTTTCTGTATTATGGAGATGAAATCGGTATGAGAGGCGCAGCCAATGATGAGACGAAGCGTCTTGCCATGAGATGGAGCGGGGATTCAAAGGCTAAGGGAATGTGTGTGGGACCTCAGAATGCAGAAGAAACCGAGCAGACATATGATACCCTTGATAAGCAGATGGACGATCCATACTCTATTTACAACTTTGTGAAGCAGACAATATCAATAAGAAATGCTTTCCCGGAGATAGCACGAGGTACAAATACCTTCGAAAAGGATCTGTCAAACGAGAATGTGTGTATATTTACAAGAGAGTACAATGGTGAGAAAGCAGTGCTTGTATTTAATCCATCAAAGGATGAAGCAAGTGTGGATGTGTCATCATTGGGAATAAATGATGCTGTTGCAATGCTTCAGACTACAAAGAAAGCACCATCATATAAGGATGGAACGGCAAAGCTGCCGGCATATTCGGTGCTTGTTCTGAAGTAAAATATATTTGATGAGAATAAAATTTAATAGTTTAAAGGAATTTGAAGAAAAAATATGAAAACCGCCCGACTGGGCGGTTTTTCAGCTATACCATTTCATGAAGCATATCTACAATCACTTCTCTGCAATGAGCTCCGAGATGCTTTTGTTCCTCTTTACTGAGTGCTGCAGGATCAATAGGAGTGCCGTATCGGATAACCACATGCCTCTTTTTGACCCATGGAAGGTGATCCTCGAATATTTCATTTGTTCCCATGATTGCCATTGGCACTATCTTGCATTTGCTCTTTGTGGCAATCTTGAAAGTACCTTCTTTGAAAGACGCTACATCTGTCAGGTCATCTTTGTTTTTGCAGCGTGTGCCCTCAGGAAATACACATATGCTGATGCCGGATTTGACCTGATCTATGGCTGCAAGCACAACCTTTAATCCCTGCTTGATGTCATCGCGGTCCAAAAACAGGCAGTGCAGGCGCTTCATCCAGAGACCCAGCACCGGTATTTTTGTGATACTCTGCTTTGAGATGTAGCCGGTCAGGCGTGGACATCTGGAGTAGGTGATTATGATGTCAAAGAAACTACGGTGATTTCCTATATATAGTACAGCCTCGTCCTTTGGCACATTTTCCTCCCCTATAAATTCAATGTCTGCTCCGCTTAGGAATATGATGACACGGAAAGCCCACTGTACCATGCGAAGCTGTGCCATATCGGCCCATGCCGGTGCAAATTTGTGTATTATCCACATGGCTCCGAGCACCGGAAGACCGAGCAGCAGATAGAAAAATACGAATATTACGATTAAAACTGAACGCATATTTGACCTCTCTTTTTCATAATATAAATTGTAATGAAACTATTCAGAATTCTTGAGAATAGATATAATGTAGTTCAATATTTGATATTATATCATATCATAAGCGATATGATAAGAAAGAGAGGAAAAAATGTCAGAAAAATTGAGAAAATTTCTGGTGATGGCTGCAGGTGTGCTTGTGATATTGGAAACGACAGTGATTTCGGGCTGCCGCGCAAATATTTCAGGCACGGAGAGTGACAGGATGGTTGAGTACACGGTAATTTGCGGGGATGAAATCCCGGAGGAGTTTAAAAAGCAGATAAATGAAAACAAGGCAAAAGCGATGAAGCTGACGTACAAGGATGATGAATATTTATACATAGCGGAAGGCTTTGGCACAAAGGAGACAGGTGGCTACAGTATTACGGTTAACCAGTTTTATGTTAAGGATAAGGCAATGTATTTTGATACGCGTCTGATAGCCCCGGATAAGGGCGAGAAGGTCAGCAATCAGGCGAGTTATCCGTATATAGTAATAAAGACGGAATTGAGTGAAATGCCTGTTGTGTTTGAGTGAAAATTTCGTAAATTGTGTTAAAAGTTGCGAAAAAACTGACAATCAGTACTAATGCCCTATTGCTATCACTGCAATACTTTGCTATAGTAAAGTTACTAGATATTGTGGTGACATATTTATATATTCAAATATATTGATTGATATAATTGTTGATTAATTTGACCTGTTTTATATTTATACAGAGATTGATTTCATATATATGACACCGTCGTTACAATACTGGTTACCATGAGGACTATAGTTATGTGCCAGTGGGCATACCCACAATAAGGAGGCTTAAAATGGAACAGACAGAAATTAGAAAAGTCAGAGCATCGATTCACCAGCAGTGTGGCAACAGGGTAAAAATCCAGCAGGATCTCGGTCGCAACAAGGTTGACATCCAGGAGGGGGTTATTCAGCAGGCATACCCAAGTGTGTTTACGGTTCTGATAGATGATGAGTTTGAGCAGAATCCGCCACAGCTCTTATCTTTCACCTACACTGATGTGATTACAAAGGATATAAGGATGCAGCTTTGCTAGTATCATGAAGTAAAGATGTTACATCTTTATTATAATGATCATGAATTTAAATATTTGCATCTGCATAAAGTTACTCCATCTTGAATATGTATTTTATATACATATTTGAAGTGGGGTATTTTTTATGGAATTAATTACACAAAAAATCAGACAATGCATAGAAAAGGTAAAGGATATGTCGCAGGTTGGCTTCGACAGGGATTATGTCATAAAGGACAACAAGCCTGATGTTTCCAAAGTGGTTTGCCAGAACGGGCAGGTAAAGCTTGACGAGATAAAAGCGTCAGGCGAGAATATCTGGCTGAGTGGAAGCATTGAATTTGAAGTGCTGTATACGAGAGAGGAAGTTTTTGAAGGCGATGAGCCGGAGGAAAATATCGGCGGAAACAGAGTGGAGTATATAAAGGATGCAATACCGTTTCAGGAGAAGCTTGTGCTTCAGGGAGTCTGCGAGAAGGATACGGTTCGTGTGTATACCGGGCTTGATGAGCTTACGGTTGGGGTTATCAATTCGCGAAAGCTCTCGGTCAGAGGCATTATAAGCGTGGAGCTTTATGGAGAGAGGGAAGAAAATCTTGAGGTTGCACAAAGGATTGATGACAAGGACGTGGAGCAGCTTATGGGGCAGATGAAGGTGCTTAAGCTTGACAGTGTTGTAAGGGATATTGTCAGAATTAAAAATGTCGTCACCTTGCCAAAGACCAAGCCGAATATATGCAAGCTCATATCAAGTCTTGTTGATATGAGAAATCTGGAGTATACATACGAGCGTGACCATATCACACTGACAGGCGAGTGCCATGCGTGTATAGTGTATCTGAGTGAAGAACAGGAAATTTGCTGCTTTGAGGTGCAGGAGGGATTTTCAAATGAAATACGCTGCGAGGGTGATAATGCCGGAAATATTGCCTGGCTTCGCACACAGCCTGCCATGCATCAGGTTGAGGCGGAAAATGATTACGACGGAGAGCTCAGGCAGCTTTCGATTGAGGCAGCGCTTGCGGTGGATGGAAAGGTCTGGAGTGAGGAAACAGTAGAGGTGCTCAATGACATGTACAGCGTATCATGTCCGGTAAAACCTGTGTTTGAAAATATGAAGGTATGCAGCCTTCTTATGAAAAATGACACAAAATGCCGTATTTTGGAGCAGTTGTACAGAGAAAACAGTAAAAAGAGAATTTTAAGAATATGCGGTACAAAGACGCAGGCCGCTATTGCACAGATAAAAAATGCAGACACAGGAATTATTGTGTCAGGTGTATTGCAGGTGAACTGTGTGAATATTGTGGAGGATGATGGCTGTCCGATAGAGATGCATACAGACTCTGTGCCGTTTGAACAGTTTGTTGAGATACCCGGCATGGATGCCAACACCTGCTGCGAGGTAAATGTGCAGGTAGACCAGGTGCAGGTCAATCTACTCGACAACAGCGAATATGAAATCAAGGGTGTTGTCAGCATAAACGCTATTGCCCTGCAGCAGGATGAAGTGTCAGTCATAACATCGGTGGAGCAGGAAAAGAACGCGCCTGAAACTGAGGCTGAAGCAGCTCTGGTCGGCTATATAGTACAGAAGGATGATAAAATGTGGGACATTGCAAAAAGATACCGCACCACTGTTGAAAACATAATGGAAATAAATGCTCTGACATCAGATAGCATCAAGCCTGATGACAGACTTATAATAGCGCGGATGTGAATCATAAATTAGGGGCAAAATACCTTTTGACCCTCATATCATTATATAAAATGTGGAAAATTATGTAAATTTACAAAAAGATGTGGAAAAAAGATTCATTTTGTGCGATAATATATCCGAATGTATATTGAACGTAAATTGTGGAAGGTAAGGTCAATATGACCGTCGTATTACAGGAGGAATAAAATGAATCAGAAATGGACACGTGCTATATGTACTGTGTTAACATCGGCACTCGTTTTTACAGGACCGGCAGTAGAGGGCACTACATTTAGCGGATACATAAACAGTGGACTTGAGAAGGTATATGCCAAGACACAGAAGCAGAAGGATGCAGAGAAGAAGAAGTCACAGGCTGAGCAGGATCTCAAGGATAAGAAGAATGAGATTAATGGTCTAAAGGATCAGCAGCAGACTACTGCTGATGATATAAAGAATAAATCCGCAAAGCTTGATGAGATTCTTGCAGCACAAAAGAAGCTTCAGACAGATATCACAAATAAACAGGCAGAGATAGAGCAGAATCAGAAGGATCTTGCAGCAGCTCAGGAAAAGCAGCAGGAGCAGTATGACGCCATGAAGAAGCGTATACAGTTCATGTATGAAAACAGCGCTGAGGACAATATCTGGACAGCAATTATTGAGTCAAAAGGTATCACAGATATGCTCAATCGTATAGAGTATGTGTCAGATGTATATGATTCGGATCGTGCTCTTATGGATTCTTATCAGGCAGCAGTTGAGCAGGTGAAAGAGATTGGTACTAAGCTTGACAACGACATGAATGAGCTCACAGCCATGCAGGATGACTATGAGAAGCAGCAGGCAGATGTCGAGGCGGCTATAGTAGCTCTTGAAAACCAGAAGGAGCAGTATGCAAGCCAGATAGCTCAGGCACAGCAGCAGGCAGATAATTATCAGAATATCATTACGGCACAGGGCAAAATCATTCAGGAGCAGGAAGCAGCGGCCGCAGCTGCAGCCGCTGCCGCTGCCAGAGCGAACAGCTCGTCAAGCAATTCAAGCTATGATGGTGGTGGAGCCGGCAAGGGCGGAAGCATTGCCAGTGACTATGCATCAGGCGGTGGAAAGAACCCGAGTGCTTCAACAGGAGTTTCAGGAAGCTCTGTGGTATCATACGCTATGCAGTTTGTGGGCAATCCATATGTATGGGGTGGAAACAGTCTTACAAACGGTGTAGACTGTTCAGGCTTTGTACATGAGGTATATGCACATTTTGGTATCAGCACACCGAGATATTCACAGGCATTTAAGTCTGTGGGACAGGCCGTATCCTTCGATAATATACAGCCGGGAGACGTAGTGGTATATCCGGGACATGTAGCTATATATGCAGGTGGTGGTGTTATAGTGGAGGCACAGTCCACAAAGGCAGGAATCACAGCAAACAGAAGCGTACAGTGTCATACAATACTTGCTATACGACGTCTTGTATAGGATGGTTAGGAGCCGATAAGTATATTTATTATACTTACCGGCTCTTTTT
>ERZ1026856.655-NODE-655-length-20129-cov-4.683421_pt1 | contig 20129 bp, 19 predicted proteins | sample MGYA00380158_ERZ1026856 | MGnify/ENA primary metagenome ERZ1026856 (study PRJEB33269, sample SAMEA4719794) | human gut metagenome | biome: human-associated habitat; feature: organic feature; material: feces | place: Cameroon | collected 2013-10 ...
TTCTGCTGGATCGTGGACTTCCCCATGTACGAGATCGGCGACGAGTCCGGTGAGCTTGAGTTCTGCCACAACCCGTTCTCCATGCCCGCGGGCGGCCTTGACGTGCTGCTCAGGGCCGAGCGCGGCGAGGTAGACCCCCTCACCATCACCGCGGACCAGTATGACCTCGTCTGCAACGGCGTCGAGCTTTCCTCCGGCGCGGTGAGAAACCACGACCCCGAGATAATGATCAAGGCCTTTGAGATGGTGCGTCTCGGAGAAGAGGACGTGAAGAAAAAGTTCCCCGCCATGTACAACGCCTTCTGCTACGGCGCTCCCCCGCATGCCGGTATCGCCCCGGGCGTGGACCGCATGGTCATGCTCCTCGCGGGCGAGGACAGCATACGCGAGATCATTCCGTTCCCCATGAACAAGAACGCTCAGGACGTGATGATGGGCGCGCCCTCCACCGTGGAGCAGAAGCAGCTCGACGAGCTTCACATCGCCGTCACCTGTGAGAGCGAGGAATAATTGTTATTGAACAGGGGAGGGTCCTTGCCCTCCCCTGTGTCCGTATATTTCTGCATAGACAGATCAAGGAGTTGAGGCTGTGTTTTCCAGTATCAGGAGCTTCGGCGTCAGCGGTATCGGCGGATACGGCGTGACGGTGGAGGTAAATATATCCAACGGTCTGCCCGGCTTTGAGATAGTGGGACTTCCGGACGCCGCCGTCAGGGAGGCGCGCGAGCGCGTGCGTGCCGCGATAAAAAACATGGGCTTCAAGTTCCCAGTGAGCCGTATCACCGTGAACCTTGCTCCGGCAGACGTGAAAAAGGCCGGCACCGTATATGACCTGCCGGTGCTGCTGGGCATACTCTCCGCCGACGGACAGATAAGAAAGCTGCCCGCAGACTGCGCGTTTTTCGGCGAGCTTTCGCTGGCCGGGGAGCTTTGCGCGGTGCCGGGCGCGCTGTCGATGGCGCTTGCGGCCGAACGCGAGGGGATAAAGAGCCTTTTCGTCCCGGCGGACAACGCCGCCGAGGCGGCGTTCGCGGAGAATGTCCGGGTATATCCCGTGACGACAGCGGGGCAGCTCGTCGCCTTTTTGAACCGCGAGACGGACATCGAGCCTGCCGAGGCCCCCTCGCCCGAGAGCTTTCTTGAGAGCATGCCGGATTTCTCCGACGTCAAGGGTCAGGAGAACGTCAAGCGCGCGCTCGAGGTCGCGGCGGCGGGAGGACACAATATCCTCATCGTCGGGCCTCCCGGCGCGGGCAAATCCATGATGGCAAAACGCCTACCAGGCATACTCCCGGCCATGAGCAGGGAGGAAATGCTTGAGACGACCGAGATACATTCCGTCGCGGGACTGACGGGGAAAAGCCGTCCCGTGGTGAGCGCGCGGCCCTTCCGTTCGCCACATCACACGGTCTCCGCCGCCGCTCTCTCCGGGGGCGGCACGGTGCCGAAGCCCGGCGAGATAAGCCTTGCGCACAACGGCGTGCTTTTCCTTGACGAGCTGCCGGAGTTTCGCTCCGACGCGCTGGAGGTGCTGCGCCAGCCCATCGAGGACGGAGAGGTGACGGTCTCGCGCGTGGCGGGGACGGTGACGTTCCCCAGCCGCTTCATGCTCGTGTGCGCCATGAATCCATGCAAGTGCGGCTGGTACGGCCATCCGTCCGGACGCTGCCGCTGCTCCGAGAACGACGTGCGCCGCTACCACAGCCGTATCTCCGGCCCGCTGCTCGACAGGATAGATATAATCGTCGAGGTCCCCGCGCTGGAGTATGAGGAGCTGAAGAGCCGCTCCGGGGCCGAGTCCTCCGCGGATATAAAGCGCCGTGTTGACGCGGCCCGCGCGGTGCAGCGCCGACGCTTCGGCGGCACGATGTGCAACGCGCACATGGACAGCAGCGGACTTGACCGCTTCTGCGCCCTCACGCCCGAGTGCGAGGAGCTTATGCACACGGCCTTTGACGCCATGGGCCTAACCGCGCGAAGCTACGACCGCATACTCCGCGTCGCGCGCACCGTCGCCGACCTCGACGGGCGCGAGAACATCTCCGCGGACGATATCGCCGAGGCGATACAGTACCGCACATACGATTTCAGAGAGGGATGACTGAGTGGCCTCATCACTGATAACGCTGACAGTGTTTTTTGTGCTGCTCTGCTCGGGCGGGGCGCTCGTGTGCGCCCTCGGCCGGGGGAGCTTTGAGGACGCGCTGCCGCTCACCTGCACCGCGATAGTGACCGCCGGCTTCGTGTTCGGCATAGCCGGACTGCTGCCCGCAGGGTTTTATGCGGCGCTCGCCGCAGCCGTGTCGGCCATTGCCGCCGCAATATATCTTCTGGTGCGAAACGGCGCGGGAGACTTCAGAAAACGCTTTTTCACTCCCGGCTTTTTCATTTTTGCAGCGCTCTACATCTTTTTGGCGGCGATAAATTACGGTATGCGCCTCACCTCGTGGGACGAGTTCTCGCATTGGGGAGACATCGTAAAGGTCATGACCACAATAGGCGGCTTCGGCACGGCGGCGAGGTCGGACTCGATGTTCCCCGCATACCCGCCCGCGATGGCGCTGTTCCAGTATTTCTGCGAGCGTATCTATATGCTCGTGAGCGGCGAGAGCATGGCGGAGTGGCTGCTGTATTTTTCATATCAGACGTTCATGTTCGCGATGTTTTTCCCGTTTTTGAGGCGCTTTGACCTCAAAAAGCCCTGGAGCTGGGCATTTTTTGCGGTGATATGGCTGCTGCCCCTGATATTCCAGCGCAACGCCTACTCGAAGATCTACATCGACTCGTTCCTGAGCGTCCTTTTAGCGCTGGGGCTTGCGCACGTCCTCATCGACCGGGAGGGGGAGCGCCTCGACAGACTGAACCTTGCCGCGATACTCATCCTCCTGCCGCTGACAAAATCCATCGGGCTTCCCTTTGCCGCTGCCGTGCTGATCGCGGTCTTTGCGGCGGAGTACGGGGAGCGGACGGAGGGCTTTCGCCGCCGCTGCGCGCTATATACCTGCGCGGCTCTCGCACCGCGCGCTGCGTGGGAGCTTCATGTCCGGCTCAGCCGCGCCGTGTCCGGGTACGGGCCGAGCGCGCAAATAGCCGCGGAGCATTTTGGCGACAGGGACTACACCGGCGCGGTGCTTAGAGATTATCTCGAGGCGCTCGTGCGCCGTCCGCTCACGAACGAGGAGGCGATCTGCCCCCGGCTGTGCGCGCTCACGGTGCTTGCGCTGCTGACGGCGGCGCTGTGGCTGCTGCTGAAAAGGGAGAGCGATTCCCGGAACGGAGACAAGCTGTACCCGAGAGCCTTCGCGCTGCTGCTCGCGGTGAACGTCCTGTTCTTTGCGATAATGGGAGCGGGCTTCATGTACGCCTACCCGGAGTCCGATTCGGCGGAGCTTTTGGGCATGGAGCGCTACCTCAACAATATCCTCATGGCGGACGCGGTGCTGGCGCTCATGCTGACGGCCGACCTCATCTCCCGCGGCGCGGTCGGGACAAAGCGCGCGGTGGCCGCGGTGCTGGCGGCGCTGCTCTTTACGCCGTTTCGCACCGCCGCGAGGACGCTCACGAGGCGCGACGTACACACGACGCAGGCGCTGCACAGCCGCTTTGAGCCGTATTACGAGACGCTCAGCGCCCTCACGCAGGGAGAGCGCTGCGACATACTCTTTGCCGCCGACCGGGCGGACACCATCGAGTTCATGCTGCTGCGCACAGAGCTGCGGCCGAGCTATGTGGAAATGATGCCCTTGCCGGAGAGCGTTGCGCGCTTTGACTACGTCGTGATATACGACCTCGCCTCCCCGCCCGAGGGGACGGAAAACGGCGGGATATATGCCGTGGACGGGGAAGAACTCATAAGAGTAAACTGAATATAACGCAGAGACAGCGCCCCCCGGTCTGACAGCAGGACCGGGGGCGCCGCCTTTTGCCCTGCCTCGGCCGGTTCCGTGGGCAGCTGCCCCTCGGACGGGGGAAAGCAGCGAAACGAAGAAAAAACGGGCTGCAAGGATTGACATTTAATTAACATCGTGGTTTAATCAACTGGTGGTACCCATTGTGCCAATTTTGACAAGCGCAATGTGCGGTTTTTCTTGCTTAAACGGCGAAAATAGGCTATTATCTAAATGGTTCCAACTGGGAAAAACGTGCCTGACGGCACAGAAAATCGGCGCTTTTCCGAGAAGGGGGCGCAAAAAGGGAGGTGTGCCAATGTCATATGAAGCTATAACAAGCGTCACGCAGGCCGAGACCGAAGCAAAGCTCACGGTCCAGAACGCGGAAGCAAAGGCAAAGCAGATGCTCGCCGACGCCGAAAACGCCGGGAAGGCCGCTGTCGAGGCCGCGTGCGTCAAGGCTGAGAGCGAGCTTCAGCAGCTTCGCACCATGGCCGGCGAAAAGGCGGTCAACGAAGCGGGAGACCTGTCCAAGGACCTTGAAAACCGCAAGGCGGAGCTGCGCGCCAAGGCGGAGTCCAGACTGGAACAAGCAGCGACTCTTATCGTGGAAAGGATAGTGAACAGCTAAATGGCCATTTTGAAAATGAAAAAGCTTCGGCTCATAGCTGTCCGGTCCAAGAAGAAGGAGCTTCTGCGTGAGCTTACAAAGCTGGGCTGCGTCGAGTTCTCCGAGGTGGGGAGCGATATCCGCGAGGCTGACGGGGAAGAGCTTCTCCGCAGTGAAGGCAGCGATATCCTGCGCTTCCGCTCGGAGCATAACTCCCTGACCCACGCGATAGCGCTGCTCAACAGATACGTCCCCGCCAAGGGCAAGCTCCTGTCCGCAAAGCCGGAGTTCGACGTGGACGCCATGCTCAGCGGCAACGGCATAACCGCCGCGCTGAACGTCGCGAACGCCATCGAGAGCGCCGACGACCGCATAAAGCGCATAAGCGCCGAGCAGAGCCGCCAGCGCGCCATAGCGGAGTCCATGAGACCGTGGCTGAGCTTCCTCATGCCTCTTGAAAAGGACGGCACGGAGCGCTGCAGCGTCGTTCTCGGCAGCTTCCCGATAAGGACGGAGCTGAATTCGGTCTCCGAAAGGCTCGCGGAGGTCTGCGAGGAGGCGGAGCTTCTCTCCGTATCGGACGACAAGAGCCAGCACTATGTGTATGTCATATGCATGCGCGAGGAGCTTCCCGCCGTGCAGGAATGCCTGCGCAGCTGCGGCTTTACCCCCGCCGCGTTCAGCGGACTCAAGGGTTCCGCGCGCGAGTGCCTGGGCAGGGCCGAGGAGACGCTCAAGGCGCTCGAAAAGGAGAAGGCCGCCTGTGAGGAGCTTATCGTCGGCGAGGCAGTCCACTGCGACGAGATGAAGCTTGCCGCCGACAAGGTCAACACCCGTATCTTCATGGCCGAGGCCGAGGATAAGCTCTGCGGCACGGACAGCACTATAGTCATGGAGGGCTGGATGCCCGCCGAAAGCGAAGAGGCTCTCGAAAAGGTGTTCGAGAAATACGACTGCGCATGGGAGAGCCGCGACCCCACCGAGGAGGAATATCCCGAGGTGCCGGTCAAGCTGAAAAACAACAAATTCACAAACGCGCTGAACATGGTAACGAATATGTACAGCCTGCCCGCCTACGGCACCGTTGACCCGAACCCCCTGATGGCGCCGTTCTTCATCCTGTTCTACGGGCTGATGATGGCGGATATGGGCTACGGCCTGATCATGATCGCGGCGGCGCTGGTCGCGATGAGAAAAATGAAGCCGAGAGAGGGCAACCTCGCCTTCTGCCAGCTCCTTCTGTACGGCGGTATCGCCACGTTCCTCATGGGCGTGCTTACCGGCGGACTTTTCAGCGACATACCGTATCAGCTCGTACATCTTTTTGACCCAGAGAGCACATGGCCGGGACTCTGGCACCTCTTCAGCCCGGAGACGGACAGCGAGATGGTGCTTTACGGCTCGATGGTGCTGGGACTCCTGCACCTGAATACCGGCATGGCCGTGAGCTTCGTGCAGAAAACGAAGCATGGCGACCTTGCAGACGCCATATGGGAAGAGGGCTCGCTGTGGGTCATTCTCCTCGGCGCGGTGATCTGGGCGCTCGGCCTCGAGGCGGTGACGGGTCTCGCGGTGCTCAGCACGATCGGCACTGCGGTGCTCATCGTCGGCGCGGCAATGCTGCTCTTCGGCGCGGGGCGCAATGCAAAGGGCTTCGGCAAGGTCACGGCCGCCCTCGGCTGCATATACAATACGGCCACGGGCTGGTTCGGCGACGTGCTGAGCTACTCGCGTATCATGGCGCTCATGCTGGCCGGCGGAGTCGTTGGCAAGGTGTTCAACACCGTCGCCATCATGCCCGCGCAGAGCAGCGGCGTGAACGTCGTCACGATGATCGTCTTTGTCGTCATCTTCCTGCTGGGCCACACGATGAACTTCGCGCTCAACCTTCTCGGCTGCTTCGTGCATGACCTGAGACTCCAGTGCCTCGAGTTCTTCGGCAAGTTCTATACCGACGGCGGCAAGCCCTTCCGCCCGCTTAAATTCAAGGGCGACTATGTTGAAGTAAAAGAAAACTAACATAAATCTTTTAGGAGGAAATCATAATGGAATTTCTGAACGCTATCGGCGGCAACGCCATTGCCCTTCTGGGCGCAGCTCTCGCGGCAGGCCTCGCCTGCGTCGGCTCCGCAATGGGTACCGGTATCACCGGTGAAGCGGGCGCGGGTCTCGTCTCCGAGGACCCCAGCAAGTCCGGTAAGGTCATGATCCTTCAGGTCATCCCCGGCACCCAGGGCCTGTACGGCTTCGTTATCTTCTTCCTCGCGTACCTCAAGATCTCCGGCGCGGCAGAACCCATCACCACCGTGCAGGGCTTCCAGCTCCTGTCTGCATGCCTCCCCATCGCGCTGGGCGGCTGGCTCTCCGCCATCGCACAGGGCAAGGTCGCCGCTGCCTCCATCAACATCCTTGCAAAGAAGCCCGACGACTGGTCCAAGGGCATGATCATGTGTATCGTTGTCGAGTTCTACGCCATCCTCTGCCTGCTGGCGTCCTTCCTTATGCTCAACGCCATCGCACTCTGATAAATACTCACTGATAAACGAGGTTTTTGTATGAAAGGCACTGAAAAAATAATCGCACATATCCGCTCCGACGCCGAAGCGAAGGCTGCTGCGATACTCGCTCAGGCCGAACAGCAGTGTGCCGTTATCCGTGAGGACTATGACAAGCAGGCCAAGGCGGTCTATGCCGACAAGGTGCGCTCCGGCGTGAAGGAATGTGAGGACAGAGTGGACAGCATGGGCCGTATCGCCCAGATGGAAGCGAAGAAAAGCATACTCGCGCTCAAGCAGGAGATGGTCTCCGAGGGCTTCGTCAGGGCCCGTCAGATGATCGTCGAGCTGCCCGAGGAGCAGTATGTCGCGCTCCTCGCAAAGCTTGCGGCCAACGCCTCCGTCACCGGGGACGAGGAGATAGTCCTCAACGAGCGCGACAAGGCGAGACTCGGAGACAAGGTCGCCGAGGCCGCGAACAGGGCGCTCGGGAACGGTAAGCTCAGCACAGCGGACGAGACCGGCGATTTCGAGGGCGGCCTTGTGCTGCGCCGCGGCAATATCGAGGTCAACTGCACGGTGGAGCTTCTTGTTGAGCTCTGCCGGGACGAGATGTCCGCGGAGCTGGCATCCGTGCTGTTTGCTTGAACTCCTTGGAACGAGGAGGTAAAGATTTGGCTATTAAAAAAGAAGCGTATCTATATCTGTCCGCCGCGCTGCGCGCACGCGAGGCAAAGCTCCTCAGCGGCGACCGGGCGGAGCGTATGCTGGACGCGCCCGGCTTTGAGGAATGCGCGAAGCTCCTGACCGACTGCGACTACGGCGACATGTCCCAGATGAACGCGAAGGAGATCGACGCCGAGCTTTCACAGCGCAGAGCCGATATTTTCGCCGAGATGGACCGCATGGCGCCCGACAGGCGTATCGTGGACGTATTCAGAATGAAGTACGACTACCACAACGCAAAGGCCGTCGTGAAAGCCATGGCTGTGGGCGCGGACGCGGGACATATCCTCAGCGCCTGCGGACGCGTGACCCCCGAAAAGCTCCTCGCCGCCTATAACGACGAGCGCTGGAACGAGCTGCCGCCCGTCATGGCGGCCGCCGTGGAGGAGGCGCGCGATACTCTTGCTCACACCTCTAACCCGCAGCTTGCGGATTTCGTGCTGGACAGGGCGTATTTCACCGAGCTGCTGGCCGCCGCGAAGACGCTCGAGAGCGGATTTCTCACCGGCTATGCCCGGCTGCTCATCGACTCCACCAATCTTCGCTCCTTTGTCCGCACCGCGCGTATGGGCAAGGACGCCGAGTTCCTGCGCGAGGCGCTCATACCCGGCGGCAGCGTGGACACGGGGCGCTTCCTCGTGACCGACAGAGAGGGTCTTGCGGCGCTCTTTACCCACACGGAGCTTGAAAACGCGGCCGTGCTGGGCGCCGAGGCGGCCGAGGGCGGAGCGCTCACACAGTTTGAGCTTGCATGCGACAACGCGGTGAACGCCTACATTTCCCGCGCGAAGCTCGTCTCCTTCGGCGAAGAGCCGATGGTGGCCTATCTGAGCGCCGTGGAGAGCGAGATAACCGCTATCCGCATGATACTGACGGGCAGACTTGCCGGTATAGAGCCGGGAGTCATCCGGGAAAGGCTGCGTGATATGTATGCTTAAAATTGCAGTTATCGGCGGCAGAGAGACCGTCATGGGCTTCAAGGCTCTGGGTCTTGAGACCTACCCCGCCGCCGACGCGGCGGAGGCCTCGGCCGTCCTCAGAAAGCTCACCCGTGAGAGCGACGACTACGCCATCATCTATATCGAGGAAACTCTCGCGCAGTACATGAGCGCGGAGATCGACAAATTCAAGGACAGCCCCACTCCGGCCATCATCCTCATACCCGGCAGAGAGGGCAGCATAGGCCTTGGACAGTCCGCGCTGAAGGCCGCCGTTGAGCGCGCCGTCGGCACCAACATCCTCGGCGACTGAGATAGAACAGTCTATCCTTAAATTTATCCCTGACGCTTAAAAACGTTCGGGGGAAAGGAAGTATAAATGAGCGGAACTATTACAAAGGTTTCCGGACCGCTTGTGGTCGCCAGGGGACTCAGCGACGCCAACGTATCCGACGTTGTGCGCGTCGGCTCCCAGCGGCTCATAGGCGAGATCCTTAATATGACCGGCGACAGCGCCTCCATTCAGGTCTATGAAGAGACCTCCGGTCTCGGCCCCGGCGCTGAGGTGGTCACCACCGGCATGCCCATGTCCGTTGAGCTTGGCCCCGGCATGCTGGACAATATCTACGACGGTATCCAGCGTCCTCTGCCTGAAATGCGCGCCATCGCGGGCGACTCCATCACCCGCGGCACCGACGTCGCCGCGCTCAACCGCGAGAAGCTGTGGGACTTTGTCCCCGTGGCGAAGATCGGCGACAAGGTCACGGCCGGCGACGTTCTCGGCACCGTGCAGGAGACCAGCGCCATACTCCACAAGATCATGGTCCCCTACGGTCTCGCCGGCGAGGTCGTCAGCATTGAGAGCGGCGAGCATGTCGTTACCGACACCGTCGCGGTCCTCAAGGACGCAAAGGGCGCGGAGCATGAGGTAAAGATGATGCAGCGCTGGCCCGTCCGTATCGCGAGACCCTATTCCAAGAAGTACGTTCCCAGCCGTCCCATGAACAGCGGACAGCGTATCATCGACACCATGTTCCCCATCGCCAAGGGCGGCACCGCCGCCGTCCCCGGCCCGTTCGGCTCCGGCAAGACCGTCGTGCAGCACCAGCTGGCGAAGTGGTCCGACGTCGACATCGTCATCTACATCGGCTGCGGTGAGCGCGGCAATGAGATGACCGACGTTCTCATGGAGTTCCCCGAGCTGAAGGACCCGCGCAACGGCGAGCCTCTGATGAAGCGCACCGTGCTTATCGCCAACACCTCTGACATGCCCGTTGCGGCGCGCGAGGCGTCCATCTATACCGGTATCACCATCGCGGAGTATTTCCGCGACATGGGCTACGACGTGGCCGTTCTGGCCGACTCCACCTCCCGCTGGGCCGAGGCTCTGCGTGAGATGTCCGGCCGTCTCGAGGAAATGCCCGGCGAAGAGGGCTACCCCGCGTATCTGGCCTCGCGTCTGGCTCAGTTCTACGAGAGAGCCGGCGTTGTCGAATGCCTCGGCAGCGACGAGCGCCGCGGCTCCGTCACCGCCATCGGTGCGGTCTCCCCTCCGGGCGGCGACATTTCCGAGCCTGTCTCTCAGGCTACCATGCGTATAGTCAAGGTGTTCTGGGCGCTCGACTCCAGCCTTGCCTATGCCCGCCACTTCCCGGCCATCAACTGGCTGACCTCCTATTCGCTGTATCTTGACATGCTCCAGCCGTGGTACACCGAGCAGTTCGGCGAGAGCTACATGAAGAACCGCGAGAAGGCAATGCACATCCTCCAGCTCGAGAGCGAGCTTCAGGAGATCGTCCGTCTGGTCGGTCAGGACGCGCTCTCTCCCGCCGACAGGCTCACCATGGAGACCGCGAAGATGATCCGCGAGGACTTCCTGCAGCAGAACGCCTTCGTGGACGAGGACGCGTATTCCTCCTACGCCAAGCAGTACAGGCTCATGGCGCTCGTCCTCCGCTACGACGAGCTGTGCCGTGAGGCGCTCGCCAAGGGCGCGGACATGGAGAAGCTTTTCGTCATCAACGCCCGTGAAAAGATCGGCCGCGCAAAGATGGCTGATGCCGGCAGCTTTGAGGCCGACTACAAGGCCATCGAGGAGCAGATGAAGGCCGAGATCGAAGAAGTTGCAGCCGGAGGTGAGGACGCATGATCAAAGAGTATAAAACCATAAGAGAGATCGCCAGCCCTCTGATGATCGTCGATCAGGTCGAAGGCGTTACCTACGACGAGCTGGGCGAGATCGAGCTTCCCAACGGCGAGGTCCGCCGCTGCAAGGTGCTTGAGGTCGAGGGAAACAAGGCGATCGTTCAGCTGTTTGAGTCCGCGCAGGGCATAAATCTTGCCGAATCCAAGGTCCGTTTTCTGGGCCATCCCCAGGAGCTTGCCGTGTCCGAGGATATGCTGGGCCGTGTCTTTAACGGCATGGGCCATCCCATCGACGGCGGCCCCGACATTCTGGCCGAGGCCCATATGGACATCAACGGCCTGCCCATGAACCCCGCCGCCCGCGCCTACCCCGCGGAGTTCATCCAGACCGGCGTCTCGACCATCGACGGCCTGAATACTCTCGTCAGAGGACAGAAGCTGCCCATATTCTCCGGCTCCGGCCTGCCCCATGCGGCTCTGGCGGCGCAGATAGCCCGTCAGGCGCGCGTTTTGGGCGACAACGAGACCTTCGCGGTCGTCTTTGCCGCCATCGGTATCACCTTTGAGGAGTCCGAGTACTTCATCAACGACTTCCGCCGCACCGGCGCCATTGACCGCACCGTCGTTTTCTCGAACCTTGCGAACGACCCCGCCGTCGAGCGTATCGCGACCCCGCGTATGGCACTGACCGCAGCCGAGTATCTCGCCTTCGAGAAGGACATGCAGGTCCTCGTTATCCTCACTGACATCACCAACTACGCCGAGGCTCTCCGTGAGGTCTCCGCCGCGAAGAAGGAAGTTCCCGGCCGCCGCGGCTATCCCGGCTATCTGTACACCGACCTTGCCACTCTGTATGAGCGTGCGGGCCGCCGTCAGGGCAAGAAGGGCTCCATCACCATGATCCCCATCCTCACCATGCCCGAGGACGACAAGACCCACCCCATCCCCGACCTCACCGGCTACATCACCGAGGGGCAGATCATCCTCAGCCGCGACCTGCACCGCAAGGGCATAGTCCCGCCCGTGGACGTTCTGCCGTCGCTGAGCCGTCTGAAGGATAAGGGTATCGGCGTCGGCAAGACCCGCGAGGATCATGCCGGCACCATGAACCAGCTCTTCGCCGCCTACTCCCGCGGCAAGGACGCCAAGGAGCTTATGACCATCCTGGGCGAGGCCGCGCTTTCCGACGACGACAAGCTCTTCGCGAAGTTCGCCGACGAGTTTGAGAAGCGCTACGTCAGCCAGGGCAACAACACCAACCGCAGCATTGAAGAGACGCTGAACATCGGCTGGGAGCTGCTGTCCATCCTGCCTCGCCGCGAGCTCAAGCGTATCAAGCCCGAACTTATCGACAAGTACATGCCCGAAAAGTGACCCTCCGGGTCATTGCGCGCCGGTAAAGCGCCGGCGCGGCGATCCATCCCTTATTCAAATCAAATTATTTGGAGGTGATGCTTTTTGGCGAGTACTGCAATAACCCCGACCAGAATGGTGCTCAATCAGCTCAAGGGAAGGCTCAAGACCGCCCGCCGCGGCCACAAGCTTCTCAAGGACAAGCGCGATGAGCTTATGCGCCAGTTCATGGACGTGGTGAAGCTCAACAAGCAGCTTCGTATCAGCGTTGAGGAGGGGCTTACCGCCGCGTTCTCCTCTCTGCAGGTAGCCAGCGCCATCATGTCCCCCGAGATGCTGGAGCAGGCGCTGCTGTATCCGCGCCAGAGCGTGGAGCTGGGCCTCAGGTATAAGAACATCATGAGCGTCAATGTGCCTCAGTACAGCTTCCATACCAAAAACAACGACCCGTCGGAGATATACCCCTACGGCTTCGCCCAGACCTCGGGCGAGCTGGACGACGCGCTGGACAAAATGGCGAGAGTGTTCGAGGACATGCTCAAGCTTGCCGAGGTCGAGAAGACCATGCAGCTTCTCGCGGAGGAGATCGAAAAGACCCGCCGCCGCGTCAACGCCCTTGAGTACGTCATGATCCCCGAGCTGGAGAGAAACATCAAGTATATCTCCATGAAGCTCGAGGAGAACGAGAACTCTACCAAGGTAAGACTGCTGAAGGTCAAGGAAATGGTGCTTCAGGACGCCCACAAGTACAAGCAATAAAGCCAAATTGCACAAATTGCAAGAAACAAAAGGCCTGCTGCCGCATTCGCGGCAGCAGGCCCAAATATTTGTTATCTGTATTCCTTTATATGCGGCAGCAGGCTTAATTACCTGTATTTCTTCTTGTATGCCTTTCTTTTCCTGACGCGGCTGTTGTAGCGTGCCTGCTCGATCACAAGGACAAGTATCACCACGGCGATAACGACGATGAGGACGATGAACAGCTTGCCAAGCGCGCCGCTGCCGCCCTCGTAGGGGATCTCCTTATCCTCGGTATACCCGCACACGGAGCAGACGCCGTGTTCCTTGCCCGGGGCTTTGCCGGTGGCCTTGTCCACGGTCGTCCAGCTCATGCTGTGGGCGGCGAGGTCGCTCTTCTCGCCGCAGGCACACTCATGCCAGTGGCCGTTCTCGTTGTTCCTCCACGCCGGGGAGAAGAAATGCTCGTGCGCCTCCTCGCCGTCGGTGTCCCCGGGGGAGGGGGTCTGCGTCCCGTCCTGACCGGACGTGCCGCCGTCCGGCTTTTCCGTCGGCGCGGGCGTCGGCGTAGGTGTGGGCGCTGCGTCTGTAATGACTATCTTTGCCTTGCCGGTGTTCGCCGAGGAGGTGGGGTTTGAGAGCGTCGCGTATATCTTCCAGCCGTTCATCTCGCCGGGAACGCTGTGGATATTCATTCTCGCGGTGTTCTCATCCGGGCGCGAGGGCTGAAAGCTGACGTCCGGGAACATTTCCCCGGCCTTCGTAAGACTCACGTTGTTCCCGTCGGTATCCACCAGCGTCCACGAAACGTCCGTGAAGTATACGCCCGAGACGACGAAGGAGGCGGTGCCGCCGCTCTTAAGCTTTTCATCGCCGGGGTTTTTCCATATCTGCGTGTAGTTCCATGTGTACACGCCCACCTGCCGGCGCAGTATCACCGTGCCGCTGTCGACATATGTGACCTCCGCGGGGTCGTTGTTGATATAGCCCGGCGCGTCGGGCGCGAAGCTGTAGCCGTCCACGGCGTAGACGGTGATCTCCACGGTGTATGTACCCTCTTCAAAAAGGCCGCTGACGGTGTTCCCGTCGCTGTCGTACCATGTGGCCTGCGAGGTGTACGCGCCGCCGGTGCTGGATTCCGTGGCGCTGTGGTCGAGGACGGAATCAAGTACATACGGGTCGTAATTCTTCACCGTGCGCACGGTTATCTTGCCTATCTCCCCGTCGGCCGAGGCAGCCGGGTTCATGGCAAAGACCGCGCAGAAGCACATCAGCCCCGAGAGCGCGGCCGAAATGACCCTTATCCTGCGTTTCGTCATAGAATTGCACCTCTTTTCTGCTTTGATTATATGCGCAGGCGCTATTTTGGTCAAGTTTTTATCTTCGTCAAGATAATATTTGTATTTTTTCCTCAATCTGCTATAATAAATCGTTACCGTCAGGCTTCCTTTTTTCAAATCAAACCCACTTATGCCGGCTCCGATTTGAGCCGGAGCTTTGCCCCTGTCTGCTGACGGTATTTCTCGGAGGAAAAGATATGAGGATATACGATGCCGGAAAATGCGATATAGCCGTTATCGGCGCGGGCCACGCCGGGATAGAGGCCGCGCTGGCCGCAGCGCGTCTGGGGCTTGACACGGTGTGCTTCACCGTGAACCTCGACAGCGTCGGCAACATGCCCTGCAACCCCGCCATCGGCGGCACGGGCAAGGGACATCTCGTGCGCGAGCTTGACGCGCTCGGCGGTGAGATGGGCAGGGCCGCGGACAGGGCCTGCATACAGTACCGCATGCTCAACCGGGGCAAGGGTCCCGCCGTCCATTCCCTGCGTGCGCAGGCAGATCGCCGGCGCTATCAGGAGGTGATGAAGGAGACGCTCGAGCGTCAGGAGGACCTCCGTCTCAAGCAGGCCGAGGTGGTGGATATCGGCGTCGAGGACGGCCGCGTCGTCTCCGTGACCACCCACACGGGGGCGAGGTACGCCTGCCGCGCCGTGGTGATCGCCTCCGGCACCTATCTCTCCGGACGGACCATCGTGGGAGAGGTACTGCGCGATTCCGGGCCGGACGGACTTGCAGCCGCGATGAGCCTCTCGCCGAGACTGCGCGGGCTGGGGCTTTCCATGCGGCGCTTCAAGACCGGCACGCCCCCCAGAGTCAACCGCCGCACCGTGGACTTTTCCAAAATGGAGCTTCAGGAGGGCGACGAGGAGACCGAGCCGTTCTCCTTTGACACGGCCGAGAGGCCCGTCAACCGCGCCGTGTGCTACCTTACCTACACCAACGAGCGCACCCACGACATCATCCGCGCGAATCTTGACCGCAGTCCCATCTATTCCGGCGTGATCGAGGGCGTCGGCCCGCGCTACTGCCCGAGCATAGAGACAAAGGTCATGACCTTCCGCGATAAGCCCCGGCACCAGCTTTTCATCGAGCCGATGGGGCTGAACACCGAGGAGCTGTATATTCAGGGCTTTTCCTCCTCCCTGCCGGAGGAGGTGCAGATAGAAATGCTCCACACCGTGGCGGGGCTTGAACACGCGGAGATGACACGCTGCGCCTACGCCATCGAGTACGACTGCATTGACCCCACGGAGCTGTACGCCACGCTCGAGTGCAAGAAGATCTCCGGGCTGTACGGCGCGGGGCAGTTCAACGGCTCCTCCGGCTATGAGGAGGCCGCCGTGCAGGGCTTCGTGGCGGGAGTGAACGCGGCGCTGAAGCTCAAGGGCGAGGAGCCGCTCATCCTCCGCCGCAGCGACGGCTACATCGGCACGCTCATCGACGACCTCGTGACCAAGGGGACCGAGGAGCCGTACCGTATGATGACCTCGCGCAGCGAGTACAGACTGCTCCACCGGCAGGACAACGCCGACCAGCGCCTGAGCGGCATAGGGCTTCGTATCGGCCTTGTATCGCCGGAGCGGCACAGGGCGGTGCTTGATAAATACGCCGCGGTGGACAGGGAGCTTGAGCGCCTTGAAAACACCCACATCGCGCCCTCCGAGGCACTCAACGGGACGCTTGAGGCGCTCGGGACCGCCGCCGTGAATAACGGCGTCTCCCTCGCCGATCTCATCCGCCGCCCGCAGGTGGGTTACCGGGACGTAGCGCCCTTTGACGCGCAGCGTCCGAAGCTCCCTGACGTTATCTGCGCGCAGGTGGAGATACGCCTCAAATACGAGGGCTACATCAGGCGCCAGCTGAAGCAGGTCGAGGAGTTCACGCGCATGGAGGAGCGTCCGCTGCCGGCGGAGCTTGACTACGACGCGGTGACGGGGCTCCGGCTGGAGGCGCGCGAGAAGCTGAAAAAAATACGCCCGCTGAGCTTCGGACAGGCAAGCCGCATTTCCGGCGTGTCCCCGGCGGATGTGAGCGTACTGATGGTATATATGGAGAGTTTGAAATGAGCAAGGTAGTTCTGGGCTTTTCCGGCGGAGTGGATTCCGCCGTGTGCGCCGCGCTCCTCAAAAAGCAGGGCTTCGAGGTGCAGGGCGTGTATCTTGACAACGCCGGGGAGAGCGCGCTTGCAGACGCCGTCGGCACGGCGGAGTTCATCGGTATCCCTCTCAAGGTCATCGACGTTAAGGAGGAGCTGGAGCGGGAGGTCTGCCGCCCATTCACGGACTGCTATCTCCGCGGCGAGACCCCAAACCCCTGCATTATCTGCAATCCCAATATGAAGTTCAAAAATCTACTTGCCGAGGCCGAGCGCTGCGGCGCGGAGCATATCGCCACCGGCCATTACGCCCGCGCGGAAAACGGCGCGCTGTACAAGGGCCGCCCCTCCAATGACCAGAGCTATATGCTCTGCCGCCTCACCCGCGAGCAGGCCGCAAGGCTCATCCTCCCGCTGGGGCAGTATGAAAAGGTCGAGACCCGCGCCGTCGCGGAGGAGCTTGGGCTGCCCGTGGCGAAAAAGCCGGACAGCATGGAGATATGCTTCATCCCGGACAAGGATTATATCGGCTGGCTCTCGCGCCGCGCGGCAATGCCGCCTCCGGGCGAGCTGGTGTTCCACGGCTCGGTCATCGGCCGGCACGAGGGCATACACCGCTGCACCGTGGGCCAGCGCTGGCCGGGGCTTATCGACGGGCGCAAGGTGTATGTCTCGCGCATAGACCCCGCGGCGAACACCGTGGAGCTTGCGCTGTGGGAGGAGCTTTTCAAGACCGAGGTCCGCGCGCGCCGATTCAGCTGGCTCATCGACACGCCGTCCGCCCCCATCCGCGCCAGCGTCCGCGTGCGCCACACAAAGTGGGAAAATCCGCCCTGCACCGCGTATGTCGAGGACGGATATGTGCGTATCGAGTGCGACGAGCCTGTCCGCGCCCCGGCAGCGGGACAGTCGGCGGTGCTGTACGACGGCGACCGTCTTCTCGGCGGCGGGTTCATCGTCTGAGCCGCGCCGTCCTGCGCGAACGAAAAAAAGACCTTACCCAAGGGGGTAAGGTCTTTTTGCTGCCGGAATTAGAGGTATCTCTCCAGCTTTTCCTCTATGAGGTTCTTGCGCTCCCCGGCCGTGGCGAGAAAGTCGATAAGCTCGCCCGAGAGGGCGAACATCTCGTCGGAGAAACGGCGGCGCTTTGAATACACACCGCGCCTGTAGTTGTCGAGAACGACCTCGTAGCGCTCCATCGCGTGCTTGACCGAGTCGTCCCACGAGTAATAGAGATCGTCCGCGGCTTTTTCGCCGATCCGCCTCATCGCGCCCCGGTCGTCCATTATCCGGGCGAGGCACACCGCGAGCGAGGCGGCGTTCTCGTCGATGAGCAGCGCGTCGACGCCGTCGCTCACGCCCTCCGCGGCGCAGCTGCCGCCGACGAGTACCGTGCCGAGAGAGTAGGCCGCGGCCTCGCGCACGACAAGGCCGTTGGTGTCGAACGTGGAGGGGAAGAGCAGCAGGTCCGCACGGCAGTACCACGCCGAGAGAACGCCGCGGTCGCTTATCCTGCCGGTGAAAATGACCTTGTCGCCGAGCTTCAGCTCCTCGACATACTGCTTCACCTCCGCCTCGTCTCCGCCGCCGCCGATGAACACCATGCGGAAATCGAGCCGCTGGGACCTGAGCGCGGCAAGAGCGTCAAGGATCAATCGGAGACCCTTGTACCACATCAGCCGCCCCACGAACAGAAAGACGGGGACGTTCTCCGGCAGGTCATAGCCCGAGGTAGCCTTGAGTATCTCGTCGTCGGAGACGCGGTGCTTCGGCATGTCGACGCCGTTGGGCATGACGATGTATTCACCCTCGTAGCCGAGGTGGCGGATGTTCTGACCCGCGCCCTCACTGACGACCCACAGCTCGTCGCACGCGCCCACGCTGTCGACCAGCGCCTTGATAGCGCTCGTCTGGAGGCCCTTGCTCTTGATGGCGTTGGAGATGTCTATGTCAAATTTTGTGTGGTAGGTCATTATGAGGGGGACGTCCATCGCCTCGCGCAGGGAGCGCGCCAGAGTGTTGGACATCACGGGGCAGTGGCTGTGAAGGAGGCAGATATTGCGCTGCTTCAGCTCAAGAAGAGTGGGGATGTTGAACGGGTTCCCGGCGGTATAGCCGAGACTTTTGCGCAGGTCGATGCTGGGGTAGCGGATAACGGGGTAGCTCCATGCGCTGTCGTCCGCGCCGGGAAACTGCGGCGTGACGACGCTGACGCTGCGCCCGGAGGCGGAGATCACGCGCGCGTAATTCACAACGGCGTTCGCGACGCCGTCTATCACCGGGGGAAAAGAATCATTCAAAAGACAAATTTCACGATCGTCCATTTTTGTTCTCCTTTGTACGGTATGCCCGCCGGCGCCGCCGGCAGGGGAACGGGCAAAAATCACCGATACCATCCTATCATATTTGCTTTCCCAATTCAAGCGGCGGCGGAGAGAATAAAATGTCGGAAGGGGCAGTGGGCCATAAGAGGCGGCGCGTACAGAGGCAAAGCGCGGGAGGAGCAAGCCAATCCCCTACAGAGAAGCGTAGAGAGTCGCCGACAGGCGACTGATGAGGGGTAAATACATCCACCTCATCCGTCGCGGCTATGCCGCGCCACCTTCCCCTCAAGGGGAAGGCCCCCCTGTCGCCTCACTGCGTTCGGCACTTCCCCCAATGGGGGAAGCATGCGGGAGGAGCAAGCCCCTCCCCTACGAGGAGACGGGGACAAGGAGCTGCGCCGCCATGGCTCCCACACCGGGGGAGCTGTCGGCCGAATGGCTGACTGAGGGGGGGGCAGATACCCCCGCCTCATCCACCGCAAGCGGTCCCCCTTCCCATTGAAGGGGCATGAAAAACGGCGCCGTCATGGCTGACGGCGCCGTAATTTTGTTTATCAGTCGGTCACATAGGGCAGAAGAGCGATCTGACGCGCTCTCTTGATAGCCTCGGTGAGCTCGCGCTGGTGCATTGCGCACACGCCGGTGGTGCGGCGGGGCAGGATCTTGCCGCGCTCGGACAGGTAGCGTTTGAGCTTGACGGTGTCCTTATAGTCGATAAAGGCCGCCTTGTCAACACAGAACTGGCAAACTTTTCTGCGCTTGCGGTTCTTGGGGTTGTTCTTATCGAAAGCCATAGCTGTTACCTCCTCATTAGATTAGAACGGCAGCTCGCCCTCGTCCTCGCTCAGCTCGGAAAACGGGCTGGGATTGGAGGCGGCGGCAGCACGGGGGGCCTCATAGCTCCTGCTATAAGAGGCGTTGGAATAACCGCTGTCACCGGACGCGCGGTTATCGCTGTCGCGGCGGCTCTCGCCGAAGTACACGTTGTCGGAAACCACTTCCGCCGCAGTGCGGTTGTTGCCCTCGCGGTCCTGATACTGACGTATCTGGAGACGGCCGGAGACAACTGCCATGCTGCCTTTGTGGAAGTACTTGCTGACGAACTCGGCGCTCTGACGCCACGCGACGCAGTTGATGAAGTCGGTCTGACGCTCTCCGCCGTCGCGGCCGCTGAAGTCGCGGTCGACAGCCACGGTGAAGGACGCTACCGGCACTTGGGACTGAGTATAACGAAGCTCAGGATCCCGGGTCAGACGACCCATGATTACGATGTGATTAAGCATGTGTGCCACTCCTTACTCTGCGCGCAGAGTGATCAGGCGACGCAGGATGCCGTCGGTAATGCCGAGAATACGGTCCAGCTCTGCGGGGAAATCGGGGCTGCTGGAGAACTTCATCAGCACATAGTAGCCCTCGGAAATGTAGTTGATCTCGTAAGCGAGCTTGCGCTTACCCATCTCCTCCATCTCTTC
>ERZ1026856.656-NODE-656-length-20122-cov-5.593462_pt1 | contig 20122 bp, 18 predicted proteins | sample MGYA00380158_ERZ1026856 | MGnify/ENA primary metagenome ERZ1026856 (study PRJEB33269, sample SAMEA4719794) | human gut metagenome | biome: human-associated habitat; feature: organic feature; material: feces | place: Cameroon | collected 2013-10 ...
GTGATATTTATTCCGGAGATTTTACTCAGTTATAACTTTTAAAAGGGCTCATAGGGTTTCACTCATAAAAATACTCTTTTCTTTGATCGTGATATTTGTTCGAAAAACATGTTGGTTATTGCCATAGTACCTTCATATAAAAAGCGTTAAAGAAATCCTATGAACTCTTTTAAAAGTTATAACAAACTTACTGAAAGGAGGTTGTAACTATGGCGAAAAAGAAAGAGAGTACTACAAAACAGACCAAAACAATGAGACAAGCATTAACTCCAGAAGCAGAAGAGAACCAATGTATTCATCTTGCTATGCAGCGAGCCAAAGAGCAACTGCTGGATGGTACAGCCTCTTCTCAGGTTATTGTTCATTTTCTTAAATTAGGTTCATCTAAAGAAAAAATAGAGAAAGATATTTTGGAGCATCAGCGAGAATTGATCAGTGCAAAAACCGATCAAATCCGTTCAACCAAACAGCCGGGAGATTTATACGGCGAAGCACAGGAAGCCCTTACAGGATATATGGGCGCGTTCCGAAAAGAAGAGTATTACGATGATTAAGACATACAGTGAGCTAATCAAGTTACCGACCTTTGAAGAACGATACCGATATTTGCGAGTAACAGGGAGAATCGGTGAAGAGACGTTTGGCAGTAATAGTTATGTCCGAAACAGATTTCTCAAATCTGATCAATGGAAATCAATCCGAAATCGAATAATTGTTCGCGACTACGGATGTGATCTCGGAATCGAGGACAGAGAAATTCAAGGATGTATTATCGTGCATCATATGAATCCAATTACTTTAGATGATATTTACCACGGCAGTGACTTTCTGCTGAACCCGGAGTATTTAATCTGTACATCGTTGAATACACACAATGCGATTCACTATGGAGATGAAAGTATATTATTCACAATACCTCCGGAACGGACACCGAATGATACTTGCCCGTGGAGAAGGAGGTAACAAATGGAAGCAAGCATTTTAAAAACAATTCGAAGTATGCTTGATATGGACCCCGACGAGACTGTTTATAACAACGACATTCTTGTTCATATAAATGCTGCAATTATGGCATTGACTCAGTTGGGAGTTGGTCCCAAAGATGGATTTAGTGTAAATGACGAAAATGCAACATGGAACGACTTCATTGGCGATTCTAAGCAATTCGAAGGGGTTAAACAGTATATTTACATAAAAACAAAAATTGCGTTTGATCCGCCGACAAGTTCATTTGTAACTGAAGCATTACGAACTATGGCGTCTGAAATCGAGTTTCGTCTAAATGTTCAGGCAGACAACGGAAAGGAGGAAGACTCAAATGGGTGATACTGAGTTTCTTATTCCGAGAACGAGAAACGACGAACTTTATCATCACGGAATAAAAGGTATGAAATGGGGAGTACGCCGATATCAGAATTATGACGGTAGTATTATAGGTTCCAAACCTAAAAAAAAGAAATCACATTCTTCTTTTTTTGAAAGCTATCAGCAGAAGTCGGCAGCTAAGAAAACCTATAAAAAAGAGCATTCTCCGAAGGCTGTAGCTAAGTCAGTTCGAGAAATGTCAGATGATGAATTACGCCGTAGACTCAATCGTATCAACATGGAAGAACAGTACAAGAATGCTATCGCTCGCCAGAATCCGAGAAAAAGTGAAAAAGCGAGAAAATTTCTGTCTGATATGTCTGATAAAGCTGCCCGTTCTATCACCGAGAAAACTATTAATAAAGTAAGTGATCAACTTGTCAATAAAATCTTCTCAAGTTCTAAAACTGACTCCAAAACTCAGTATCGGTTTGACGACATTAGTAAAGTTGGTGACAAGGTATTGGACAAAGCGGTTAAGAGAGCCGAGCAGGAAAATAAATTGGCAGCATATTTGGATAAAATCGACGAACGTAAGAAAAAACAAAATGGGGGTAGTTGATCATAACTAACAAACTTTATTACCATGGTCTGGATTAAATGATTAAAAAGAGGTAACTAAATATGGCACTTTCTAATAAGGCCGTCCCGAAATACTACGGCCGGTTTAGAGAGGCTGTAATTCGAGGCGATATCCCTATCTGTAAAGAGATAGAAATGGAGATGCACCGAATAGATGATCTCATAGATAACAGAGCTATATACTACGATCCAGAGCCGGTTGAATCATGGATTAATTTCTGTGAGAGCGAATTAACCCTGACTGATGGATCAGACCTACATATGCTTGACAGTTTTAAGCTATGGGGTGAACAGGTACTTTGTTGGTATTACTTCACCGAACGAAGTATTTACCGTCCTCATCCAACCGGGCATGGAGGCAGATATGTAAAAAAACGTGTTAAGAAGCGTCTTATCACAAAGCAGTATCTTATAGTTGGACGAGGAGCATCAAAATCACTTTATGATACTTTCATACAGGCTTATTTCCTTGCTTGCAATCCAATGACGGCTCATCAGATAACTACTGCATATACAATGAAACAGGCAGAAGAAATCATGTCGCCATTTAAGACTGCAATAACTCGATCGAGAGGTCCACTGTTTAAATACCTGACATTGGGATCACTGCAGAACACAACTGGTTCAAAGATGAACCGTCAAAAGTTGGCTGCGACGAAAATCGGTATACAGAATTTTCTTACTGGTTCGTATCTCGAAATACGTCCAATGTCAATTGACAAGCTTCAGGGATTAAGATGTCGAATAGCCACAGTTGACGAATGGTTATCAGCAGATGTGCGAGAGAACCCGATTGAGGCAATTGAACAGGGTGCTTCAAAAAACGACGATTATTTAATCATAGCAACGAGTTCAGAAGGTACTGTTCGTAATGGTTCAGGTGACACTGTCAAAATGGATTTAATGAAAATCCTTAAGGGTGAAGCTAAAGAGCAATCTACGTCTATTTGGTGGTATAAACTGGATAGCATAGATGAAGTTGGAAAACCGGAGATGTGGCTTAAAGCAAATCCGAACATCGGTAAGACAGTCACATATGAGGTTTATCAGAAAGCTGTTGAGAAAGCGGAGAACTCACCTTCCACACGAAACGATATTCTGGCAAAACGATTCGGAATACCGATGGAAGGACAGACTTATTTCTTTACTTATGAAGAAACGCTTTTACATAAACGACGAAATTACTGGCAGATGCCTTGTGCATTGGGAGCCGACTTGTCACAGGGAGACGACTTCTGTGCATTCACGTTCCTGTTTCCTCTGGGAGGAGGGCGTTTTGGTGTTAAGACTAGAAACTATATTTCGGAGATTACACTGAAAAAATTACCACCAGCTATGAGAGTCAAGTACGAATCGTTTATAGAAGAAAACTCGCTTATGGTTATGCCGGGAACGGTATTAAACATGATCGATGTCTATGACGATCTTGATTCTTTTATAGCAGATAATGCTTACGATGTCCGATGCTTCGGATACGACCCGTATAATGCAAAAGAGTTTGTGGAGCGGTGGGCTACAGAGAATGGCTCATTTGGAGTCGAGAAAGTAATACAGGGTGCTAGGACAGAATCAGTCCCGTTAGGTGAGCTTAAGAAACTTGCTGAAGAACGTATCTTGTATTTCGATGAAGAACTTATGAAATTTGCAATGGGTAACTGTATTATTATTGAAGACACCAATGGTAATCGAAAGCTATCTAAGAAACGATATGATCAGAAGATAGATGCGGTTGCCGCAATGATGGACGCTTATGTAGCATACAAATTAAATATTGATGCTTTTGAGTGATTTATAGTATTTCATGCATCCCTTAAAGAGTTACGTATTATAATGTTTGAAGAGAGAGGTAAAGGCATTAGTTTAGTTTTTAGAAGTTAATAATTCAACTTGATCAGTTGATGGAGTATATGTCATTATAACTTCTTTATCATCAAGATAATCAAATACGCGTTTAATTGCATAACAGACAACGACGGCCGCGCAGCACATCTGAAAATCTGTCATTGATAAAATGTCTTTCATACTAAACGCTCCTTTCCTCTATTATTTTACGTAACCCTTTAAGGGGTGTATGAAATATTATACTCGAAAACAGTCAAAAGTCAATACCTTGTACAAGACGAAAACAAAAACACAATATATAGTGCTTGCGTTTTGGTTGTAATATTAGAAACATGTTGTTATAATATTCATATCCGTACGAAGGAGGTATGACTTTATGAAATGCGAAAAATGTGGAGCAGAATTATTCAATAGTGCAAAATTTTGTCACGTATGCGGAAATCCAATACCACAGAAAGAAAAACCTGTCTTAACCAGACGACTGGAATGTAAACATTGTGGCGGATTTATGGATGTCGATGAGACACGTAATGTGAAAATCTGTCCATATTGTGGTTCAAAAGAACTAGTCGAAGAAAGTGATCAGGTCACCATGCAGAGAATCAAGAGTCATGCTTGGAAAGAAGTAGAGCAAGAGAAAGAAGAGACAAAACGAGCCATTGCAAGAGGGCATGAAGTTACTGAGCGTCAGAAAAGTTCTGATAGTAGTAAGGAATCACGTAATGATACTATAATAATGATCGCTCTTATTGGAATGTTACTGATTATGTATATTTTATCCAAATAAAGCCGATACTAAATACAGTATCGGCTTAAAATATCTATTTCTTTGTAATTTTGTATGCATGTGACGGACTCATCTTGAATAATTTGGCAATAGCTGTCATAGGAGCTGATGTTTTCGATCTTACTGTAGTTATATCGGGAGCATACTCTATTTTCTTAGCAACTTCATCAATAATAATCACAGTTGCTAATTTAACATGTGGCGATATTTGTTTATAACTATTCACAACAACTCTACTGCTATCGCCAGCAACTTTGCTTAAAGGGGTTAAGAAACTTGAATTTATTTTTGGTAATTTCTTCATATAAGTACCTCCCGTGTGTAATATTATATAGAGTATACTGTAAATTATGAGATAAGTAAATATTTAATCGCATATTTTACATTTCCTTATATGACTAAAACATATAAAGGAGGTATTTCTATGAAAATTACAAAGAAATTAAGAAACGTAGTTGCGAAAAAGATGATGTATATAACAATATGGAGTGCTAATCGTATTGTTGATATATGCCGTTCATTGCACAACGAGGAGAAAGAATTTAATGACAAGGTCGCACAAGTTGCTATCGAAATCGGTCATTTAGGAGTAACAGTTGGTTTAGATGATTGGTCTCGAAACAATTGGTGTTCGGCTTATAAATTAATTGATTCGGGATGTAACTCGATATGTGCGGGGTTGAAATCACAAGGACGAACTTCGGATGCTAAATATATCGAAGAGCAATTGCAAAAATATTGTGAAAGTATAATAAAACATTACGATATTTTCAAATATGATAATTAGTCAAAAGCGAGGGATCTTGTTTAATACAAGGTCTCTCTATTTTTTTAGCCAAAGGAGGAACAAAATGGGCTTAATTGACAGAATTAAACGAGCTGTTAATGTATTTGCACGAGAACCGACACGGCGGGATTACTACGATACCGGTCCGGGTTATTCATACAGACCAGACAGAGTCCGCTTTAGCCGTGGTAATGAGCGTTCAATTGTAACATCCGTTTATAACCGAATTGCTCTGGATGCTTCGGCTATTAACATACGACATGTAATACTTGATGATGAAGGGCGTTATAAACAGAATGCCGAAGACGGTCTGCACAACTGCCTTACTCTTGAGGCTAACAAAGACCAAACTGGAAGAGCTTTTCTTCAGGATGTAGTCATGTCATTAATGGATGAGGGTTGTGTTGCGATCATACCGATTGATACGACAGACGCCCCTGCTAACACAGATTCCTATGGAATTCTGACAATGCGTACCGGAAAGATTCTGGAATGGTATCCAAATCATGTACTGGTTCGAGCATACAACGACAGAACTGGACGACAAGAAGATATTAAGCTATTAAAATCTACAATAGCTATTATTGAAAATCCGTTCTTCGCTGTAATGAATGAACATAGTTCAACAATGCAGCGTCTTATCCGTAAGCTCAATCTGCTGGATTCCATTGATGAACAATCTGGATCAGGAAAGCTTGATTTGATTGTACAGTTACCATATACCGTTAAATCAGAACTTAAGCGCAATCAAGCAAATCAACGTAAGAAAGATCTGGAAATGCAGTTGTCAGGGTCTAAATATGGTATTGCATATATTGATGCTGCCGAAAAAGTTACACAGCTCAATCGGTCTGTTGATAACAATCTGATGACCCAGATTGAGTACCTTACAAATTTGTTATTCTCTCAGCTTGGCATCACACAGTCAATTCTGGATGGTACCGCTGATGAAAAAACTATGCTGAATTACTATAACCGAACCATCGAGCCGATAGTTTCAGCCATAGTAGATGAAATGAAAAGGAAGTTTCTGACAAAGACCGCTCGGTCAAAAAATCACTCTATACAGTTCTTTAGAGATCCATTCAAACTCGTTCCCGTAAATGACATTGCTGAAATTGCAGACAAATTCACACGTAATGAAATCATGACGAAGAATGAAATGCGTCAGATTATCGGTATGAAGCCGTCTGATGATCCTAAAGCTGATGAGTTGCGCAACGCTAACTTGAGTGAACCGAAGTCGGAGCAAATTCAGAGACTGCCGGAAAAGCCAAAGGAGGAAATTCAAAATGGCTAAGAAATACGACTTTGCCGGATGGGCGACCAAAGCCAACATGAAATGCAGTGACGGTAGAACTATCATGACCGGGGCATTCAAAGATGACGATGGCAGAAGAGTTCCGCTCATTTGGAATCACCAGCACGATCTTCCAGACAATGTGCTCGGTCACGCCGATTTGGAATATACCGATGACGGCGTTATGGCTTACTGTTCATTCAATGATAGTGTGAATGCTCAGAAAGCAAAAACACTTGTCGAACACGGAGATATTTCATCGTTATCCATTCACGCGAATGGACTTGTTCAGGATAAAGCGAGAAATGTATCTCATGGCATTATCCGTGAAGTAAGTCTGGTACTTGCCGGAGCAAATCCGGGAGCTTCCATCAGTCAGATTGGACTCGAACATGCGGATGACGATGAAGGGATCATCTACACAGGTGAATTGGTAAGTCTTTATCATGCTGATTCTGATAGCGATAATGACGAGCCAAAATCTGATGAAAAAGAAACAAAGAAAGATGCAGGAGAATCCGATGACGAAACGGTTGGAGATATTCTTAAAACTTTAAACGAGAAACAGGAAAAAGTTGTTTCTTATTTATTGGGAGAGGCACTGGCTTCGACCGTAGAAGCTACAGAGGACAATTCTGATGAAGCAAAACATAGTTCCGAAGGAGGACCATCAATGAAAACAAACGTATTTGACAAAGAAACAAATACCAAAGACAACGTTCTGTCTCACTCTGATCAGGCTTCTATCATTGCAATGGCAAAGACCAGCAGTGTCGGAAGTCTTCAGGATGCAATCAGCATTTATGAAGAAGAACATGATTCTGATCTGTCTCATGGTATCGACAGTATTGAAACTCTGTTTCCAGAATATCAGCTTACAAAACCGGGTGCACCTGAACTTATTACAAGAGATCAGGGTTGGGTTGGAACCGTAATGAACAAGGTTCACAAATCTCCAATCTCCAGAATTCGTACACGTCAGGCAGATGTACGTGACAAATCTCTGAGAGCTCTGGGTTATGTTAAAGGTAAAAAGAAGAAAGATGGACCGAACATCAAACTTCTCACCAGAACAACAGACCCACAGACTGTATATCGTAAAGATTCTCTTCACAGAGATGACATCATCGATATTACAGATTTCGATGTAGTTGAGTATCAGTACGGTGTAATGCGTATGAACCTCAATGAAGAACTTGCTATGGCTATCATGGTTGGTGACGGACGTGAGGAGGGAGATGAAGACAAAATCTCTGAAGACCATATCAGATCTATTTGGCATGATGATGAACTTTACACAATCCATGCCGACGTCGATTTGGCAGCTGCTAAGAAAGAACTGCAGGGCACAAACACAGGTGTTAACTTTGGTGAGAACTACATTTATGCAGAAGCAATCGTTAATGCTTCCCTGTATTCTCGCGAGCAGTACAAAGGATCTGGTTCCCTTGATTTCTATTGTACACCGCATCTTCTTAATAAGATGCTCCTTGCAAGAGATCTTAACGGACGTCGTATCTACAGCTCTGTAACTGATCTTGCAGCAGCTCTTAACGTTAAGAGCATCCAGACAGCAGAGCAGTTCGAAGGTCTCACACGTACAACTAAGACTGAAAACAAAACTAAGAAACTTCTTGGTCTGTTTGTAAACCTTGATGACTATCATGTAGGTTCCACAAAAGGTGGCGAAATCACAAGATTCAATCAGTTTGATATCGATTTCAATCAGGAGAAATATCTGATCGAAACAAGACTTTCCGGAGCTCTTACAAGAGTATACTCTGCAATCGCTCTGGAAGAGGATGTTACAGCTGTAGCGGCTGAGGATCACACTGATCAGGAAGTAGCCGGCTGATAGGAGAAATTCAAAATGGCAAAGTTTTATGGAAAAGTAGGATACCTCGCAACGGTTGAGACAGCACCCGATGTCTGGAGTGAGCGAATCGTAGAACGGATATACAAAGGTGATGTGACTCGAAACCAGAGAAGATATCAGACAAGTGAAACTATTCACGATGACGTAATTGTGAATAACAGTATTAGTATCGTAGCAGATGACTATGCATACAAAAATGCCTTTGCCATTAAATACGTACATTGGATGGGAAATCGATGGAAAGTAACTTCTTGTGAAATCCAAAGACCACGAATCATCTTGAACTTAGGAGGCTTATACAATGTCGAAACGAGTTGAATTAGGAAAGTTACTTAAAGAAATTCTCGGGTCGAACAATGTATATTTTCAGCCTCCGGAAAACTTTAAGATGTCCTATCCGTGTATCAGATATCGTTTGGAGGGCGGTGATACATTGTATGCTGACAATGTACCGTACCGCTTTACCAGACAATATGAACTTGTGTTTATTGGTAAAGACCCGGATTCAGAAATTATCGACAAATTAGCTATGTTACCGAAATGTAGGTTTGATAGACATTATACTGCCGATACCCTGAATCATTACATTTACCACATCTATTATTAGGAGGAAATGACATGCCTAGACTTGTATGGGATAAAACTGAAGAACGTCAGTTTGAAATGGGTGTATCTAATATGGTTCTGTTCCCAAAGAAAACTGATGGTAGCGGTACATATGAAAACGGTGTTGCATGGAACGGTGTAACCGGTGTAACAGAAAGTCCGTCAGGTGCCGACGTAACAGACCTTTGGGCTGATAACATCAAATATGCTTCACTTAGAGCTGCAGAAACATATGGCTCTACAATCGAAGCGTATATGTATCCGGACGAATTTGCAGAATGCGATGGATCAGCTGCAGCCGCAGAAGGTGTTTACATCGGTCAGCAGACCAGACGACCATTCGGCTTTGCGTATTGTACCAACATCGGAGTTGGCGAGGATTCTGAAGCAGGTTACAAGCTGAATATTGTATACAATGCTACAGCATCTCCGTCTGACAAGAGTTATGAGACAGTTAACGACAGCCCAGATGCTGTAACTATGTCATGGGAAGTTACCACAACACCAGTTAATGTAACTGGCCACAAACCTACTGCTCATATCACGATCGACTCCACTAAAGTCGACAAAGAGAAGCTTAAGAAGCTGGAAGATATGTTATATGGTACAAATGAGAAAGAGTCCACCCTGCCGTCACCGGACGAAGTTATCGCCGTGTTTACAGCAGTCTAAAGGTCTTTTTTTTTTGCATTTTTAGGGATCTGTAAAAAGATCCCTACTTATAAGAAAGGAGTATTTACATATGTACGTTAAAAAAATCAAATACACAGATTTCGATGGAAACGAAAGAACAGAAACTCATTACTTTCACCTGAACATGCCGGAAGTTTTAGAATTACAGGCAAGCTATCCGGGTGGTCTTGAGAAGAAACTTCAGACAGTTATCGATGAGAAAGACCCAATGAAAATTCTTACCGTCTTTAAAGATCTGATTCGTATGTCATATGGTGAGAAATCTCCGGACGGTAAACGTCTGATTAAATCTAAAGAGTTATTCGAAGCTTTCGAACAGTCCGGCGCATATGAGACGTTATATATGGAACTTATGGGTGATGCTAAAGAGGCTGCAAAGTTTGCAAATGAAATCATGCCAAAACGTGTACAGGAGGAAGCGGCGAAGATCGACCAATTACCGGTACTGACACAGGAATAACAATCGAGGAGGTTAGAGAATGCTTTCTATAACAATAGAAGCCACTGAGCTTTTTAATGAGCTGACAGGTGAATTTGTAACCTTGAAACCAGTGACTCTTAAGCTGGAGCATTCTCTCATCTCTATTTCAAAATGGGAAGCTAAATGGCATAAACCATTTTCGAACAGTGAAAAAACAGCGGAAGAGATGAGAGATTATATACGCTGTATGACTCTTAGCGGGGAGATTAATCCAGTGTATTACACGGTACTCACTGGCGCTCAAATAGCATTAATTGACGAGTATATTAACAACGAAATGACAGCCACTTGGTTCAACAGTAATAAAGCAACTAAAGGAGCTCAGGTTAGGGGTGAAATTGTTACGTCTGAGCTTATTTACTACTGGATGATTGCTTTAAACATACCGTTTGAATGCGAAAAGTGGCATTTGAATAGATTGCTTACTTTAATCAAAGTTTGCAATATCAAAAACTCACCGAAAAAGAAGATGAGTAAAAAAGACATTATGGCTCGTAACAGGGCTATAAACGAAGCCAATCGACGAAAGTATCACTCGAAAGGATGATTGATATGAAACTTTTAGGAATTGATGTATCCAGTTATCAGGGTAAACCGAACTGGAATAAAGTAGCGAAAAAAGTTAAGGTTGCGATTCTGAGAATCCACCAGAAGACCGGAATTGACACCTCGTTTGAATATAATTACAAAGGCTGTACAGACAACAACATTCTTGTTGGAGTTTACAAATACAGCTATGCAAAAACTGTAGCAGAAGCCGAAAAAGAAGCAGATGCTGTGTTATCTGTTCTCAATAAACGGCATTTGGATTTTCCCGTATTCTATGATCTCGAATGGTCTGAACAGAGAAAACTCGGAAAAACTGTGATCACAAAGATTGCAAAGGCTTTTTTAAATAAAATTTCCAAAGCAGGATACAAACCAGCCATCTATTGTAACGTGGACTGGTATAAGAATGTTCTCGATACAAAGACTCTTAATTATGATTATTGGCTTGCTGCATATCCGGCTAACGACAATGGTTCCGTTCAGGAACGGCTGAAACCTAGTGTCGGAATTGGTTGGCAGTATTCAAGTAAGGGTTCTGTTGATGGTATTTCCGGTCCTGTTGATATGGATGTTTTTTATACTGACTACAAGTTAGATAAAACCAACAATTCGACCGAGCAGAAACCTGCAACAACCAAATCTACATATGAAAAATGTGCTGAGTTGATGGCATCTCAGACTGGTTATATGGAAAAAGCGTCCTTAGCGAATCTTGACAGTAAGACAGCTAATGCAGGATCGGCAAACTATACAAAATATGCAAGAGATGTAGACGCTTGGGGTCAGCCGGGATGTCAAGGTCAGCCATGGTGTGCTGAATATCAGTTTTGGATTCAGGTAAAGATGTTTGGGCTTAAAGCAGCATTACAACATATGGGTGGAGGTTTCTACAACTGCCAGTCGATCACCAAATATGCTAAACGACAGGGAACATGGCATTCCACACCGAAACTTGGCGCTTTAGTCATTTTCCGTAATGGGGCGCACATTGGACGAGTGACCAAAGTTACTGATACGCACATCTATACTAATGAGGGCAATACCAATCCTACCAATAAGAACACGGTTATTCCAAATGGTGGAATGGTATGTGATAAGGTATACACCCGTGATTTTGCAGGCATTGATGGTTACGTTTGGATCGATTACGGTCATACGACCGAAACGAAATCCACGACAACAGCGTCCAGTATTTCGAAAGTCCGTAAATTTGTGGGAAAAGTAACCGCAACTGAACTCAATGTCCGTTCTTGGGCTGGAACAGATTGTCCGAATATTAAGAAATATCCAATTCTTGCCAAAGGAAATCTTGTGGATGTCTGTGACACCATTCAGTCGAGTACTGGAGAAGACTGGTATTACGTCCGGATCGCAAACAAGTATTACGGATTTGTTTCTGCAGAATACATCGAACGTCAGTGATAAGGAAAATTCAAAATGATTACGTTTAAGCACAGAGGAAACTTCAAGCACACAGAGAAGTTTTTTGATCGGATGATACGAGCTGATTATATGAAAGTCGTAGAGAAGTATTGTCAGCAGGGTGTCACTGCTCTTGCTTCAGCGACTCCCGTTGATTCGGGAAAAACCGCCTCCTCATGGAACTATCAAATCGAGCGTTCCAAAGGAGGTGTTTCTATTTACTGGACTAACTCAAACATCAATAAAGGTGTGAATATCGCCATAATTCTGCAATACGGTCACGGTACGAGAAATGGTGGTTATGTACAAGGGCGGGATTACATCAATCCTGCTCTGCGACCGATATTTGATGCAATGGCTGAGGGTATGTGGAAGGAGGTGACTGCACTATGAGTAGTATTGATGAACGAGTCGTCGAGATGCAATTTAAGAATGAAGATTTCGAGAAAGGTATCCGAAAAAGTTTAATCTCGCTTAAGAATCTTAAGCAGGGACTGAATCTTGATAAGTCTGCGAAAAGTCTTTCGAATCTTGAAAGTACGGCGAACAATTTTTCTATGAAAAATCTGGTATCAAGTGTTGCTAGTATTTCGGATAGATTTTCGACAATGGGAATCATCGGAATGACAGCACTGCAGAACATTACAAATTCTGCCATCGCGACAGGTAAAACACTGGTGTCAGCATTAACAATCGACCCGGTAAAATCTGGCTTTCAAGAGTATGAAACTCAGATTAATGCAGTACAGACGATTCTTGCTAATACTGAGAGTAAAGGAACTACACTGGATCAGGTAAATGCGGCGCTTGATGAATTGAATCATTATGCCGATATGACAATTTACAATTTTACGGAAATGACCCGTAATATTGGTACATTTACAGCGGCTGGTGTAGATCTGGATACATCAGTTGCGGCAATCAAAGGTATTGCAAATCTTGCAGCGGTATCCGGCTCAAATTCTCAACAGGCAAGTACCGCAATGTATCAGCTTTCGCAGGCATTAGCAGCAGGCACTGTAAAACTTCAGGACTGGAACTCAGTAGTAAATGCTGGTATGGGCGGTCAGGTTTTTCAGGACGCGCTTAAAGAGACGGCTAGGGTTCATGGTGTTGCTATCGATCAGATGATTAAAGACGAAGGATCATTTCGAGAAACACTGAGCAAAGGATGGATCACATCTGATGTTCTTACAGAGACATTGGCTAAATTCACAGGCGATCTTAATGAGTCTCAGCTTAAGACCATGGGTTATACTGATGAACAGATTGCATCAATAATCAAAATGGGTAAGACTGCGAACGACGCAGCAACAAAAGTAAAAACGGTATCACAGTTATTTGATACACTGAAAGAAGCCATGCAATCCGGTTGGACTCAAAGCTGGGAATATATAGTTGGTGACTTTGAACAGGCTAAGGAATCTCTTACAGCAGTTTCCGATGTATTGAGTAACATCATCAATAATTCGGCAAATAAAAGAAACGATTTACTTCAGGATGCATTAACTTCAAACTATGATAAATTCATCAAGACTATAAACGATGCCGGTATAGAAACCACAGTTTTTCAGGATAGGGTGAAAGCTGCTATTAATGAAAACGGTGGCGATGCAGATGTTCTTATTCAGAAGTATGGAACTCTTGAGAAAGCTATTCGTGCGGGGGCAGTATCGTCAGACTTACTTAAGAAAAGTCTTGGCGGTATGTCAAAAGAAAGTCTTAACATTGATCGATTACTACATTTCAAAGATGCCGGTGACGATGTAAAGAATATTCAGGAAGCTCTCAAACAGCTTGGATATGACCTCAGTAAATACGGTACAGATGGACTTATTGGATCAGAAACAACGGCTGCAATTAAAGCGTTCCAGCAGGCTAAAGGTTTAAGCGTTGACGGTATAGTTGGTCCAGACACTGTAAAAGCCTTACAAGATGCTGTGGGTTCAACCGATAAGCTTAAATCGAATGTTGATGAGATGCTTGACGATATCACCAAAAAGGGCGGTAGAGATCTTGGAATTGAAACTATCGGATATGCATGGAAAGGGCTTATTCGTATAGCACATGATGTCAAAGCAGCTTATAAAGATATATTTCCAAAAGAATTTACATCAGATGATTTGTATGGAATTATACAGAAACTGCACGATTTATCATTTAATCTACTATATAATTCTGAGACAAGCGATCAATTACAGAGATCATTTAAAGGACTGTTTGCAGCATTAGATATAGTCGGGACTGTTACAGGCGGAGCTTTACGATTCGGTTTTAGGACACTATGTGATTTACTCAAGGCATCTGATATAGATATCTTGGAATTTACAGCAAATATTGGTGATAACATCGTAAAGCTTAGAGATGCTATACATAACAATGAGCTTTATACATCCGCACTTAAATTCACTTCGACTAACTTGAAAAAGGGAGTCGTCTTTCTAAAAGAATGGACCACCAAACTCTATGAATCAGAAGCAGTTCAAAATGGATTAAAAAAAATTCAAGAAGAGTTTGGAAAAGGAGTTGACAAACTTGGTTCATATTTCGAGATTGGTGCATCAAAGCTTACAGCATTTATAAACGGATGTAAAAGTAGTGACAATGTTGGTTCGTATTTCGAGATTGGTGCATCAAAGATCACTGCATTTATTGATAGATGTAAAAGTCTCGATAAAATTGATCTTACCAATATCGGAGAAGTATTGAAGGACTTTAAAGACAATGTTCTTGGATATTTCGTGAATACTGATAAGATTTTCGATGGTATTGAGAAAGCTATAGATAAATTTAAGTCTATAGCACACGACGGTCTCTCTTTTATTGTTGGCGATTTTGACACATTTTCTGATGGTCTGCATAAGCTTTCAGAACTGTCATGGGATAGCGCTGTAAAAGGATTTTCGAATTTACGTGAAACGATTGGAAATTTTGTCGATACTGTTTCGAGTAAGCTACCATCGCTCGACTGGGGACCAATCATGGCGATTGTTGGTAGTGTCGGAATCATCTCAGTAGCCAAACAGATCGGAAAATTATTCAAGGTAATTAAACCTTTGAAAGCACTTGCAGACTCATTAGCTAATGGTGTTGATGGTTTTCTTAAAGCCTTTAATAGTAATTTAAAAGCTAACGCATTGGCGAAACGTGCCGAAGCTATTAAGACAGTTGCAGAAGCGCTTGCTATCTTGGCTGGGTCACTTGTTGCGATTGCTATGGTTCCAAAAGACGATCTAACTAGATCGTTCAATGCTTTAGTATCCATGATGGGTGTCCTTGCTGCTCTGACAGTGGCTTTAGGTGCAGCCAATAAATACATAGCAGATGTCGAATCCGCTGGTAAAGGAATGAAATCACTTGCTGCCGGTGTTCTTATTCTTGCGTTATCGTTAAAAATAATGGAAAACATGGATATAACCGCGGCAACACAAAATGCAATTCTTATTGGTACGTTAGCAGTAGTCTTATTAGGCGTCAGTACTGCACTTGGTACTTTAAAGAACGGACCGTTAGCAAGTGGAGGCAGGACATTTTTAGCAATATCAGCATCGATCCTTATTTTGGTTCAGGCATTAAAGAGTCTTGCAACGGCTAAAGGAGATATCGATGGTGCTACAAGCACTCTGATAATCCTTATGGGCGCAATGGCAGCTATGTATGCAGTCATGCAGTGGTCTTCCGGAAAATTTAAGTCGAATGCCAGTGCTAAAGGTTTACTTGCTATGGCGGCATCGTTATATCTGGTAGTCCTTTCCATGAAGAAGCTGGCGAAGATGAATCCAGACGAAATCCGAAAAGGACTTGGCGGAATTGCAGGAATATTTACGATTCTTATTGCGGTAATGGCAGCCACAAGACTTGTTGGCAAACAGGCTAAGAAAGCTGGAGTCGGTATTCTTGCTATATCGGCAAGTTTGATACTTATAGCGCTTTCAATCAAAATGATTGCCGGAATAGATAATAGTGATATTGCAAAAGGTATTATCACGTTAGGACTCGTTACTGTATTATACGGTGTCCTCATGGGAATATTCAAATTACCGGGAGGCGGTAATAGCGATAAGATTGGTAGCATGATGCTGAAGATGTCAGCTGGTATGTTGATACTTGCAGCAGCAATGAAAGTTATTTCTACAATAGACGGTGCCGATATTCTCAAGTGTATTGGTTCTATTTCGGCTTTGATGGTAATGATGACATTGTTGTCGGAAGCAGCAAGCAGCTCAGTTGAACATTCAGCAAAATCCCTGACATCGATGGCCATTGTAATCGGAACGATCGCCGGAGCTTTAGCCCTCTTATCTATGTGTGATACGGAAAAAGTCATAGCCGCTGGTCTCGTACTATCGACCGTAATGTTTGTGTGCACCAAAATGGCACAATCTGCCGATGCTGCGAAGAAGTCTGTAGTAGGTTTAGGCATCATGGTTGGTGTTGTTGCACTCATTGCTGTTATTATAGGAGCATTATCCAAACTTACAGATCCGAATAGTGTTCTGACAACAGCCGAATCCTTATCCTTAGTACTCGGAGCTATCACAGCAGCTTGCGCGGTACTTACCGTAGCAAAAGTTAATCCAGCAGGAGCTGTGCAAGCAGCACTTGGTTTGGTAGCTTTTGTTGGTGTTCTGGCAGCGCTATTCTCAGCACTTGGCGGTGTTCTAAGTCTTGTGAACGATTTCACCGGAGGAGCAGTAGACACAGCTCTTGATTATCTCAAGACAGTTCTCTATAAAGTTGGAGATGCTGTAGGTGCATTGGTTGGAGGATTCGCTGCAGGAGCTACATCAGGATTACCTGAAATTGGTTCTAACCTTTCGGCATTTGCTGAAAATGCAGCTGGATTTTTCAATGTACTTTCAACCTTAAAACCCGAATGTGCAACAGCCGCTGGTACACTAGCATCAGCCATTGGTTCGTTTGTCGGTTCTGGTGTTATTGATGGATTATTCGAAAAATTTACTGGTACAAGTTCATTAGCTGGTCTTGGTGATAATCTTACCGAGCTTGGCGAAGCATTAACAGCATTTTACGATTCCACTCAGAGTATCACTGATACCGGTCACATGACAGCAGTAGTAGAGGTAGCTCAGGGTATCGCGCAGCTAAATAATGCCTTACCAAACACAGGGGGTAAACTTCAGGAATGGCTCGGATCAAAAGATTTGGGCTTATTTGCTACAGGGGCTAAAAGTCTTGGCGAAGCAATGAAATCATTCAGCGAAGCAACTACTGGCATTACAGATCCGGGAAATCTTTCAACTGTTGTAGATGTGGCTAAGAGTATAGCTGATTTAAACAGCGCACTTCCGGAAACTGGCGGCGGACTGCAGAAGATTACAGGTTGGAAAGATCTGGGCGGTAAGTTCAGTGAAGGTATTACAGCACTCGGAACAGCTTTAAAATCATTCAATGAATCCATCAGTGGAGACAACAAAGTTGATTCCGACGCTATCGAGGCAGCCGCAAATGCTGGACAACTTATGGCGGCGCTGGCAAAAGATGTACCGACCAGTGGAGGTCTCATTGACTTCTTTATGGGTGGTAATGATATCGGAAAATTCGGTGAATCACTGAAAACATTCGGTGAGAAAATTGCTGAGTTTTCAAGTTCTGCAGCAAATATTGATGCTGATCAGATGAAGACAGTTATGAATATAACAAGTGATCTCGTCGGTCTTGCAAACAATATGGGAGCTGATAACGGTTTTGCCGCAGCTTCAGCAAATCTTACTGAATTTGCAGGAAATCTTGTTGAGTTTGGAACACAGTTTAACACTGGTTTCTATGCCGAAATTCAGGCAGTAGATGCAAGCAAAATCACATCAGTTACCACTGCGATTCAGGCATTCTATCAGATCTGTAGTGAGAATGCTGGTAAGACAATCGACACCTCGAATTTGGAGATGTTTACCACAGAACTGGGTTCAAAAATGAAGACACTCAATAGTGATCTGACAGGTCTTACCGGTATTAATGACTTCGGTACCACCATCGTCCAGTTCGGAATTAAGCTTGCTACATTCTACGAGTATGTAAACAAAGTGGATACCGGCAAAATCAATTCTGTATCAGCAGCAATCAAATCTATGTATGACACAATGTCTAAATGTCAGGGAAGCTTTGATACAAGCGGAATGCAGACATATTTATCCAGCATGAATAGCTCTATGAGTGAAGTTAATTCAGGTGTTACGAGTAGTATGAATAAAACAGCATCCGCGGCGTCCAACGGAATAAATAAAGTTATGTCATCAATGACATCTACTGTTCGTGATAGTTCTGGCTTAATCACGTCTTCTTTTAGTGCATTGGGAACAAGCATGATCACTCAGTTGATACAAGGGATGAACGCAATGACAGGAAGAGTTGCGAGCAGTGCTGGTCAACTTGTATCTGTAGCCCGTTCAGCAGTTGCTTCTTGGAGTGGTTCATTCTATAGCCTAGGTGTCGATGCCGCCAACGGATATGCAAACGGTATTGCCGCTGGTACAAATGCTGCAGTTAATGCTGCGGCAAATATGGCAGCCAGAGCGATTGCAGCCACACAAAGTCGGCAGAAATCGCACTCGCCATCAAAAATATTTCATGGTTTAGGTGTAGACGGGGCTGACGGTTATACAAACGGTTTCATTGACAGTAGTAAAAATGTTGCTAATGCAGCATCAACTATGGTCAGTGCCGGTATTAATGCAGCGGCATCATTACTGTCGTCGATGGACGGTGAAATTAACACATCTCCAGTAATTACACCTGTAATCGATGATTCTCAGGTTCTGTCGGGTATTCAGAGTATCAATAATATGATGAACAACCTTACTGTAAGCCGAAACATGCAGATGGCAGGGGCATCGTTCGGAGTAAATCAAAATGGAGATAATTCTGATGTTGTTTCGGCTATTAATGGTCTTCGTAAGGACATTCTTAATCGACCACAGAATGTATACACAGTAAACGGTATTACATACGATGACGGCTCAAACGTTAGTGATGCTGTTGGAGCATTGATAAAAGCAGTACAAATGGATAGGAGGGCATAGTCAAATGGCTTTAAGAGCTAGAGTGTATAGTATCGGCTTACAATCCGGTACTGACAGCACATATTTTGTCAAATGGCGATGGAGAACACCACGAATCAGGCGAAATGGATATATCAGCGGTACTAAAGAGTTCAGTTATGAGTGGCAGTATCTGGCTGGAAACACATGGTTCATCGGCGATTCGGGAACAACGACATCTGGTATACTGACATATAATGCCCCGTCCAATGCAAGTAGAATCAGAGTTCGAATAAGACCTATTCCTAGCGAATACACTTACACAATCAATAATAGAGATTATACAGGTACCAGCTGGTCCGCCGCTTGGAGTGCATGGAGTACCCGAACCATAGCAAAATATGTTTCGGAACCATCTACTCCATCAGTATCTATATACACCGATAATAGATATAAACTACTTGCTGAAGTGATCGATACCGAAAAACTCAATAAGAAAATCACATTTGAAGTATATCGATCACGAGGACAAGTTACTGCTTTCCATAAAAGGGTGACAGTTAATAAAAGTAATAATCGTGCTGCAGCTTTAGTTGATATTGGAGCGGGGTACGAATATTATGCACGCTGTCGCTCTGTAAATGGAAAACATGTGAGTCAATGGTCTGATTTCTCGTCTTCAGTTACTACAATACCAGCACTTCCGGAAAAACCGACGGTATCAGCTATATCGTTAACCTCAGTTAAAGTTACATGGACGTCCGTGAATTATGCTAAGTCATATGCTCTTGAATATACGACCGACAAAAATTACTTCAATGGTTCGACAAATAC
>ERZ1026856.657-NODE-657-length-20104-cov-5.330989_pt1 | contig 20104 bp, 17 predicted proteins | sample MGYA00380158_ERZ1026856 | MGnify/ENA primary metagenome ERZ1026856 (study PRJEB33269, sample SAMEA4719794) | human gut metagenome | biome: human-associated habitat; feature: organic feature; material: feces | place: Cameroon | collected 2013-10 ...
TGTCTCAGCTATCAGCTTTTTGGCCATGTGCGAGTGAGATTTGATATTTGGCTGAATCCCTGGGCGGATCCTGCTGGTCAGGCCTATCAGGTGGTGCAATCCCTTTTTGCCTTTGCAGCCGGGGGAACCTGGGGTACTGGCTTGACGCACGGACATCCGGGGTTGATACCGGAGGTGCACACAGATTTTATTTTTTCGGCTATTGGAGAGGAATTGGGGCTAATAGGCTGTACAGCTGTTATGCTGGCCTACACCCTGTTTTTCTATCGCGGCATATCCGTTGCGTTGGCTTGTCGTCAGGAGCTATATATGCTGATTGCCGCAGGACTGTCCATTAGCTTTTATCTACAGGCCTTTATCATTATTGCCGGGGTAACAAAATTTCTGCCTTTGACAGGTATTACCCTGCCCTTTATCAGTTATGGCGGCAGCTCTATGGTATCCGGCTTTATTATGTTAGGCTTGTTAATGGCTATGGCCAAAAAGGAGTAGCTATGGGCGATAAGACAATCAAAAAGCAGATTCTTCATTGCAGTCTCTTTTTGCTAGGCTGTTTTGGTCTATTGTTTTGTTATCTGCTTTATATAGACTTTGTTCAAGGTCCAGAGCTGAATGCCAATCCCTTGAACCGCAGGGGAGCAGCTTTGGATATGGTTAGGGGTAGTATATTGGATGCTCATGGTGAAAAGCTGGCCTACAGCGATGCACCGGGACAGCGCAGCTATCCCTATGGAGCAGCTATGGCTCCCGTTACTGGTTATGTAGGGGAGACCTTGGGCAGTGCTGGTCTGGAAAGTACCTTGGGAGATGAGCTATCTGGTCAGTCAAGACAACTGCGGGGCATGGGGCCTATAGGACAGCTGTTGCAGACTGATAGAGGTAATGATATTAAGCTGACAGTGGATGCCAGATTGCAGCAGCTAGCCTATGATGCTCTTGGGGAGTATCGAGGCGCTGTAGTGGTGCTGGATGCTAATACTGGCGCTGTACTGGCCATGGTTAGCAAGCCGGCAGTGGACCCTTCTGTGGTGGAGGCTCAGTGGTCAGAGCTGTCCAATCGGCAGGATAGTCCTTTGCTGAATAGGGCTGCTCAGGGCTTATACCCACCTGGCTCAACTATTAAGGCAATGATGGCAGATGCAGCTTTGGATGAAAAGGTTACAGATTTAAATGAAACCTTTAATTGTACAGGCAAGCTGCAAATTGGTAATGAGTATATCGAGGAAAGTCACGGAGCTGTCCACGGCAGGGTAAATCTAAAGGAGGCTTTGACTCATTCCTGTAATTTTACCTTTGGTACATTGGCTATGCGGATGGGAGGCAGTGGTTTACAGGATGCTTTCCAGCGTTTTGGCTTTGCGGATACCTTTCAGGGAGAAATACAGGAAACTGCCTCTCATTTGCCGGATTTTGGCACGCTGGAGCAGGGAGATATTGCCCAGCTAGGTCTAGGCCAGTCCTCCCTGCTGGTAACGCCTTTGCGGATGGCTATGCTGGCTCAGGCCTTTGCCAATGGTGGCAAAATGATGGTGCCTTATATGGTGGATGCAGTAATTTCGCCTCAGGGCTTATGTATTCGCAAGGGAGAGCCTGCCCAATGGCGGGAGGTTACTACCAGTCAGCGGGCAGCTTTGATTAATAGTTATATGGAGAATGTAGTAGAAAATGGTACTGGCGGTGCTGCAGCCGTATCTGGTATCAAGGTGAGAGGCAAAACTGGCACAGCAGAAAATAGTGCTGGTGCTGATCACGGTTGGTTTATTGGCTCGGCAGAGCTGCCGGGCAGAACCATAGCCTTTGGGATTATTGTGGAAAATAGTGGCGGTGGTGGCTCCACAGCAGCACCTATTGCCCGGAGAATTATACAGGATTTAATGAATAGATAAATTTTGCAAAATAGGGGGTAAAGTTTCATGATACAGCGTATTTTAGCCAGACGTTATGAGCTGCAGGAGCTTATTGGCGGTGGCGGCATGGCTGATGTGTACAAGGCGCAGGACAAGCTGCTGGATAGGGCAGTTGCCGTAAAAATTCTGCATCAGCAATATGCCAACGATGCAGAATTCGTGGAAAAATTCCGTCGCGAGGCTACAGCAGCAGCCAAGCTGGCTCATCCCAATATTGTCAATATCTACGATGTTGGGGAGGATGGGGGAAGCCAATACATTGTTATGGAATATGTATCAGGCCCTACCCTGAAGGAGGTTATCCAGCAGAAGGGCTGTTTGGAGCCTATAGAGGCTGTTCGGATTGCCAAGGAAATAGCCAGCGCTTTGGAATCTGCCCATAGAAATAATTTGGTTCATTGTGATATTAAGCCTCATAACATTCTGGTTATGCCTGATGGTCATATCAAGGTAACTGATTTTGGTATAGCCAGAGCAGTTTCTGCTTCTACCATGACCTACAGCGGCAGCGTCATGGGCTCTGTGCATTATTTTTCTCCAGAGCAGGCTAAGGGGACGGTGATTACCACCAAATCAGATGTTTATTCTCTGGGGGTGGTTCTTTACGAAATGTTGACCGGGCAGCTACCTTTTAATGGTGAAACCTCTGTTAGCATTGCCCTGAAGCATTTGCAGGAGGAGCCAGTGCCTATTAGACAGCTAAATCCATCGATACCTCCAGTGTTGGAGGCTATTGTGCAAAAGGCTATGTCCAAGGATCCTGCCGATAGGCCTAGCAGCACGGAGCTTTATGCTGATTTGAACCAGGCTAAAGCCATGCTGACAGACAGAGGAGCTAGTCAGGAAGCAGTTTCCAATGATCCTTTTGCTACTAGAATGATACCTCGCATCACGCCGGAGATGATGGCTGAGCAGAGGTTAGAACGTCCTGCTAATAAGCCAATAGGCAGTAGAGAAGATTATCAGCCTCAGTACCAGCCACAGGAAGAAAAATCTATTTTTAAATCCAAGAGCTTTATTGCTGTCTTGGTGGGTATTTTGCTCATGGGCTTTTTTGTAGGTTCCTTCCTATCCTTTGGCAAGTTCTGGAGTTCTGCGGAAATCAACGTGCCAGATGTGGTAGGCAAGTCCTCTGTGGTGGCGCAGCAGATTTTGGAAGATAAGAATCTACGGGTAAAGATAGTGGAGGCCAATGATGATTCTGTGCCAGCCGGTCAGGTGGTTTCTCAATATCCAGAAGCGGGAGCCAAGGTTAAGGAACAGCGTCTGGTTACCATTACTGTCAGCAAGGGTGGTCAGGAGCTGACCATGCCGGATTTGAAGAGCATGAGCCGTAGTAATGCTGAGGAAAAGCTGAAGAAGATGGGCTTGAAGCTTGGTGCTGTTTTTGAGGAAAATGCCAAGGAACCTGCAGGTACAGTTATTAATCAGGACCCAAGAAGCGGTTCCAAGATTACCAAAGGACAGACAGTGGATATTACTGTAAGTCTAGGTGAGAAAAAGAAGGAAATTACAGTTCAGAACTATACTGGACTTAGTGTAGATAGTGCTAAATCTAATTTGGAGGCCAATGGCCTGTCCCTGGGGGGAATTAGTGAGGAAGCTAGCACAAGGCCAAAGGGAACTGTTATCGGTCAGAGTCCGTCAGCAGGCAGTACCACCACGGAAGGCGGTAGTGTCAGCCTGATTATATCCTCTGGCAGCAGTGGTGGAGCCAAGAGTGATAGCAATCAGGCTCCTACCCCTTCCGCAGCTACTGCCAAGGGCAAAACTGATGCTGGCAAATCCAGCACCGGTGCAGCTCAGTAAATTCGTGGGAAATAGGATGTGCATATAGGAGAATTGCTATGCCAACAGCTCAGGTTATAAAAATGTATAATGGATTCTACTATCTGCAGGTGGCAGGACAGGAGAAGCTTTTGTCCTGCCGGCTGAGGGGCAGAATTAAGCGAAATAAGGGGGCAGTGGTTACTGGCGATTATGTGGAGTATCAAATGCTGGAGGACGGCACCGGTGTAATAGAAAGCTGTCTTCCTAGGCGAACTTTGCTGAAAAGACCTGCTGTGGCCAATATTGATCAGGTTTTGATAACCTTTGCAGCCCGCCAGCCGGATTTGAATCAGCTGTTATTGAATCGCTTCCTTGTTTTGGCAGAGTGGTCTGGGATTCCAGAGATTGTTATTTGTATTAACAAATGTGATTTGTTGGAGGAAAAGGCGGATTTTTTGCAGGACTATGTGCAGGCTGGTTATAAATTGTTAATGGTTTCGGCTCAGGAAGGTCAGGGGATTCAGGAATTGAAAAATCTGCTTGCTGGGCGGGTAACGGTATTTGCCGGCCCCTCCGGGGTAGGAAAGTCCTCTCTTCTCAATGCGGTAGATAGCAATTTAGAGCTGGCCACTGGCAAAATCAGTGACAAGATTAAAAGGGGCAAGCATACCACCAGAGCAGCTTGTCTGCTGCCATTGCCAGAGGGAGGCACGGTGGTGGATACCCCTGGCTTTAGTGCTGCAGAGCTGGAAAATATAGACAAGGCTCAGTTGGCTCATTATTTCCCAGAGTTCCGTCCTTACATTGAAAAATGCTATTACAATACCTGTACCCACAGCCATGAGCCAGATTGTGCTGTTAAGGAGGCTGTGGCAGCAGGGGTTATTTGTCAGGCTCGTTATGAGGCTTATTTGAATATTTTACAAACGATTAATGAGAGAAAGAAGGCTTACTGATATGATAAAAATCGCTCCATCTATCCTTTCCGCAGATTTTGCTAATTTGGGAGCAGAAGTAAAAAAAGTTGTAGATGCAGGGGCAGAATTTGTCCATATTGATGTTATGGATGGTACCTTTGTGCCAGAGATTACTTTGGGGGCAGGCATTGTGAAGGCTATTCGTCCTGTAACTGATGCTGTATTTGATGTACATCTCATGGTAGAGCATCCTGATACCCATATTGAAGCCTTTGCCAAGGCTGGGGCAGATTATATAACCTTCCATGTGGAGGCTGCCAAGCATCCTCATCGCATGATTCAGGCTATTCATGCTTTAGGCTGCAAGGCTGGCGTATCCCTGAATCCTGGCACTCCTATTGCTATGATTGAGGAGCTGCTGCCAGATGTGGATATGGTGCTGGTTATGTCTGTAAATCCTGGCTATGGCGGACAGAAGTTTATTCCTGGTTCCATAAGCAAGCTGCAGCGCATTCGCAAGGCTTTGGATGCGATAGGTTCTCAGGCTGAACTGCAGGTAGACGGTGGCGTTAACGAGGAAAATGCTCAGTCTATTATTGATGCTGGGGCAACTGTGCTGGTAGCTGGATCTGCTGTGTACAAGAGCAAGGATATTCCTGCTACCATCAAAAAGCTTCACGGCCGTGGTTAATGAACTTTGCTAAAAAAGGAGAAAAACAATGAAGAAAGCAGTTATTTTGCTATCTGGCGGTTTGGATTCTACTACCTGTATGGCAGTAGCCAAGGAGCAGGGCTATGATTTGTACCCTATTAGCTTTGACTATCATCAGCGTCACAGCATTGAGCTGGAGGGAGCCAAAAAGATAGCAGATTTTTATCAGGTAAAAAAACATTTGATTATTGAAACCAATATGGATCAGGTGGGAGGCTCTGCCCTTACCGATAAGGATATTCAGGTGCCAGAGGGGGAGATTGTTCACGAGGATAACGATATTCCTGTAACCTATGTGCCTGCCAGAAATTTAACCTTTTTGAGCTATGCCTTGGGCTATGCTGAGGTTATTGGGGCAGATCATATCTTTATCGGTGTTAATGCGGTAGATTATTCTGGTTATCCAGATTGTCGTCCAGAGTTTATTGCCAAATTCCAAGCTCTGGCTGATTATGCTACCAAGGCAGGGGCGGCAGATGGCAGACATATTCGCATTGAAACTCCTTTGCAGGATTTGACCAAGAAGGAGATTGTACAGCTGGCCAATCGTTTAGGGGCACCTTTGCAGTTTACCCATAGCTGTTATAATGGAGGGGCCAAGGCCTGTGGCGTTTGCGATAGCTGCAAGCTGCGCTTGAAGGGCTTCCGTGAGGCTGGTGTGGTAGATCCTGTAGAATATGAGAATGATGTTAATAGATAAGCAGGTGATTCAGTGAAGGACGTTCAGAATAGTATTGACCAGCGAGGGATTGCCATTCAGCGTGTAGGCATCAAGGATGCCTATTTGCCATTTCTGATAAAAACCAAGTCAGAAGGCTATCAGCAGGTAACAGCCAAGGTATGCTTTACCGTAGCTCTGCCTATGGAATACAAGGGCACTCATATGAGCCGCTTTTTGGAGATTCTGAATCCTTGGTCCACCAAGCCAGTGGCGGAGCCAGAGATGGCGGAAATATTAAGTGAGGCCCTAGACAAGCTGCAGGCCGAAGAGGCAGCTATTAGAATTGATTTCAAATACTTTGTGGAGCGTCAGGCTCCTGTTAGCGGCCGTCTTTCTGTGCTGGATGTGGATTGCTTCTTTGCAGGGAAGATGTCTAGAGGCAAAGCTTTGGAATTTACTCTGGGAGTAAAGGTTCCATATACATCTTTGTGTCCTTGCAGTAAGGAGATTTCCCGTTATGGGGCTCATAATCAGCGGGGGATTTTGGCTGCGGAGCTAAGGTTCCGCCCAGGCTATGAATGTATTCTTATTGAAGATTTGGTGGAGCTTTTGGAAAAGCAGGCTTCCTGTCAGATTTATCCTTTGCTGAAGCGGGAGGATGAAAAATACGTTACAGAAACCGCCTATGAAAATCCTAAATTTGTAGAGGATATTCTTCGGGATAGTGTTCTGGCTATGCGTGGTCTAGAGGGATTGGGCTGGTTCTCCCTGGCCTGTGAAAATTTTGAATCCATTCATAATCATAGTGCCTATGCTGCACATGAGGAAACAATAGGTGAGTAGGTTTTGAAAAAGCTAATTGTAAATGCAGATGATTTTGGCCTCCATACTGAGGTAAATAAGGCTGTTATTAAAGGATATCAGCAGGGGTGCTTGAGAAGTACCTCTCTAATGCCCACGGGGGCAGCTGTAGAGGAGGCTAGCCAGTTGGCCTGGCAGAACCCTGAACTGGGAATCGGGATTCATATTACTCTGGTGGCAGAAAAGCCTGTACTGCCTTTGGACAAGGTATCCACCTTGGTGGATGAACAGGGACATTTTCATGCTGACCATATGGTTTTTATCAAGAAATATTTGCAGGGACAGATTGACAAGGGACAGCTTTACGCAGAGTGTGAGGCTCAGATTGCCAAAGCTATGTCCTTGGGCTTGAATATTACCCATTTGGACAGCCACCAGCATCTTCATACTTTGCCTGGGGTAACGGAAATCTGCTTGGAGCTAATGAAAAAATATAATATTCATAGGATGCGTTATCCTGGAGAAGCCTTTGGTTTTACGGGAGGCTATCATAGCGGTATGTTTCGCCGGTTAGCAAAATGTGGACTTACTGCCTGTGCCATGTTGGCAAGACGCCGGGCAAAATGTTATAATATAATGATGCCTGAGCACTTCTTTGGTATGTTGGCAGGAGGCCATATGGAAAAAAAATATTTCCTGAATATTCTGAAGGCCCTGCCTGATGGGATTTCGGAGATTATGGTTCATCCTGGTTGTGATGCCAAGGCTTTGGGCAGTGTCTATGATTGGCAATATCACTGGGAGGATGAGCTGGCTTCTGTAACCTCTGAGGAAGCTATGAGTTATTTACGGCAGCAGAAGATAGAGCTTATATCCTTCAAGGAGTTAACTCATGAATAAGGTCTACGGACGAATTTTACTTTTAACATTGTTTATATTGGTAATATCCGGCGTGGTTATTTATTCCACTGTGGATATTAATACCATTCGCAATCTCCATGTATTTCAGCCTTGGTCAGTGGCGCTGGCTATTTTGGCTATTACCATTGGCCTTATATTGGATGGCACAAGGCTGATGCATCTGGTAAAAATATCAGGGGAACGTATTACCTTGAAGCAGTCTGTACAGGTGGTTTTTGGTAATTATTTTCTGGCTATGCTGGGGCCGGGAGCAGCGGCAGGAGCCATTGCCCAGATTATGTTCTTGCAAAAGGCCGGGATACCTGCCGGCAAGGCTGCGGTGCTGGCTATGGTCCGCACCATTGTTTCCATTTTGTTTCTGGCCTGCTGTCTGCCCTTTGTCTTTCTACATGATGCAGGGATTTTGCCGGGAGTATCCAATGATGTTATGGTGGCAGTAGGTTCAGGTGTATTGCTGTTGATGGTATTGCTGGTTTATGGTATTCGCTACAACGCCTGTGATTATCTGGCTGTGCGGATTTCTCGCCGGATTTCCTCACATAATGTGCGGCGAAAATTTCTTAATGTTTATCGAGATAGTAAAACTGGCATCCAGATGTTGGTCAAATCCCCTACTTCCCTGATTCGGGTATTTTTTGAATCAGGTCTGAGTTTGATTTTTATCTACATGGTGGTTCCTTGCCTGATGTTGGGCTTGGGGGCAGAGGTGGATTGGCTGACAGTAATGGGCAGAATGATGTTTTTGAATATTCTGCTGTATTTTTCTCCTACTCCGGGAGGTTCCGGTATTGCCGAGGGCGGTTTTGTGCTGCTGTTCAGCAATAGTGTACCAGCAGGCACGGTGGGAATTTTGGCTGTTGCCTGGCGGTTTATTGCGGAATATCTGCCATTTTTCGTGGGACTGTATTATTCCATTACGGTTCTAGGCAAAGATATTCTCCACAAGTCCATTGAGGAGACGGAGACATGAGAGCAGTTGCATAGCATACTGCTTTCATGATATTATATATACCATTATTTTAATTGTGTTTGCGTTGGGGGCATAGATTGTGAAAACTAAAAAAATTTTATCCATTGCAGCCTGCGGTTTAAGCCTGCTGCTGTTTTCCGGTGCAGTGAATACAGAAGCATCTATTGCTATTAAGGATGGCAGTAAAAGTAGAACAGTGGTCAAGGTTAATAGACAGCAAAGTCAGACTGCCCAGCATAATACCATAGCCAAGAAGATGGAAAAGGCTAAAAAGGTTGAGGCAGGCCAGCAGATGGAGGCTATGGACAGTGAAAGGGAGCTGAGCTTTCAGGAGCGTATTTATCAGATTTTGCATCCAAGTGAGGCCGAACCTGATAAGAAGGCTGCTATCGCCAGCAGAGATGATAATATGATTATGGGTGGTGCGGTGGCTACCCAGGAGCAGTGCGTGCGTTATCTTCTTAAGCACAATCCTAACCCCAAGCTGAATGTTAGTCCACAGGAGTTGGTTTCTTACTATTATGAGGAAGGCAACAGAACCGGTATCCGTCCAGATATTGCTTTTGCTCAGGCCTTGAAGGAAACTGGTTATTTCCGCTATGGCGGTACTGTAATTCCTGCCCAGAATAATTATTGCGGCTTGGGTACTACCAGTGCTACGGTTCAGGGGGCTTATTTTGCTACTCCTAGACTAGGGGTGAAGGCTCATATCCAGCATTTGCTGGCCTATGCTTCTGTGGAGCCTCCTCAGGACAATATTGTAGATCCTCGTTATGATTTGGTGCGTCAGTCTTATGGCAGCAACACCCTGACTCAGTGGAAGGATTTGAATGGCCGCTGGGCAGTGCCTGGTGTAGGCTATGGCCAGAGTATTCTGGAGGATTATTATCAGGGAATTTTAAATTCTTAATGGTGTTAATAAATAATAGAGATGTGAGGTATAGATAAAAATGATTTCAACTAGCGGCGTAACCCTGCAATTTGGCAAGCGTGTCCTTTTTAAGGATGTATCCATCAAATTTACTCCGGGCAACTGCTATGGCGTTATTGGTGCCAATGGTGCTGGTAAATCTACTTTTTTGAAGCTTTTAAGCGGTGATATTGAGCCTACTAAGGGTTCTATTGATATTACTCCTGGCGAGCGTATGTCTGTGTTGAAGCAGGATCACTTTGCCTTTGATGAGTACGAGGTTCTTCGTACTGTTATTATGGGTAATCAGCATCTGGTAGACATTATGGACGAAAAGGATGCTATTTATGCCAAGCCAGATTTCAGCGATGAGGATGGTATCCGTGCTGGTGAGCTGGAGGCTGAATTTGCTGAGCTGAACGGCTGGGATGCTGAGTCTGATGCAGCCAAGCTGTTAAATGGCTTGGGTATTGGTGAAGAATATCACTACCAGAAAATGTCCGAGCTGGATCCTGCCTTGAAGGTGCGTGTACTTCTGGCTCAGGCTCTCTTTGGCAATCCAGATATTCTGCTGCTGGACGAGCCTACCAACCATTTGGATTTGGCTTCTATTAACTGGCTGGAGGACTTCCTGGCAGGCTTTGAGAACACTGTTATTGTTGTATCTCATGACCGTCATTTCCTGAATCAGGTATGTACTCATATTGCTGATGTTGACTTTGGCAAGATTCAGCTTTATGTTGGTAACTATGATTTCTGGTATCATTCCAGTCAGCTGGCTCTCCAGCTGGCCAAGGATGCTAACAAGAAGAAGGAAGAAAAAATCAAAGAGCTGCAGACCTTTATTGCCCGCTTTGCAGCCAATGCTTCCAAGTCCAAGCAGGCTACTTCCCGTAAGAAACTGCTGGACAAGATTACTTTAGATGATATTAAGCCATCTTCCCGCCGTTATCCTTATATTGCCTTTACTCCTGACCGTGAGGCAGGAGATCAGCTGCTGCTGGTAGAGGGCATTTCCAAGACTATTGACGGGGAAAAGGTATTGAATAATGTTTCCTTTACCGTTCGCAAGGGAGATAAGATTGCCTTTACTGGCCCTAATAGCGCAGGCAAGACAGCTCTGTTCCAGATTCTCATGGGTGAGATGGAGCCAGATGAGGGTTCCTTCAAGTGGGGCGTAACCACTACCCAGGCTTATCTGCCAAATGATAATACTGAATATTTCGAGGGCTGTGAGCTAAGTCTGACTGATTGGCTGCGGCAGTATTCCAAGGATCCAGATGAGTCCTTTGTCCGTGGCTTCCTGGGCCGTATGCTGTTCAGTGGTGAGGAAAGCTTGAAGCAGGCATCTGTTATCTCCGGTGGAGAGAAGGTTCGCTGTATGCTGTCCAAGATGATGCTTAGTGGTGCTAATGTATTGCTGATGGATGAGCCTACCAACCATTTGGATTTGGAGTCTATTACTGCTCTCAATGATGGTTTGATTAACTTCAAGGGTACCCTGCTGTTTGTATCCCATGACCATCAGTTTGTTCAGACCATTGCAGATAGAATTATTGAGCTGACTCCAGAGGGAGTATTTGACAAGCTTACTAGCTATGATGATTTCCTGGCTGATGAGGATGTACAGGCAAGATTGGCCAAGATGTACGAGGCATAAAAATGACAAATAAAACATTTTATGATTTAAGTGTATCTGAGCCACTGTGCCAGTCCTTGGAGAAATTGGGTATTAAGGAGCCTACCCCGGTACAGGCAGAGGCCATTCCTGCCCTGAGAAATGGCAAGGATACTATTGTGCAGGCTCAGACCGGCACAGGCAAGACCTTGGCTTTTCTCCTGCCTATCTACGATAGAATCAAGGTGCAGGCTGACAATATTCAGACCTTGATTCTTACTCCTACTAGAGAGCTGACCTTGCAGATTGCCAAGGTGGCAGCTCAGCTGGGGAAAGCCAATGGCGTTCGTTCTCTAGCTATTTATGGTGGTCAGGATATTGAGCGGCAAAAGCAGAAACTGGGGAGAGAGCCTCATGTGATTATTGGTACACCAGGGCGCATTCTGGATCATATGCGCCGCAAGACCATTACCTTTGCTAATACCAATCGCATTGTGCTGGACGAAGCAGATGAAATGCTGCGCCGAGGCTTTTTGGAGGATGTGGAGCAGATTCTGGGCACTATGGCCAGAGATAGACAGATTATGCTGTTTTCTGCCACTATGCCAGATAAGGTAAAGGCTCTGGCTCATCGTTATATGACCAATTTCCAGCATGTAATTATCAAGACTGAGAATATTACCTTGGACAATATTCAACAGAGGGTTGTGGATACTGTAGAGGATTCCAAGCTGGATAAGTTGTGTGAGTTAATCAATGAGCAGAATCCATATTTGGCTATGGTATTTTGCGGTACCAAGAGCCGGGTTTCTCAGGTGGCTATGGCCTTGGCTCGTCGAGGCTATTTGGCTGATGAGCTTCATGGGGATTTGTCCCAATTGCAAAGAACCAATGTCCTGAAGAAGTTCCGGGAGGCCAAGCTGCAGATTTTGGTTACTACAGATATTGCAGCCAGAGGGCTGGATATTGAAGGGGTAACTCATGTCTTTAACTATGATTTGCCTCGCAATACAGAGGAATATATTCATCGCATTGGCCGTACAGGCAGAGCAGGTCAGCAGGGTACAGCGATTACCTTTGTGAATGCCCGTCAGTATTCCCAGCTGCGGCGTATTGAAGCTGGTATCAAGAACCATATCCAGAAGGATGTGTCCTCTCGCAGTCTTGCCTCTCGCCTTAAAAGGGAAAAGCGGGAGCGGGAAATGGCTGCCAAAAAGGCTGCTGCCGAAAAGGAGCAGTCCAAGCAGGCTAAGAGCCGTTATGCCAACCGTAAGGGAGCAGAGCATAAGGGCCGCAACAATCGCTCCAGACGATTGAGAGACAAGACAAAAAACGCCAGTCGAGGCAGAAGATAAAGCAAAAACTAACCGCCTACTTATTAACCGGTAGGCGGTATTTTTATGGCAAAATTCAGGCTGGTCATACAAATGTTTTTCTGATATAATAAAACATATGGTGATTTTTTCTGGGAGGTGTTGGAATGAGTAACAAAGCAAAAATTCGCGAGGATGCAATGAAATTAAATCCAATAGACGATGCATTATTTGCAAAAATGGCGGAGGATATAAATTTTTGTCAGGAAATTTTGCAGGTTTTTCTAGCAGACAGAAAATTAATAGTATTGGACTCTAACCCTCAATATATGGTAAAAAATTTGCAAGGTCGTTCCTGTATATTGGATTTGAAATGTAGTATAGGTTCAGGGGAGATTGTCCATGTGGAAGTACAGAAATCGGATGATGATGACCATCAAAAACGTGTTAGATATAATGCTTCTTTGTTGACTACCAATATTGCTAATCCTGGAGATAAGTTTTGTAATATTCCAGACATAGTCTCTATATTTATATCAAGATTTGATGTATTTAAAAGTGGTAGAGCGGCTTACAATGTTGAGAGGATAGTTAAAGAAACTGGCAAAATAGTGTATAATGGTATTAGAGAAGTGTACATAAATGCTGAAAATTACGATAAATCAGATATAGCAGATTTGATGAAGGTTTTTGTTGAAGATGATGTTTACGAAGATAAGAAGTTTCCTGTTACATCTGAGCGCAAAAGAAGATTTAAGACTACAGAGGAGGGAGTGAAAGAAATGTGTGAGATTATTGAACGGAATAGAGCAGAAGCATATGCTGAGGGAGAGACACGTGGAGAGATTCGTGGAACCATGAAAACATTGATAAATTTAGTCAAAAAAAATCGAATTACCATTGAAGAAGCGGCGGAGGATGCCAATATGACGGTAACAGCCTTTAAGGATGAAATGGCTGCCTTATAGTGAATGTCAGTATGTAGCTGTGGGCAAGATAAGTAAAAATCTTGCCTGCGGCTTTGTTTGTACAATTTGATTGAATATGGTAGGGGTAAGAACAAATTGCATGGGACTATGGGCAGAAAATCTAAAAAAATTAACATAATGCTTTTCATAGAAGTGCAGAATGTGATATAGTGATATTAATCATGTGGGAGTCTGTCTATATGCCCTATTAGGAAAGGAGGAGGTTGGCAAAGGACAGATAACTGCGACAGAAAATCTAATATTTATGGACAGTGTAGCAATTCCAGAATATTGCCCTAAGCATATGACGGCCGGACCTTCGGGAAGCCAGGAATTGACAAGACGAAAGCACTGTCTCCGCAAAGGAGAATGATCTATTATGATGCGTTCATTGTATTCTGGTGTTTCCGGACTGAAAAATCACCAGACCCGTATGGATGTTGTAGGTAACAACATCTCCAATGTTAACACTACTGGCTTCAAATCCAGTCGAGTAACCTTTAGCGATACCCTGAGCCAGACTCTCAGTGGTGCTTCTGCACCTACAGAGAATGGAGGAGGTACCAATCCAAAGCAGATTGGCTTGGGTTCTGCTACATCATCTATTGATACCCTGTTCACCGATGGTTCTGTACAGTCCACAGGTGTAAATACTGATTTGTGTCTTTCTGGCAATGGTCTTTTTGTTGTGAAGGATGGCAATAGTTCATATTATACTAGAAATGGTAATTTTAAATTTGATGCTGAAGGAAATTATGTCAACAGTGATGGCTTGATGGTTCAAGGATGGATGGGAACTGATGGCGTAATTAGCACCGGTGGAGATACCACAGGAATTAAAATTCCTGCTGGTAAAACGATGCAGGCTAAAGCAAGTTCTAAGTTGACGATTAGTGGTAATATGAATGCTGATGCGGCAATAAAAGATACGTCTACTATTATTGCTACGGCCTATGATTCTCAGGGAGCTGCTCGTCAAATTACATTAACGTTAGAAAAAAAGGCCCCAAATGAATGGACAGTAAAAGTAAGTGCACCAGCAACAGGGACTATTACTGACTTAGTGTTTGATACTGATGGTAGTTACAAATCAGGAGGTATAGGTACTATAGATTTGGCAGCAGTAACACCATCAGGTGCAGCCACTATTAATCTAAAAATTACTAAAGAAGAGCTTCAATCTTTAACGCAGTATTCTGGTAGCAGTACAGCCTATGGCACTACAGATGGTTATGCCGCAGGTACATTGAAGAGTGTTTCCATTGACTCTAAGGGTATCATTACAGGTACTTATACTAATGGTGTTAATCGTCAGGAGGCACAAGTGGCAGTGGCTCAGTTTAACAACGCAGCAGGATTAACCAAAACAGGTAATTCGTTGTATAGCCTCTCCAATAACTCTGGGGAAGCAAATACTAAGACTGCTAGTGATCTGGGCTGTACCATTACTCCATCCTCTCTGGAAATGTCCAATGTAGATATGGCCAGTGAGCTGACAGATATGATTGTTACCCAGCGTGGTTATCAGTCCAACTCCAAGATTATTACTGTTTCCGATGAGCTTTTGGAAACCTTGATTAACATGAAGCGTTAATGCTAATAAAGTAAAAAATCTGCTGTATGCCCTTGGTGGTGTACAGCAGTATTTTTTTGTCCAAATTGGTTGAATAACAAATGTAATCTTGTTTTTATTTGTCAATTGGCCTACAATAGAAACAAGATTGAAATGGAGATAAAATTACGGAGGCCAAAGGAAATGAATTTTGAATTGGATATGCATACTCATACACTTGTCAGCGGACATGCCTATGGCACAATTAGGGAAATGGCCCAGGGAGCAGCGGAAAAGGGCTTGAAGCTGCTGGGGATTACAGAACATTCTCCTTCTATGCCAGGTACAGTAGGAGAGGTATATTATTGCAATTTGCATTTGGTGCCCAAAAAACTTTATGGGGTAGAGCTGTTATTTGGCAGTGAAATAAATGTGTTGCAGGACGGCACCTTGGATATATCTGATAAGGTGCTGAACAATCAGATTGATTATGGCATTGTGGGCATTCACAGCTGTTGCTACAAGGATGCAGGCCGGGAGCAGAATACAGATAATCTCATTAGCTGCATGAAGCATCCCCGGATCAAATTCGTTTCCCATCCAGATGATGACCATACGCCACTGAATTATGAGAGATTGGTGCAGGCAGCCAAGGAATATCATGTGGCTTTGGAGGTTAACAATAGCTCCTTTTTGAAGCCGGAATATCGTTGGAACTGTGTAGAGAATTATCGAACAATGTTGTCCTTGTGCCGGCAGTATGAAGCTCCTATTATTGTGGATTCCGATGCCCATGATCCATCCTGGGTAGGCTGTTTTGAGGAATCTCAGAAGTTGTTGACGGAAATTGACTTCCCAGAGGAGCTGGTATTGAATCGCAGTGTGGCAGAAGTAAAAAAATTCATTGCCAAGGCATAGTGTTTTTGTTGAGATAAGGAGATTTTGCAGGAAGAGGATATGGCAAGAATTAAGGATGTTGCAAAGGAAGCCGGGGTAGCACCTAGTACGGTATCTCTGGTGTTGAATAAAAAAGGCTATGTTTCTGAGGAAACCCGTCTCAAGGTAGAAGCAGCTGTGGAAAAGCTGAATTATATTCCCAGCGAAATGGCCAGGAATTTGTCCCTGCAACGGACGAATATTATCGGGGTTATCGTACCCTCTATTTCCCATCCGTTTTTCTCTGAACTGGCAGAGGCTTTGGAAACAGAGCTGTACAGTCTGGGCTATAAGATGATGCTTTGCTGTACCAAATACAAGGAAAATTCAGAGCGGAAATTTATTGAGATGCTAAAAAGACAAACCATGGATGGCATTATAATGGGGGCTCATTCTCTGGATGTGTCTATTTATGAGGGCTTAAAGGAGCCAGTGGTGGCCTTTGACCGTTACCTCAATGACAATATCCCCATTGTTCACTGTGACCATTGCGCAGGTGGCCGGCTGGCGGCAGAGGCTTTTTTGCAGCATGATTGTCATCATGTCATTGGTATTGAGGGTTATCAGGGGGTGCATACTCCTGCTAATGATTACCACAAGGTGTTTCACGAAACCATGCGGCAGCATGGCGTGACAACGGATATTTTGGAAATGCCTTGGAATGCTTTTACCTATGAGGATTTTTTGGCAACAGCAGAAAAACTGTTTGAGGAATATCAGGATATTGATGGTATTTTTGGCTCTGATATGGCTATAGCCAGCTGTATGCGGGTGGCGGCTCAAAGGGGCTATCGCATACCTCGGGACATAAAAATGGTGGCCTATGATGGCACCGGGATGACTCAGACTGGCATTCAGCCCATAACAGCAGTAAGACAGCCTATTGAGGAATTGGCGGCTATTGCAGCTCAGAAGGTAGTCAGCAAGGTAAAAGGTACAAAAGATAATCTACCTTGGGTGTTACAGCCAAGGCTTTTGAGGGGCGAAACCTGCTAGACAGGTTTCGCTTTTTTTATTGTCAGAAATCGTTTATACAAATCTCAAAAAAGCTATTGACAAATTATTGTTTTATAGCTATTATAGAAATATCAAACCGGTTCGAGATAGTAAGTGCGAATAAAAATGGGGGTATTTTGGTGAAAGAAGAAATGCAGGTAACAAATCAGCGGTATCGTTTGGGCTATCATTTGATGCCGAAAAGTGGTTGGATTAATGATCCAAATGGTTTTTCCTACTTCAAGGGCTATTATCATATGTTTTATCAGTATTATCCATATGCAGCAGAGTGGGGCCCTATGCATTGGGGACACGCCCGCAGCAAGGATATGATTCATTGGGAGACTCTGCCAACAGCTTTGGTTCCTGGCGATATGGAAAGCGGCTGCTTCTCCGGCAGTGCCATTGAGCATGATGGCAAACTGTGGCTGATTTACACCGGTCATCATTATGTTGAGCCAAATGACAATGAGTCCTTTTATGAGAATCAGAACTTGGCTTATAGCGAGGATGGAGTACATTTTACCAAATATGAGGGTAATCCGGTTCTCAGAGTGCCAGCAGACAATACCAAGCATTTCCGTGATCCAAAGGTTTGGAAAGAGGGAGATACCTTCTACATGGTTTTGGGCAGTCAGGGAGAGGACGAGCTGGGACGGGCTTTGCTCTTTGCTTCCAAGGATTTGATTAATTGGGAGCGGGTATCTATTGTGTCCAAGGCCAAGAATCTGAAAGAGGAAGGCTATATGTGGGAGTGTCCTGATTTCTTCCATCTGGATGGACAGGATGTACTGCTGATGTCTCCTCAGGGGATAGAGGTTGATGGTGATAGATTCCGCAATCTGAACCAGACTGGTTATATTATGGGCCAGCTGGGAGAGGACAAGGTTCTCTCCAGAGGTGAATTTGTGGAAATAGACAATGGCCATAATTTCTATGCTACTCAGACCATGCTGACTCCAGATGGCCGCAGAGTTATGGTGGCGTGGATGAGTTCCTGGGATTCTGAGATGCATGAAAAGCAGGATGGCTGGGCTGGTGCTCTGACTATTCCTAGAGAACTTCATATCAAGGATGGCCATATGTATCAGCAGCCTGTTAAGGAGCTGGAAGCATTGAGAACTGCCAAGCTTATAGCAGGTGTGATGGAGACTGGTCACGAATATGAGCTGCCAAGAACAGCAGAGCTGAACCTGGCTTTTGAGGGAGCTGAGGGTGAGCTTTTGACCATTACCGATGGGGAGCACAATCTTATTATTGAGGCAGATGCCGATGGAGGCCGTCTGTTGATTCAGTGCAATATCAAGGACGGGGAGCGGGTTGCTCAGGTGGCAGATTTGGCAAATCTGAAATTGCAGATTTTTGTGGACAAGAGCTCTGCTGAAATCTTTGTAAATGAAGGGGAAAGAACATTTACTGAGAGAATTTATTGGGATGCACCACTGACCATAGAAATGGGCAGCAGCTGTCAGGCAGTTGTCTACAAATTGGAAGAAGAAACTAACAAGTATTAAGATGAGGGGTTAAAGGTTATGGATAAGTTAAAGGCATTTGCCAATCCTTTTTATAGAGCAAGCTCAGCAGAAATTCTGCTGTTCTTTGCTGGCTGGGGTATCTGGTGGTCATTTTTTCAGATTTGGCTTACCAGCACTCAGGGATTTAGTGGTTCTCAGATAGGAACCATTTACTCCTTTGGTTCTGCTGTATCTCTGGTATTGATGTTTGTTTATGGCTCCATTCAGGATAAGCTGGGACTGAAAAAATATTTGATGTATTTTCAGGTAGGCTGTCAGGTGCTGCTGGCACCATTCTTTACCTGGGTTTATGTGCCTATGCTGGAGGCTAATTTCTACGTAGGTGCCATGATTGGTGCGGTTTATCTATCTGTGGCTTATCTGGCCGCCTGTCCGGTATTTGAGGCAGTAACCGAAAGATTAAGCCGTCGTTATAGCTTTGAATATGGTCAGGCTAGAGCCTGGGGCTCCTTGGGTTATGCTATCTCCGCCTTAAGTGCAGGTTTCCTCTTTACCATTAATCCATATCTGGTATTCTGGACTGGTTCTGCTGTTTCTTTGGTATTGCTTTTGATTTTGCTCTTTGTGCATCCAGAAAAGAACGATGCTGTGCGCAATAAGTATGAGAGCAAAACTGAAAGTGATAAGGACAATAAGTCTCCTTCCTTTGCTGAAATCATTGGTGTATTCAAGATTCTTGATGTATGGAAAATCATTATCTTTATTATTATTAGCTGGACCTTCTACACAGTATTTGATCAGCAGATGTTCCCACACTTCTTTACCCAGTTCTTCGCTACGCCAGAGGAAGGCCAGCAGGCTTACGGTGTTTTGAACTCTGTACAGGTATTCCTGGAGTTCCTGATGATGGGTGTGGTACCAGTTGTGATGAAAAAAATTGGTGTCCGCAAGGTAATTCTGCTGGGCTGTCTGATTATGATTGTCCGCATCGGCGGCTGTGGCTTAGTAACAAATCCTCTCGGTGTTGCTCTGGTTAAGCTGCTCCATGCACCAGAAACTGCTTTGTTTATTCTGGGTATCTTCCGCTATTTCACTTTGCACTTTGATACCCGTATGTCTGCCACCATTTATATGGTAGGCTTCCAGATTGCGGCTCAGGTAGGCCAGATTATCTTCTCCACCCCATTGGGGGCATTGCATGACGATATCGGCTATCAGAGCACCTTCCTGGTAATTTCCGGTATTGTTATGGTAGCCACCATTTATGCCTTTGCTATTCTGAAAAAGGATGATCAGGATGTAGGCGGCCAGCCATTGGAAAGCTAATTAAATAATGTTAAAAACTCCCTGTTGATTTTGGATATGCCCTCCTCCCTTTACGGTATATCCTAATCAGCAGGGATTTTTTATGTGAAAAAATGGCGGAGGAAAATAATTAATAATTTTTCAAAAAGTGCTTGACTCTTTGCTGATAAACTGCTATAGTATATATCTGTCAGCGGGTTATACACTGTATAGCTGACAGATGATGTGGGTAGGTGCCCGAGTGGTTAAAGGGAACGGACTGTAAATCCGTCGCCGTAGGCTACGATGGTTCGAATCCATCCCTGCCCACCATTTATCATCGCGGGATGGAGCAGTAGGTAGCTCGTCGGGCTCATAACCCGAAGGTCAGAG
>ERZ1026856.658-NODE-658-length-20103-cov-11.765812_pt1 | contig 20103 bp, 18 predicted proteins | sample MGYA00380158_ERZ1026856 | MGnify/ENA primary metagenome ERZ1026856 (study PRJEB33269, sample SAMEA4719794) | human gut metagenome | biome: human-associated habitat; feature: organic feature; material: feces | place: Cameroon | collected 2013-10 ...
TATCTGCGGTGCAGCCCAGGATACAGCTTTCTGCATTGCTCTGGATAGTAGCCTCGCTCACCGAGATAAAACGCATACAACGCCATCTTCTCCCAAAATGATTTGCCTTTGAAATCAAGATGCCCCAAGAAGTCTTCTTTTATGTCTTTACGGGCACGAGAAGCAGCGGAGAACTCCAAGTTGATCTTTGCTACCGGTTTGTGACAAAGATAAAGTCTGTATTTGCGATACAGTTTGAATATGCGTTGCAGATCCTCATATCGACGCACTCGCTCGTCAAATGGGTTTTCCTCTACAATGGATTTTCTGTATACTGTAGTGCCTGAGCATTGAAACAAACGACCCAAAACATGAGACTTGAACGGATTGCTAACAACGCCTTCTTTGTATTCAATTGCCAAGTGCTCTGCCTTACCATTGTTGACAATCACCTCGCCCAAAAACATATCTACATCAGTATGCTTCTGTATCTTCTTGCTAAAGAAATCCAATGCCCCTGGCAACATCTCGTCGTCTGCATCAAGGAACAGTATCCACTCGCCCTTAGCATTCTTCACACCAGTGTTACGAGCCTTGCTCGGTCCACCATTCTCCTGCTTAATCAGTCGGATGCGCGGATCGTTCATAGCCTCAACTACGTCAACCGATCCGTCCGTAGAACCATCATCCACTATCACAATCTCAAAGTCGTCGTACTCTTGTGAGAGCACGCTCTTCAAAGACTGCGCAATAGACGCCTCCTTATTATATAAAGGTATTACTACTGATATCATTTTTTCGTTGTGTATTTATGAATCTTTTCCAAGATAGCGGCACACTTGTTCATTAAGAAACTTGCTGCACCACCCTCTTTGTAGATTCTGTTGAAGATTTTACCTGCCGGAGAGAAGAGGAAATAGATATGCTCTTTTCCTACAGGCATCGTTGGCGACACAAAACTCTGCTTGCAATGCATTATGAGTTCTTTGATGTCTGCCGTGAGACCTTTCGCAGTCTTCACATCTTTATATATCTGCAAGCTGAAGAACGGAGAATAGTCCTGGTTCTCAATGAAACTCATGTGCCACCAGTGAACGATCGCTGCATCAGCAAAGTATTTTAAGGACATTGCCACCTGGGCGTTATAAATGCCAGGAAGCTCAGAGATTATGTAACAAAACTCCTTGTCTGTTGCAAGCAGTGCCGGTTGGTCTTGACTTTGTCCCTTTTCGAAACAAGAATATGTCCAGTTCTCATTCCAACGTTTGTAGAACTTGCGTGTCAGTTCGTTGTCTGCAACAAACATAACACCTGAGTTAAACCAGTATTTAGAGTCGGAAACATCGGTTTTGAAAATCTTATTCACTGAGTTTGTCGGCGGGAACATACATTCAGACAGAAGCAGATGACCATCTGGCACAGCTGCAATATCGCAAGTAAGATTGTCAATATCATCCAACGGCTTGCAGATAACTGTGTCCGTATCAATGAAGAGGTATGCGCCGTCAATCACGTTGCGCACCGTGGTCTTAATGACTCGTGAACGCTGCTTGGCGTTATAGTTCTCAGGCACCTGCACAACGACGATGTTAGTTATCATGGCGCAGAGTTCTGGGAATCTTTCCACGTACTTCTTCGTCGGTTCATCCACCAACACGTTGACCGTCACCTCAGGATGAAACTGGCGAAGAGAATAGAGCGACACCCACAGCTCCTCCAAGAAGTAATCTTTCTCGGAGCTAATCAGTGTGTATACTATCGAGGTTTTCATCTGTTATTTTTTAATGGGGCCAGGGATAAATCTATTTTTTCTCCCACTTGTAACATGAAGTCTTTACTGAAGTATGGCATTCTTCCGCAGTCTGAAGTAAATGTCATCTCACCAAAGTATGCTTTACCTGCAACATCATAGAAATCGACTCTCACTTCAGGGAATCCTTTTGAAAGGATTTTTGCAGCCTCCAACATCTCGTTAAAAGACTTTGGACAAGGAACCTTGCCACCACCATCTCTATAATGGTTGGTAAAACGTCCCCATTCGTGATGATAGTTCCAGTCTAAGTCGTACTGCTCGACCTCAACATGTCCATTAACATTGTCGCGGTTATATGCCACAAAAACGAAACACGGCTCACCGTTGAAACACCAAATCTTATAGTCGATAGGTGTTGATGATATGCCGGCACCGTCGAGTTCCAGAAATGCTTCCGCCATTACCATTGTAGGTATCTTGTTGTAGTGAGGTTCGCAACTTAAATAGCCAAACTTCACACGAAGCTTATTATTGAAATCTTCAATCAACTTCTCCTTATCGAAACCTATGGTTTTGTCTATGATCTTTACAGAAGCACTATCGTGATTGCATTTCAGTACGAACTTGTTCGGAAGACTATCAAAGTCGATGTCTCTAGCATCCTTCCATGCTCCTAACATCGGAACCAACATATGTGCAAGTCCTTTCTCTTTTACATAATCTCGCACAGCAACCTTATCAGCCAGTCGAGTCCATTCTGATGTATCTGAGTTTAGAATAAGCCATTGTATCTTTTCGTTCAGATCTTTAGGATTGTTCCAATCTAAATGATAATTGAAATCACGATACCAATACTTTGAGAGCACATGCTTTGTAAAATGATCGACAAGGAACTCATTCCATTCTCTTGCCAGTCTATTCTTTATTCTAGGAACTAAATTGTTTATCATATTCTTCTAAATTACTTTTTTAATTCATATATTCTTGACATAACCCACCTATGTGGTTCGCATCTAAGATTGTTAATATAAGGTGCGGGGTTGTATTCTACTATTTTTTTCTTAGTAATTTTTTCTTTAAATCGGTGCCAAATGGCCTTAGAATACTTTCTGATGTTCGGTCTGATGTATCCACTGCATTCAAATTGGTAATCATACAGAAACTCTAAGTTTAAGCAATGGTTGTTTACAGTCTGGATGTAAGCGTCAGTATCCAAAAAAGCACGGTTAATGGAAGCCAAATGATTGTTCAAAACATCGCTCTTACAACAATCAACAGTTCTTTTTTCTTTATCAAACGATATTGGCTGAACATTGACATTAATAGCTTCAGTACTAACGTTTATTTGCGCCATTAGACCATTATACCACCATTTGTTTTGTGGAGAAAGCGTATCAAACACAAAGTTGCCCAAACTATATATTATAGAACGTCCTTTATATTGCTCACATGGCTGCGGGACATGCGGATGATTGCCGATGACGGCATCTGCACCAATATTAATAAAGTGGCGGTATAAGGTACACAATTCTGGCAAAGGATAATCAAAATGCTCTAAACCGGCATGAGGCAGAACTATCAAATAATCGTTTTCGTGTTTTGCAGCCAATATCAGTTCGTCTACAACCGGATGGCACAGCCATGCTGTGCCGTATTTGTCGAATCGTTCTTCGCCTAAAACTCCAAACTCGTATTGGGTGAGTGCAAGGAAAGCAATACGAAGACCATCGATTATAAACACTTTATATTGATAAGCCTCGTTCCAATGTCCACTTCCTAATGTTACAGATTCGCCAAAAGCATTCATCGTCTTGGCCAACGAGTCTTCACCAAAATCCATTGCATGATTATTGGCTAAACTAAACAAGTTGAACTTGTGATCTTTCAAAAAACAAGGGGCTTGAGGATCCTGACATAAGGATGGTCCACTCTTCAAAATAGGTTTTGCATTGGGAACAGAGATTGGTGCTTCAAAATTTAATGCATTTATATCTCCAGCATTCAATATGCCTTGTAACTCCTCACCTATAGCAAGACCATTAAGGGTCTTGACACAGAAATCGCCTAAAATATTAATGTTAACCATGTTTCAATATTTTATTCTTCAACATACTTACAACCTTTGTCTTTTCACCAGAAGTCAGACCTATGTAGTAAACTATTGCAGTAGTGATGATAAAACAAACCACGATAGAGAGTAAACGTACAAAAGTGTTCGTTATATCAAGATAAGAATAGCCAAACAAAAGTACGCTCATAATTATAGCTATGACTATTGGTTTAACATAAGCTTCTTTCATATATTGTATTGAATCGAAATTCAATATCGTCTTTAACAAAATCATTTGAACTGCTCGTTGTAACAAATCGGCTATTATAAACAGAATCAACAAAGAATACTGAGAGTAACCTAACTTGAACAGAACATATCCTATCGGGATACAAACGAGAAAGAAGAAACTGATTTCGATCTTAAACCACTTTATCTTTCCAGAAGCACTGATAAGTTGCGAAAAGCCTCCACAGCTCAAAGATATTCCACACAGAATCAGATTAATCTGACAGAATGTAAGAACTCCATCGGGAACGTTGCCAAGCCAAAGGTGTAAAATGAAGTCTAACTCTATATAAAGAGGGAAAAAGACTACTTCAAAAAGCAATAATGAAAAGCGACCTAATTTATTCACAAGGTAATTACAACGCTCGGTGTTTCCAGAACTGTATGACTGAATAATCTGCGGGCCAGATGCAACGTCAAAATTTGCAGCGAAGGTACTAACATAATTGTTTACGGAACGGCTGATAGCGTATGCTCCATTAACTGCTGTACCGAAGAAAGAGTTCAACAACAAATCGCTTCCTGATGATCGAGCCATAAAAGAAACTGTAGACAACAGATTCCAACCACTGAAAGAAAGCAATGGTTTATAGTTGTTCCATCCCTTTATGAAACGCAGCTTAATAATATGCGGCCACTTGTGAGCTGCATAGACATGGAAAACAAGGAATGTATTGATTGTGGTTAAACTCATTATAATAGAGTAATACCTTAAACTATTGCCTGGCAGGTATAACAAGGCTAACACACAAACGAATCGGAAGAGGGTGTTGGCGATATCAAAGGTGGTTAGAAAGCCAAACTTTTCATGTGCAGAAAACAGACTGCTATACGGTTCGTTTATTATTCCTAAACAGATTGTGACAATGGAGACATGGTATACAAACAATGCATCAATTAGCTTACCTTCTGGCAATACCAGTTTGTTGTATATATACCATAGACCTATCGTTTCTGCAAGTACGAATATGATTGCAGCCAATACGACATGAAGCAACTGGTTTACATTGAATATTTTGTTGACATCTCCATGCTCTTTGCCCATCTCTACATTAAAGAAACGTGATGTGGCAGCACCTAAAGATGCTGTTATGAATGTGAACATAGCCAACACGCCACCAACGACGCTAAATATACCAAAGTCAGAAACGCCCAATACTTGAAGGACTATACGAGAAGAGTACAGACCTATGATCATCGTCGTAAAGAGTCTGAAATAAATGAAAATGGTGTTCTTCGCTATTTTTTTGTTGTTATCTGATATTTGTGACATAAATAATTTTGAATATATACTTAGTAAACCTTATTGGAAGATAACATTGTAATCTTTGATTATGTCAAATGCTGACAACAATGTTATTGAAATTTCTTGGAGATGTTTAAAGTATTTGTACGTAGGCTCTTCACAAGTCAAAAATATTGTTTTGACTTCATACGTATCATCTATACCATCATAATAATATTTAAATAATTCCTTGTTTTCTTTGACCCATGTATCCCTTTGGATAACTTTAGGCAATGCTTTAGCTATCTTACCTTTTTGAGATATCATATCATAAATATTCCTTGCTTCATAATAGTCCTTTGCTTCAATGCAAACTATCTTCTTCCTCTTTGAATCGATCAAGAGAACATCTATATCACCTAAATTTTTCTCCGCAGCCAAAGGCTTGCCAGGACATATTGGAACTTCCATATGCACTTTTATGTTTTCGTCTTTTAAGGATTTAAAATAGAAGCACAGATTTTGCGTAAAAAGATGTCCTTTTTCCTTACTTATTTTTCCAATATAAGTGTTCATCAAAGATGAAATGTGTCTAATTGTCCCAGCATCCAATCTATCAAGAAGAACTTGGCAACTAACATAAATACTCTTGGTAGAGTAAAAGATATTTCCATCATACAACACCCATGGTCTTGATGACAACTGCACGCTACGATTGTATCTTTGCAGAAGTTTTTGACTTGTCGGTATTCCAGCAAAAGCCTCTTTTGATAAAACAAAATTTTTATAAAAAACATTAAGTTGCTCACCTGTAAGTATACCAGACAGTATCTTTTCGTCAAAAAGTTGTTTAGACATCACCATTATTGGCTGTCCATTTTGGTTAGCATAATCAATGCTTTTTCCTTGAATGTCGAATAATAAATCAATATCAATACCAAACTCCTCAACAAAAGAAACCTTAAAATTCTCATCAGTTCTATCAACTTCATATTTAGGCAAGAGTTGACGCTGGCTAATCATAACATCAATGTCTTTCATAGAACGCTCTCGCAATGTGGAAAAATACTTATTATTTATTTCTTCTACCAACTGAGAGAATTCCAATCTACCGTTTTTCAATATTATGATCTCGAAATCAGATTGCTCATCATTCAACAAATCAAAGTATATACCAAAATTAGCAATGTGATGAATAATAGCAAACAATCTGTCGAATGTATTGATACAGAACACATCGCCTTCCGAATGAAGATCTGACTCTATTATCAATTCCAATAATCCCTGAGCCAGAATGTTCATTTCTGTATAATCATTCAGGTACTCGGTTTGGTTCTTTAATTCCGCCCCTATATATTTGTAAGCCTGCGAAAGGACATCATACCGATAATTTGTTAGACGAGACCAATAAATCATGGCATGATGCAATGACAAGCAACTTTTCAACATGCGTGCAGTGTTGATAGATGATAAAATTTGTTTGGCTTCATTTTTTAAATAGTCCATTACTTTTATCATAACTCTCTTTGATTCCTCAAAAGAAAGTTGCTTTTCTTCTCCTTTACAATCTAAGAAATCAGCTATTTCATCCAATATTTTATCCGCCCATCTATCACTCAAATAATGACACTCCGTCACTCCGTCACAAATCAACAAGGGATTATTAGATTTCATGTCAGTTATCATAAAATGCCCACATGAATCCTCAAACATCTCATGAATCATTGGCTCCGTAATTTCTGTAGACAAAAGGTCTTGACTGTGTAAGAGCTTTACAAACTTTAAAAGGATTAGTTCTTCTATATTATTACAGTTGCTTTGAAATAGTTTTGCTGTATTCAATTTGACGATAAAGACATGATTATTAATTTGACAAATTGAGTCACATTCTGAATCTTTAAAAATTATGTCCACATGCTTGCTTAGCACAGGAATGCGTTTCACTTTCCAAGCTGCATATAACCATAAAGAAATGCTATGAACTATTTCATACATTCCATAAGATTTATTATCATATTTAATCGTTAGTCTGTAACCACCAATTTCCATCATAAAAAACTGGATATCAGTTGGAGCATAATGGGGTGCATAAGCCGGGACATTATCAGGTATATCGTGAAAATGTTCAACTGGTATTATACTCTTAAACATCGCAGACTCAACATATCTTATATCACTCTCTTTATAGTATTTCTCTCGCAACCCTAATGCCATACCAATTGGAACACCTAAATAATCAGGCTTTACCTCTAGATAGAATGTCTGACGACGACCTAAATAATAAGCAAACGAATCTATCTCTTGTGAAAAGGGTGTTGAATTTATGTTTTTTTTATCTTGTAAGAAATAATAGAGGGTGTTTAGATTTATATTATGTTGATTTATAATTACAGAGAAATCATCAATACTAAATGCTAATGAGTTTTTAGGAATAGAAAGACCAAAGTAATCATCTCCAATTTGTGAATAAACGACAATAAACATTGAAATTCCACTTGTGTGGATGTATTTTTTGACGTAACTATCAACCACATTTAGGCATTTTTCTATATTCTGCCGTTCTTCATAAAGATATGGAAATACGCAGAAAACATTTTCACTATCTTCCTTATAAAGGAGGAAATTCACCCCTTCTAAAGAAACCTTTCCAAGAAATTGCTTTGGAATATTTCTAAGAAGCAAAGCAGTCTCATCTAACAACAATATAGAGAACTCTTTTGCAAAGGATTCTAAGCCAAAGTGTTCAATTAATTGTTGCTTACATATACAATACGCAGTATGTAAGAGAGCGGAAGGACTTAACAAAATGTATTTTTCCCTATGCTTATATAAAGGCATTAATGTAATGGCTTCGCAATAACCATTTCTACTATTCTCAACACGTAATTCTTTACGCTTTGCTTTAAAAATAAGTTTCTCTATATCAATCCAAGACAAGTCATATCGCTGTGCTATGCTTGTCAAATCACTTTTAGAAAAACAAATACAATCAATATTTTGTTCTAACTCTTGCCGATTGGGAATAAACACAGAGTCATTATTTGGCATACCGATAGAGTATCTTTGAGCATTTGTCTTTTCTGCAATAGTTTGAGACAAAGTAAGCAAGAAATAAATTACGCCCAAATTGTTAGTGCCATACCCAAACAATCCAGCCAAGTTCAGTAGTCTTGTCAAATTATATTGATAGAACTGAAATGGACCAGGGTATACGGTAAATGAGCCTAATGGAGAACCAACTTGATGAGTAAAGAGTTGTTCTTGCGGATCTTCAAATGAACTTCCATTTTCTAATATGTCGTCCAATATACTCCATTTTAGACCATGACGATGCTTCAAATCAATTATAGCTTGGGTTGTGCAAGCCATAAGTCTGTCTGAAAAACGAGAATTCTCAGGCAATACTTGAAGATAAGAAAAAAGCATTAGTACTCTTTCATCCCTTATATGTCGAATATAGCAATTCTCCTTCATGTTGTTAATTTATTGTTGTTCTAGCATTCTCATAACTGTCCTTTAAAGAGAACTAACCGCTCTTTGAATCAATTGAAATACAGTCTTTTACAAGAGATTTCAAGAGTGCGACAATTTGTAACTTAGTCGCATCATTTAAATGACTGCAAAGTTACAAGTCTACACCACTATTATCAAAGAACGATATAATCCTCTTTTAAAGGGTTATTTGAATAATCATTTAACTGATCCCGAGTTTAACGGGACACTAATGATATAATGTTTTAATAATCATAAATACAGGTTGTCTTATAATGTCAAGTTGTATGACTAAAACACAGTGACCTCACTTAAAAGTTGAGGTTCAAGACTAATCATGTCTTGTTCTCTGTCCAAGTCATAGTAAATGAAAGAGCCTTCGTTTTGGAATAGGGTAGTATCATTTGAATTCGTCAAATAAAGTGGTAACACTTTAGTAAATACACGCCAAGACGTCTTGCCACTCTTTACAACAGCATCGATATCGTCTATACGCGGCTGGATATTTATCTGAAATGAAACAGTTGCATAAGAAGCCAATTCTGCCACCATTCGCTCCTTGTCACGACCAAATATCATCAGATGAGTATGAACCTGTGCAGAAGGATACTTCTTACGTACTCCTTCTAAAATAAGTGTGTCTATGATATCTGACGGATAACATTCTTCAGGATAATCGCACATCATTTTATCTATTGAAGAGCGTTTGCTTTCATCCATTTTGTAATTGTCAGAAGGTTCTCTTTTATACACAATTTTACCAGTATATAGCCTTCCAAAAAGTTCTACCATGAAAATGATAGACTTTACATACTTGATTTCATTGTTAGGTAGTACTGTTATTGTTTTCATTTCTACCCTATTTTAATAGGTTAATCTCTTCTAAATATATCCCTGGTATATACCTTCTCCTTGACATCGTCCAGACATGCGTCATAGCGGTTAGCGATGATTGCATGGCTTTCCGTCTTGAAGGCATCCAGATTGTTAACGACCTTGCTGCCGAAAAAAGTGCTGCCGTCTTCAAGTGTCGGCTCGTAGATGATAACCTCTGCTCCCTTTGCTTTGATGCGTTTCATGATTCCATGAATGGCAGACTGGCGGAAGTTGTCGGAGTTGGACTTCATCGTGAGGCGATAGACGCCTATCACACAGTTGTGCTCTTTGGCGGTGTCAAAGCTGTTGTCGGCTGCATAGCTATAATAACCGGCTCGCTTCAATACGGCATCTGCAATATAGTCCTTGCGAGTGCGGTTCGATTCAACGATTGCCTCGATAAGGTTTTCCGGCACATCTGCATAGTTTGCCAAAAGCTGTTTGGTATCTTTTGGCAAACAATAACCACCATAGCCGAAGCTTGGGTTATTGTAATGAGTACCAATTCGTGGATCAAGACCTACACCTTCTATGATAGCTTTGGTATCAAGACCTTTGACCTCAGCGTATGTGTCAAGCTCATTGAAATAGCTTACGCGAAGGGCAAGATAGGTATTGGCGAAGAGTTTAACAGCCTCTGCTTCCTTCATGCCCATGAAAAGAGTGTCAATATTCTCCTTGATGGCTCCTTCCTGAAGAAGTGCAGCAAATGTTTTGGCTGCCTCTTTCAACATCGCAACATCGGTAACGGCATTGATAGCTTTGTTTTCTTCTGCAAACTCAGGACGCTCGATAATCTTAGGATAGCCTACTATTATGCGGCTTGGATAAAGGTTATCGTACAACGCCTTGCTCTCGCGAAGGAACTCGGGAGAAAACAAAAGATTGAACTTCTTCGCTCCCTTTTGCGCATACTTCAAATAGAGGCTGCGAGTATAGCCCACAGGTATGGTACTCTTGATAACCATCACGGCGTCAGGGTTCACATCAAGCACCAGGTCGATAACCTCCTCTACATGGGTTGTATCGAAGTAGTTCTTTACCGGGTCGTAGTTGGTTGGTGCAGCAATCACCACGAAGTCGGCATCCTTATAAGCCGCCTTGCCATCAAGAGTAGCAGTAAGGTTGAGTTCCTTCTCTGCCAAATATTTCTCTATATAATCGTCCTGTATCGGCGAGATACGATTGTTAAGTTTCTCCACCTTTTCAGGGATTACATCCACTGCCGTAACATGATGGTGCTGAGACAGCAATGTAGCTATACTCAGACCGACGTAGCCTGTACCGGCCACCGCTATTTTTATATCATTGAAGTTGTTCATTTTCTTGATTTCTTTATTATTCTTGATTCTATGTTTTTACACTTCTATACATTCTGTATGCCACAACTCACATATAACGACACCACCATCATAAAGAGCGTTCGGATATAAAGAATCAACGTATTCTTCGCTATTCGCTTGTTGTTATCTGATGTTTGAGACATTACTTTAAATTTAAAAATTCATTTGTGTCAATTGCCAAAAGGGGGGCTTGTAATAGTGCATAACATCCCCAATCCTCAGTTATTAATACCCGATGTCCTTGTAATAGCATCACTGTATTCAAGAATAAAAGAGAAGTCTCACATTGTGCATTAGAGCTAGTTCCTTTGGGGAGCGGAACACTGTCTTCAACACAAAAGTCAGAAATAAATTTATGCAATGCTTCTATCCTAAGTTCCATATTACATTGAGCATCATCTGCAAATACATGAATTCTTCCAGCAGTCAAAACTTGATACATCAAAAAACTATGGCTGTACATGATAGTATTACAAAAGTTTTCAACAATCGCCTTCAAGTATTTGGATATTATAAATTTTCCCCTATATACTTTACCTGTTTGAAAATACCTTTCAGACAAAGCAAGAAATGAAGATAAATCTAAAACAAACTCTGATTTGTCATTAATATACCTGAATCTATCTGGATTAGAAAAATCAGCAGGTCTTGGACATGATTGGAAATCAGTAAACAACATAAAATAGAAACTTGGCACTAAGTCTGAACTACATGCTGAGGTCATAAGGCATGGTCGCAACTTATAAGCATCCTTCATTTGTTCCTCAATACTTTTAGCTGAGCCTTCATTTTTTAAGAAATCTAATAACTGTTGAAGCGTTTCTTCTCCAGATGCACCTTCTCGTATTTTGAATGGCGTTAATATCTTATTGCCACCATGCTCCATGACATCTGTCAACGCACGATGTTCAAGAGAAAAATATTTGTCAAATATTGCAATTAGCGTTATCTTACGTTTTTCTCCTGCAATATAGACTTCGATAGTTTCATTTTTACGATGGCCTATAAGCATCTTCCCCATCTCACTTTTATATGAAACCATCCAACAGTGGCGACGGTTTTGCTCGTCACTATAAAGAACACATTTTCCTTCTTCTACTTCCTCATATTCCTTTCTTGCTATTTCTTGAAGCATAGGAATCATTACAACCTGCGCATAATATAAACTGTCTAACACAGGGTCATTCATACGCATTGCATTATTATATAAAATGTCTAATGCTGTTTGAGGATAACCATTCGTGGCAAATACCTTGGCTACAAAAGCAACATTTTCAGGAGTAGAATATAAGTACGTCAATGCTATTGATTCCAACTTCGCTAACTGGGCTTTGTCTGCCAATGCCTGTGTGTGAATATAATTGAGAATAATGGTCTCATTATCTGGATGCAGCTTAAATAAACGTTCTATAAGCTTAACAGCTTCATCGAAATTAGCTTGCATAATGCATTGTGTATATGCATCGCAAAGGACTTGTTCATTATCTCCTAAAGCTTCAGCTGTTGAGAGACTTTTTACAACATCGTTTTCTGTAATGGGATTAGATTGGATAGTTTGACGCAAATCCTCTTCAAGAATATCATCAAAACATTTAGCCATATACCTCGAAGGAATTCTTTGCATAGCATTCATTGACCCATTAGGAACAGACTTGTTTATCATGCCCAGATATAGGAATTTATCGTCCTTTTTTCGGAAAAGGCCCATGCCAGAAGAACCTTTTTCAATCGTAATAGCTTTCATATTTCCGCCTTCTACTGTATCATGTATGCGCCAATACATACCACGATTGTTTGTAGGCGTAAATTCCATATAAATTCCATCAGATAAATCACGTGGAAAACCATAAGCTGCATAAATGTCATTATTGGGATAATTGATATTGCCTGTAAGCAAAACTTTAGTCTTTGCAGAAATCTCATTTTGGGGTTTCTCTATCTCCAACACTGCCCAATCTTGTACTTGATCCACATCGCCAAGTCCTGTTATTAACAGTTCAATTTCGGAGTCTGCTGTATAAACTTTGGCTTTCATCTTATGCCAATCAGCAGGAATCTCCTCCTTACCATCCTCGTCAATTTTACTCATGCAGTGATAAGCAGTCAGAAGATAATATTGTCCATGACTTTGAATAATGGTGCCTGTGCCTTGCAGACCCACACATCCATCATCCATCAGCCTGAGTGTCTTAGCTGATATATATTGTAAAGTAGTCTTCATATTGTAATTTTTGGCTTAGAATTATCCTCATAATCATCAACTATATTGAACATTGCCTTTTCTTCGGATGATAAAACTCTTACATTACGTTTTTCTATCTTTGATAAGGAATAGTTGAAATATAAAGTCAGTTTTTTGTCTGCTTGCCTACTTGAATATTTCCAAAGATATGCCAAGGTTGTTCTGTCAGGGTGGTAACTGCCACCTGTCCCTCCATTGGTGGTAAATAAGAAATTTTGGCAATCAATCAAATCTAACAACTCCTTACAAATATTAGCCTTGCTACCATGATGGGACACTTTCGTCAAATCTATGTGAAAAGGTTTGCATAACGTTGCATCTTTTTGAACAAGTGTTGCCAACGAATTAGCTACCACAATAGGATCAGCATCCCCCATAAAAAGGACACATTTTCCTTCAGCACGTAGTAATAATGCGATAGAAGTAGAATTCATAAAAGTTGTTTTGTTCTTAATAACAGCAGCTCCAAGTTCTTCAAGAGACTTTTGGGAATCTGCTACTACATGTGCAAACGAAACTTCATTATCCGTATCAGAATCATCTTGCAGTCCATGTTCTTCTACATATTTCTTAAAATTCTTTTCTAATATTGCGAGAATTTCGCTTGTTGGCGAAAGTATATCAATGCGATAATAATCTGTTACAACAGGTACCATCGAAACAGTAACCTTGTCTATCCACTGGTCTATAAATCCATGTTTTTTTAATTTATCCAAACATGTCGTAAGGTTGAAAGCATTATCATAGGCAGTTGTGTTTTCATCATCGTCATAATAAATAAGGTGTGCACCATTTACCCAAACTTGTCCGATACGATTTGTTCTGTCATTTTTATGACGTGAGAAATACTCTAATAATCCAGAAATATGGTCTTCATCATAGTGGGTAAGTATCAATAAGTCTATATATTCTAAAGTGTCATATTCATTGGCTATGTCATCAGCAGTCGATGCTGGACCACCATCTACAACTATTGTATACTGTCTTGCATTAACGAAAAACTTTATTATCAAAGCATCACCATGTGCTGCCTTCAATGGATAAATATACATGATATCCCTATATTTATAGTTTTACATATCTACAACCATTTCTTTACTTCGTCCTTTGCCAAAATCATCATCCCAAGTCATCAATATAGTGTGATGAGGCTCATGGGAGAATTCTACATAAACTATGTCAAAGCTCTGTTGTGGTAGAAGCTTAGGAAATGGCAAATATTTATTATCCATAAACAGTTGAATATTATTTTTAGTATCTGAAGTTATCTTGAATTTCACATTGTAAGCTATAGCTTTACCTCTATTGTAAAATTTAAGTTTGTTGTTAGAACCTCTTGGCATCTCTACAACATTTACTTCAACATCTGCTTTTTTACATTCTGTTACTTCTTCATCATGTTTCTGAACTTGTTGTTGCTTCAATAACAAATCTAATTTCTTAGCCTTTCTATCTGTCAAGAAAGATTTCACGAGAGCAATTAATGATAGCCCAACACTTGCCAAGGCTATCCAATTTGAGATTGTAAACTCTTCCATCTTATTTCAGTTTAAATCCTGCTTTCTTGAACATGTTGTTCAAGTCCTTAACCAAGTCTTGTTCCACTTCTTGCTTCATGTTTTCCACTTCGGAAGTTATTGCTTGTTGGTTCAACTCAACGATTTCATCATAACCTCCATAGTAAATGCGATTACACTTCGTACAAGTAATCACACCTGTTTCCTCATTCTTATCAAAGAAGTCACCTGAGCCACAAGTGGCACAAAGCAACTTTATATGTTTATCGTAATTCTCTTTCATCGTATAAACTGTATTTAGTAATCAAACAAAGAAATTTCATCTATATCTATTACTGGAGTAAACGAGTCTCGAATCCAATCTGTGCAGATGCAGCTCATCGGAAAATCTTCTTTGTATTCATCAGCTACCCACTCTAAATTCCACAGCTTGACATCTGTAACACCTGCTACAATTTGACATATTGGCTCAGTATAGGCTATTGAGTCTGGCATCTTATAGGTAATATGTTGTAGCCATATCTGAAGCTCACCAATATTAGGCAAGCGTTCAAACTTTTCATACAGGTCATTCACTATTTCCTGTCTTTCCGCTGTCGTTGAGAAATTTTGAAGCAATTTACTGATAATCATCAAGACAATCTTGTATCCTTTGGGACTATCCATTGCTATGTCAGCAAACATAGAAATGAGAACCAAAGCCTCGTCATTGCTTACTGTTCTATTTCTCAAACGGCGAGCATATAACGTCAATAGTTTAACAACTGTTCCGCTGTTTGGATATTTCTTTGCAAACTGGTGAATATATAGAGCCTCTTGTTGAAGGCAGGACCCTAACGAATAAATTTTCTTTTGTCTTTTACGGAAAATAGGTATATTGGTAACGTACCAAACTTTATCTTTCTTGATGGAGTCTGTTACGACATCTTCTGTCAATATGGTCTTCTTCGTATTGAGCTGAAGGTTTAATTCCGTCAAGACTTCTTGCAGAAAGAAAGCAATTTTCTCCAACTCGTCTTTTGAATTTGAAAAGATGCGGTAGTCGTCTCTATAGCGCAGAATGGTGTATTTCTCTATTCCGTTTGCAGCCAATTTGTCGGCAAGTTGTTTGTCCGCATAGCCAAGTATCATTTCTGCAATAAAATCAAACAAGACACTTCCTTGGGGAATGCCATTGGTCTGTCCAAATTGCATTCCTTGTATGTAACGGTCAATGATGTTGCCCAATAACCCTTTGACTTTTATCTTTTCTTTCGCTTCATCTTTGCCCATTACTGCCCAAGCAATGGTATGTGTGTACATGGAAGCATAGCAATTGGTAATGTCTGTTACGAACATATACCTATATTTCAAGGCTAACTCTATGCTTCTTTGCTCTACGTTTTCCCACCATGATGTCACAGTTGCGGCCTGATGCGACTTGTCTTTCTTACCTTTTACCTTTGGAATGCTTGCAACTTCAATCTGAGGCACCTTGAATTCTGCAAATCGCTTCTTCAATTCCGCCCAATTACCATTGTTGGTCAGAATTTTCACCAACAAGTAATACAAATAGGGATTGGCTATCTGTATTGGTCGATAGGCATACATCCCATCCTTTTTCATCAATATCGTATGGTTGACATTTTCAAAAGCGGATGGCATCTTCTTGGAATCCTTGAGAATTGTTTTCAACTCGTTGTTTCCAACAGTATTTTCTACATATTCCAAGATTTTTTTGAAATTGATATATACAGGGAAACTGACATTACAGTAATTCTCTGGTTCCATGAAATAACTGTATGCCTTTATGTTTGATAAGTCAAGTATTGTTTTCATGTTGTTTGAAATTTAAAATTTATTATTCTCCCAAAATCCTATTCATCGCTGCCATCATGCGAAGTTGCTTGGCAGTCGGTCCTTTCTGTCCTTTCACTGCCAGGTCCAGATAGAACTTATAGTCGTTTGACAAAGCTTCTCGGAGTTCATTGGGCATGAGCATGTGCCATTCCTGTTTTTCCTCGTCGCAATAGGTCGCGACCAAGTATAGCTTCAGAAGTTTGTACTGAGTCTTGCGCATCTTGCGAACGACATAGGTGTTAGCACCGCCTTTGACAAACTCATCAATGATTTGCAATTCTTGCTTATTGAGATTGCTCAATATCTCAATTGGGCTGTCAAGCAATTCTTGTGCTACTCGGCGTGCAGTCTCATCCTTCTTCAAGTTGGGGCTGACATACAAGTCGAGTTTATCGCAGACTTTCAGCATATTCACCTTGGTAGCTCCTCCTACGAGTTGCACCAAGCGTATACTGGAATCATAAGTTGTGGTATCTGGTAAAACAATCATAGTTTACTTCGGTTATAACTATTGTATGTTGAAATAGATGAATGACTGGGGGACTTTGAAATTCGGGACCAAGGAATTAGGATTGACTCCTTCCTCGTACTCCTTACAGTCCTTTATCTTAAATGCAACAGCCTTCTCTTTTCCTTCATAATACTTGTCGAAGAACTTCTTTGTAACCCCTGATTGTTCTTTTGTCAACTTCCAGATATTCTCTGGTGTATCACAAATAATATCTTCTATCTTGAATTCACCGACTATCTTGCTGATAGGGCGGCTGGCGTAAATATATATGGTATCAACCTTTTGCTTGAAGAGAACCTTACGGTATTCATATTTCTTCTCACCCGAGAAGATTTTCTCTACAAACTCTGGCTTAATCGACAATATAACGTTCATCTATTTCTCCTAATTCTAATATTTTGTCAAATTGAGCATCTGTCAGTTTGAAGAAGCCCCAATAATTAGGGCGCAAGCCAACTTGCTCTTTCATCACCTTGTTGATGACTTTCTTGGTAAAGGCGATATTATACACCATCTTGATGACGGTGAAATAATTCTTTTGCTTATACCAACCTCTCAGATCTCGCTCATTGAACACAGAATAACGATTGGTGTATTTTACAAAGGCATCCTCATCAGCAAAATCCTTATAAGTCTTTACTTCGCAAACGGTACATACCGAGGTGCATACGCTACGGTAGGCTGCAGGGGCTTGGTGGTCACTTGTTCGATAGATGACAAGTTTGTCACCTTTCTTTAAATCCTTGACTCCTGACATCCAACATATGTATATCTTATAGATGCTATTTGTCTCAGAAATGTCTTGTATCGGATCGTACTTCTGCTCATTATTCAAAATTGAGTCAGGAAAAAGTTGAGTATGATATTCTGGGTTGATAGAGAGTATATATTTGTCTGAACCTGTTTTCTTGACAAAAGGATAATCAAGCATCATATCACCAACATGTGTTCTCATATCCTTTACCAAAACATACTCACTTTTTTCCTCACCATGTATTTTATCTGCAATATGAGAAAAGCCAAACTTCTCGAACACAGCTATCAACTTTTGCAAGCTCTCAGTCGGAAACATTGTTACATATATTTCATCAACATCTTCGGCAATTGCCTTGTCCATTATTTTCTTCATGAAACGCTCACCACGAGTTGTATGACGATTGTCATTATCAACCTTGAATGTGCCTACTTTCAATCGTTTTTTTGCAGGAAGGACTGGAGTTATATCTGACAATTCCTCTTCCTCAATTTTCAAATATAGAAAGTCTTTCAATTCGCCATCTATGTAATAGCAATAGGCGGTTGCACCTGATGCAGCCTTCTTGCTATACCAGTTATGAAATTCAGGGTAGCTATCTCTCAATGAATCGAAAAATGAATCATTGACATCAATGTCCGAGAATGATTTTATTTGTAAATCCATAGTTTCTTAATTAGATTATGATTGTAGTATTTCAATTGGGTGTTATGAATAACATATATGTTCAAGAAGTTCTTAGAAAGCCTTCGCTTACGGATACTTCTTTACCTCTGAACCAGTCTTGTCGTCTGGCTCAGGAACGTGGTGCCGTTTGGAGAAGCGGGGTTCTCGTTGGCGATAGAAGAAGAATCCGTACCATCCGGTTTCATAAATTCTTTTCTACTTTATGTCGTTGGCTGCAACCATACGTAATGGTTGCAATCGTCTAGTAGTTGAAAATGATATAGCGTTCATAAATACCATTCAATTTGATGCGGTCTCTTGCAAAGTGACTTCTTAAATCACAAAGGTAGTCATTTTATTTGAATCGGACGGCGTTATTTCGTATTTTTTGAGTTTCAGAGTTTTTCGAAACGAATAAGCGCACTTAGACATTTCGGAATCCAAGTGCAAATAGCTGTCAAAGACAGATGCATACAGACACGTCAAATAGAAGAATGAGCTACGCAATATCTGAGTCCATGAACAGATAGCCGTAGGTGGTCAGCAGTTCCTGCTGTTCGGTCTGGTATCTGTTGCGTGTTTCTTCCGTCGGCTCGCTATCAATGAGGCGCTGCATCTCCTGAAGGACTTGTGTGCCAGCCTGCATGATTGGGGCGAGATGGCACTGGAGCTTTTCGAAGGAGAGGGCGTAGTAGTAGCCGATCTCCTTGATGATGAAGCTGAGGATGAGCCATGCCTCGGTGGGGAGCATCCGGTATTGCGAAAGCTCCGTCAGTACATAATTGCGCAGATAGTCGATATTCTCGGCTTGTGGGGCGACGTCCTTTGTGGTCTTTACGGGATGAAAAAAGTGGTCGATAAGTGCCTCGCGCTCATGGAGATTACGCTCGTAGAACGGTGAGCCGTCGAGGGCTGCGCTGCCAGTCTGATCGACCTCCTCAAAATGCTCAGCATGCACACCGGCGATAGCCACACTCATACCACCGACATCCATGATAAGACGACGGTCGCGGTCGATGCGAATGACGTAACCTTCGAGTCCTGCCAGGTCGCCAGAGGTGATGCGCAGGAGGATGCGGTTGCGAGCATAATAATGGAAAGGCTTAAGAAGGAAACGGATACGATCGGGCTCCGTTTCGTTGATGCGCATGAAGGGTTGCATCTGCGAATCGGGTATCACAGCCGCCTTGCCCGTACTGCAGTTCTTGCAGAGATAGGTATGTGGAAAATTCCAGTTTAGATATTCTTGCAGTTCTTTTGGATTGCCTTGCAAAAAGACGAGTCCGCTGACGGTCTGCAGTTCCTGACGCTGCACGCCATGCTTCGCTCGCTTCTTGTAATAGCGCACGGTCTTATGCACAAAGTGGGGTACGTTGTCGGCGTTCAGCCTTGCTTCCACCTTCCTCACTTTGCTATGATGCACAAAGACATACGACCAAGATAAAGAATTAGTACCATCCGGTTTCATAAATTCCTGTCTATTTGTTTTTTGCAAAGATAGTGCAAACCGAGCGCAATAAAGCTTGCTTTAATTGCCGAGGCGCAGCCTATCTTCTACAAAGATAGAC
>ERZ1026856.659-NODE-659-length-20099-cov-11.089204_pt1 | contig 20099 bp, 17 predicted proteins | sample MGYA00380158_ERZ1026856 | MGnify/ENA primary metagenome ERZ1026856 (study PRJEB33269, sample SAMEA4719794) | human gut metagenome | biome: human-associated habitat; feature: organic feature; material: feces | place: Cameroon | collected 2013-10 ...
ATATCATTAAGAATCTGAGCAATTCATAAAAAACAGAAAGCGGAGATGTAGATTAGATTGGTGACCTTCACCTTTATCTGAGTAAAAAAACAATACCGGGCAAGGAGATGATGCTCCTGCCCGGTATTTTTTTTGCAGATGATTGGATTATTTGTTGATGTTGATATCTTTTGCATCTGGCTCTCCCCATGTTTCAACTTCAGAATCGAATTTGATAGGCTTCAAGATTGCCTGACCTTGAGCATTGTAGCCACCACCGAAGATGAGGGTGTAGATGTAGCGCTTGCCTGGCTGCCAATCTGCCCCGAAAGGAACATAGAGCTCGCCAAATGTAGTATCGCCACCGAAGAGGTAAGCACCACTCTGCTTAATCTTACAAGTAATCTTCAAATAAGACTGCTTTGCTGTATTTGCAGCATCTATGTTACCTTTTAAATCCCATTCTGTTAATTTCTGAGGAACGAGTAACATCGGTCCCTTTGTTGAAATCATAGCAGCCTTATCAGTTTTATCAACCGTAATGCTTTGATCCATTACCGCTGTTAATCCATTTGTTGAATGGTAAGTTACTGTAGTTGGAGCCCAATCCGTCTGTGAAGGTTCTCTTTCTTCTTTTGGAATTGTAAATATTCCGCCCCCATAGAAATTATGAATACTGAGCGCTTTGATTTCGACCTGCATATTTGCATATTGTGTCTTTGCTTGGAATACTACTTGAGACAATATATGCTTAAAGTTGAACTTAACAAATCCATCATTGTTTGTTTGGGTCTGATTCTTGGTCACGGCATACATAGCATCAATGTTTGGGTTATTATAATACTCGCCTTTGCTATTTTTGACATATTCATCAGAGCAAGCGTATGTTATTTGCTTTTTCTGATTTGTAAAATTCCAAGAGAAGGAAGTTGTGCTGCCTGGATTGACCGCATAAAAATTAAGTGCAGTTGTTGGCCAGTAGCGAAGTTCATTTGGATCATTATAAACCCACTTGTTAGTCTCAGTCTCATACTTGATTCTAACTCCGTACAGATGGTTATCATTCTCTTTGTCACCCATAAAGATATCACCATCTGTACCATTGTTGTTCTTATATGCGAACACATTGAAATCTGTTGTTGTCAGATTATCTGGTGTAATCGGGGTAGCTCTTGTCTCCGCCTTATTACCAACTACATGAAATCCGATAGCGTTGTTAGCTGCAGTTTCTACATTTGCAAGCTCGTTGTCTGATGAGCATGCTGAAAGCAATGCCATAGAGGCCAATGCTGTTCCAAAAATTACCTTTTTCATAATTAACTGTTCTTTAAAAAAAATATTTTACTATTACTATTTGAATATTTATCTTTTATTATTTATAGTCTTATCTTTTTTCTATGTTACATCCTTAACATATAATATCCACATTTACATCGCCCCAGTCATCTACTCCTACATCGAATCCGGCTCCTCCGCTGGAACTTCCTCCACCTTCTTCCGGAATCTCGAAGTCGAGGTTTATGACGATGTGAACATCACCCATGTGACCCACCACAGGAACGGACTGAATCTGAGCGGTAACATCCTGCTCCAAAACATACAGCTTGCCTGATCGGCTCTTGATAAAGAGCTTGAAGAGATTCGGCGCTGCGATGCCCCGGGTGCTGCCAAACGTGTAGAAACCACCCCTCAGCTGATTGCCAATTACATCCCCTCCGAAAAGAAGACGCTCGGAAAGAGAGTCGGGGAGCTTGTCGGCTGCCATCAGAAGCGAACCAGACATGCCGGATAGGCTTGCCCTGATATCCGCTATGCGCTCTAGCTTGCGGATGCCGTTAACCTCGTAGGTGTAGCGGCAAACCATGCTTTTGGGGTATAGTGTAATTACTTGTACTCCATTTTCAGAGCTTTCGGCTGATGCTGCAGTACTTTCTGAACTTTCTGATGATGCAGCTGCATGGCTGGCATTCACGGAAACCCAGTTGATGTGGTCGCCACAGAGCCACGATGGGGTAAGGGATGCCTGCTCGCCATCGGGCGATTTCGTATCTCTTGTATCAGCGGTGAATTTCAGATAACTGTTCGGATTTTTCCAAACTATTCCGTTGGTATCGTAATTCATACTGATTACCCCGTAGTCGTTTTCGGGCAGTTCTATCTGCCGGGCTTCTCCTTTCGGAAAATCGAATATCCACGGTTCGCTCTTTCCATCTTTTGGGAAGAAGATAACTCGCATACCTTCTGGCTTTTCATGACCCGAGAGCTGGCTCCAGTCGAAGGCTACCTTCAGTAATCGGAATTGAGCATTCTCCTCGTAATACAGCTCCTTGTGGTTGCAGGATGATAGAATAGAGAGTAGGACAAGTAACAGGACAAAAAGTCGATAGGCTTTTCCCGGTTTGTTGAAATTATTCATCGGCACCTCCTTTCTTCCTATCTTTCTCCTTCTTCTTCCTCATCTCTTTCTCCTTCACCTTCTCCTTCTTCCTCTTCCAGTTGCTGTTAGCGTTTTCGCGCCCCAGCAGCCACACCAGGGAGACTTCGAGTTTCGTAGGACCTACCCATCGGCGTTCTTTCGTCGCCTGCCACATGTAGTAATGGTTGCTCGGCTTATACTCGTGGTAGATTCCGCCCCAATATCCTACACCTAGCGTGAAGTCGATGTTCAGTTTTCTGGCGATAGGGAGCGAGTAGCCATATTCGGCACCCATGGCATAGTTCATCTTATTCCAGATAGCACCGCCAGGTTTGCCACCCATGTAGCCACGACCGCCTGTTTCGAAATCGTAGGTGAAAATTTGGGTATAGAAGCCGATGTGGTGACCAGTGAGCGGTTTCTCCTCAGCTGCTTTTCCCAGCCATTTGCGTATGGCAATATCACCTCCGTAGGCTCGCCAGTACCAGTTGCGTCGATCGTTATTCCACCAGCCATACAACCAGTTAGCCGACAACGACCAGCTTTTGCCCAGATAGAATTCCAATCCGATGTTGGGAAGAAGTAAGACATCGAAAAGCATGTTCGTCCGCATTGCCATGTAGAACGGCTTTCGGATCGGACTCGGCTCGATGTAGATGGAGTCGGTGTTACTGACTGTATCCACCGATTGTTTTACGTTTTCCCATTTGGGTATTGAATCCGGAATCTGCGGCTTTTGCACCTTGTCGTACCATAGAAAGAGCTGTGAGAATCGGAGTGCAGGGAAATATTTCTTATACATATAATGATAAGGGATACCTCTGCGCAAATTCTTGATTAGCTCCAGATGCTTTTCCTGCTTCAGGATTTCTTTTTCTGTTTCAGCTTCGCCGGCTATTCGGTTTAGCAGCGAGAGCGTTTCCTCTCTGAAGGGAAGTTGGGAATCATTCTTTACCAGTTGAATCAACCCTTTCCAGTCGGGACAGAAGAAACTTGATGTCTTCAGCGAATCGGGCAGGGTGGAGTATTGTGATAGATAGCTGAAAAGCACGTCGGCTCGTTTTAGGGATAGCCACTTATTGAATTTCAGTGTTCCCTCGGGTGAGGCAACGCCTACAACGAGGATTTTTCGCAATTGATAAATGGAATCTGCATAACAGTTTCGCATGGTATCAGCGATACGGTTCAGTGCCGATTGGTTATCGTTCAGGATAGGGTCAAGGTCTATCTTTCCTTGCCTGAAGAAAATCTTTACTGAATCTTTTACATCATATATGGTGTGTGATTTGTTCACATTATATATATGTTGTGAATCCTTCACGCTATGTAGGTTCTGTGCCGATAGATAACTACTCATGCATGTAAATGCAATGAGAATTATTTTTTCTTTTATTCGGTACATTTACTTGATGTTTATATGATTACTTCATATTTACATTATTATTATTACTATTGCTTTTACTTTTTACTTTATTATTCTAAGTCTGAATTATAGTTACTTTTACTTTCATATTTCATATCCATTTTTTTTTTGTTAATTTTAACTTTATATTCAGTTTTGAATATTCTTGTTTTATCCTGATAGCATATTTATTATGCCGTTTTATAGACGACAAAATGATTTGCTATTTTGCATCTCAGTAATAAACCGATATGTGATTACGCTGCAAAATTACAATTTTTTCAGTGAATCAGTAAATTTTTGATGTTAAAAAAGATAAATTATAAAATAGGGGGGGTAAATGTCTGAAAATCAATAAGATATAACAAAAAAATATTTTCATAGTGTTAAATAACACTCATAGAACTTCATTTTATGAACTCCACCTATTTAGTAAGAACTACGATTTCAATAGGCCTACAATAAATGAAGAGGGTGTGTCATAAGTCCATGACACACAGGTGTCTAGTTGATGGGGCAACTGGACACATTGTTAGTATTCTTTAATGTTTTTGCTCTCTTTTCTGCCCTCTTTGAATCTGTGGATTGGAGCCGGAATACGACCGGCACGGTTCACGAATGCCTCGCAACATTGATGCTTTGTGTTCGCCATTTCTCTTATTAATTTAATAGTGCAAAAGATAATTGTGAAAAATATCTCTCCCAAAATTTTCCTATTCAAAAAAATATTCGTAACTTAGCAGCGCAAAACGTAAAGCATGTAGGAATATGGCAAAAATGGTAAATAAATATCCAGTAGGAATTCAGACATTTGAAAAAATCCGCGAGAAAGGTTATCTCTATATAGATAAGACCCAATATATCGTAGATTTTAGAGAAAAGCAGATGTCGTATGTCTTTCTGAGTCGTCCAAGACGATTCGGCAAGTCGCTCTTTGCATCTACCCTCCAGGCCTATTTCGAGGGAAGGAAAGAACTTTTTGAGGGATTGGCTATTGCTGATTACGAGAAGGATTGGGTAAAGCACCCTGTGCTGCATTTCGACCTGAGCGGCGCCAAACACATGGGAGTGGAGCAACTGGAAAGATACCTGGCTGATATGCTTGAAGAGCAGGAGACTATCTGGGGATATAAGACGCATCAGGTAGACGCTAATCTCCGTTTGAAAGATCTGGTGAAAGAAGCATACAAGCAGACGGGAGAAAAGGTGGTGATTATCATTGATGAATATGATGCCCCTCTGCTGGATGTAGTGCATGAAAAGGAAAATTTGAAACCGCTGCGTCTCATCATGCAGAACTTCTATAGTCCCATCAAGATGCTCGATCCGTATCTGGAATTCACCTTCATCACGGGTATCACCAAGTTCTCGCAGCTCAGCATCTTCAGCGAACTGAATAACCTCGATAACATCAGCATGTTCGACCAGTATTCGGCTATCTGCGGTATCAGCAAGAAGGAACTTACCACTCAGATGAAACCGGATATAGAGGCATTGGGAGAAGACCTGGGTATGACGTATGAGGAATGTCTGGCAGAGTTGACAAGATTCTACGATGGCTATCATTTCAGTAAGAAATCAGAGGATGTTTTCAATCCGTTCAGTCTGGTGAAGGCACTGAATGCACGGGATATAGCTCCTTACTGGTTTGGATCGGGTACGCCGACTTATCTTATCAAAACGCTGCAGAAGTATCACGTCAATGTGATGGATATTGAGAAGAAATCATGTGATGTGGATGACTTTGATGTTTCACCGGAAATGATGACTTCTGCGCTTCCGTTGCTCTATCAGAGCGGTTATCTCACCATCAAAAAGTATAACCCGATGCTGCAACGTTATACCTTGGAATATCCTAACAGAGAGGTGAAGATAGGCATGCTCAAGAGTCTTGCGCCCAACTATCTCTCGCCAATATCACTGGATAATAACAGCCTGGTAGGTGATTTCCTGGAAAAGCTCTATGAGGCAGACGTTGAGGGAGCGATGGTGCGCCTGAAGGCTTATCTTGCCAGCATTTCCAACCGCTTGAGTAACAAGAGTGAACGGGATTTCCAGACGGTGTTCTATCTTATCTTCAACCTGATGGGAGCACACATGAGGGTAGAGGAGGATAGTGCGATAGGCAGGGCTGATGCTGTGGTGTATATGCCTGATGCCGTATTTGTTTTCGAGTTGAAATATGATGGTTCTGCCGAGGAAGCTATCAGACAGATAGATGAAAAGGGATATCTGATTCCATATTCTGCCGACGGTAAGCGCCTGTTTAAGATTGGCGTAAATTATGACAGCAACCAGCGGACGATAGGTGATTGGATTATCAAGGAATAGTTTGCTTGAATCCACCCTTGTCTTGCCATGATGAATGCTTTAGAAGATAGAAAAGTAATTATACAAATAAGAAAAAGAGGGTGTGTCTTGGACTTTTGACACACCCTCTTGGTATTTCAAATCAAAACAGTTTAATTCTTGAAGCTGTGGATTGGAGCCGGAATACGACCGGCACGGTTCACGAATGCCTCGCAACTGAATGGGTTGACAGGCATGATTGGAGCATGACCGAGCAAACCGCCGAAATCTACATTGTCGCCTACCTTCATGCCCACAACAGGGATGATACGTACGGCGGTAGTCTTCTGGTTAACCATACCGATGGCAGCCTCGTCGGCAATGACACCAGAAATGGTGGTGGCTGGAGTATCGCCAGGGATGGCAATCATATCCAAACCTACTGAGCAGACACAGGTCATCGCTTCCAGTTTCTCAATGGTCAGCGCACCTGCCTCTACAGCGTTAATCATGCCCTGGTCTTCGCTGACAGGGATGAAGGCACCGCTCAAACCACCTACATAAGAAGAAGCCATGATACCGCCCTTCTTAACCTGATCGTTCAGGAGCGCAAGAGCTGCTGTGGTACCAGGAGCACCGGCATGCTCAAGACCGATGAGCTCGAGAATATCGGCTACACTATCACCGATTGCTGGGGTAGGAGCCAATGAAAGGTCGATGATGCCGAAAGGTACGTTCAGACGGCGTGAAGCCTCCTTAGCTACCAACTGACCTACACGGGTAATCTTGAAGGCTGTGCGCTTGATGGTTTCGCAAAGAACCTCGAAGCTTTCGCCCTTCACCTTCTCCAATGCATATTTTACAACGCCAGGACCGCTGACACCAACGCTCACTACCGCATCGGCCTCAGAAACACCGTGGAAGGCACCAGCCATGAACGGATTGTCGTCTGGCGCATTGCAGAGAACAACGAGCTTGGCGCAACCCAGAGAACCTCTGTCCTTGGTTGCCTCGGCTGTATCCTTAACGATTTCGCCCATCAGGCGGACAGCATCCATGTTGATACCGGTCTTGGTAGAACCCACATTGACAGAACTGCAGACAAAATCGGTCTGTGCCATCGCCTGAGGGATAGAACGGATCAGGAGCTCATCGCTCTTGCTCATACCCTTGCTTACGATGGCAGAATAGCCGCCCAGGAAGTTGACACCAAGCTCCTTGGCACACTGGTCGAGGGTCTTGGCAATCTTTACATAATCGTCGGTAGTCTTGCAGGCAGAACCGCCTACCAGCGAGATAGGAGTGATGGAGATACGCTTGTTGACGATAGGCACACCAAACTCCTTGGAGATTTCTTCGCCGGTCTTCACCAGGTTCTTTGCCAGACGTGTAATCTTGTTATGTATGTTCTGACAGAGCTCATCGAGATTGGTAGATGCGCAATCCAACAGGTTGATACCCATGGTGATGGTACGCACATCGAAATTCTCCTGCTCTATCATCTTATTGGTTTCGATAACCTCAGATATATTGATCATATTGTTTGCTTTTTAAATTCTGTGCATCATATTGAAAATTTCCTCGCGTTGGCATTTAATCTGCACGCCCATAGCCTTACCAACATTGGTGAGATCATCGGCAACTTCCTCGAAAGTTTTCTGCATCTTGCCCATGTCTACGATCATCATCATGTTGAAATACTCCTGTACGATGGTCTGAGAGATATCCAAGATGTTGATACTGTTCTCTGCCAAATAGGTACAAACCTTGGCGATGATACCAACGGTATCCTTGCCCACTACTGTAATAATCGTTCTGTTCATGTATTTATTCCTTTTTTAAATTGGTAAGTTTTCGGCTGCAAATTTACAACTATTTTGTTAGACTACCAAATAAAAAGTCAGAAAACTTGTAAAATCACTAACGCTTTGCAAGTTTTCTGACTTATTTTTACCAATCTTGTTTCCTTATCTTACTTGATGCCTCTTTCGTTGAGCGCTTTAGAATATTTTGCTGCATTCTGCAGGTGCTCATCATAAGTGCGGGCAAAATTGTGAGTGCCGCTGAAATCCTCCTTGGCACACATGTAAAGATAATCGTGATGCACATGGTTGAGGACGGCATCGATACCTGCTACGCTCGGAATACGGATAGGCCCTGGTGGCAAGCCTGGGTTCTTGTAGGTATTGTACGGGCTCTTGATAGACAGGAGGTTGTTGTAGATGCGCTTGAGGTCGAATCGCTGCCATGCATATTTGATGGTAGGATCGGCCTGCAACGGCATGCCCTCAGGATATTCGGCATTGCGAAGCATCAGACGGTTATAATACATGCCGGCTATCATCGGTTTCTCGCCGTTGTTGGCTGTTTCTTCGTCCACGATGCTGGCAAGGGTGATGATTTCAACCGGTGTCAGCTTCATAGCCTTTGCCTTTTCGGTGCGCTCAAAGTTCCAGAACTTGTCGCTTTCTTTCTTCATGCGCTCCAGGAATTTATCTACCGAGATGTTCCAGTAGAGATCGTAGGTGTTAGGTATGAACATGCAGGCGATGGTGGCTGTATCGTAACCATATTTCTGACAGATGCTCTCATCGCGCAGGGCATGGTAGAGGTCGTTGCTGCCAAACATCATCTTCTTGCCAATCTCATCAGAGAGTTTGTCGAGCGTGCGTACCGATGGGATGGTGAGGCTTACCGGTTCCTGCAAACCGTTTTTCATGTGGCGCCATGTCTTGAGGGCACCGTCGCCCGGAGCAATGGCGTATCTACCTGTTCGGATATGATCGGCATAGCCGGAATGGAGGGTCAGGGTCTTGAATGCCTGGAACGGAATGCTCTTGGCAAATGGGCGGAGCTTGTTGTATACAGAGTCGATGTTATCATCGCTGTCGATGTAAACATACTCGGTCTTGCTGCTCTTCGAGAAGGAAGAGAAACAGTAGATGTAGCCCACGATGGCGATGACTGCGATGCAGCCTATAGCACCATACAGATAGAGCTTAGAAAATGATTTTTTCTTTTTCATATTCTTCTTGTTTGTTATTTTTCGGGTGCAAAAGTACAGTAAAAATGGGAAATAGCAAAGTATAGGAATTTAAAATAGGTTAATTGTCATCTTTCTTTATCCGTTGTGTCTGCTTTTTTGTTACCTTTGCACTTGACTTTTAGAATCAACATGTGTATGGGTGCTTTCGGGCACATTATTATAAAAGGATTATGAAAATGAAGTTTTCGATAGCGTATGCTGCCAAGTGGGGCCATGCCCTGCATGTAGAATTAACTTTTGCCGCCGCTGACGGCTATCAAGATACGATGGACTTGCCGATGATCACCCGGGACGGTTATCGCTGGGAGGTGGAAATGGCGTCAAGGCAGAACCGCCATCACCCTTTCGTGGCTGTGGCTTACTGCTACTGTGTGAAAGATGCTGAGGGAAAGGTGCTGCGCAGGGAATCGCTGGCTTCTGCCCGCCAATATGTTTTTGATGAGAGCAAGAATTTCTATTTTCAGGACTATTGGCTGGAGGAGGATAATCCTTATGTAGAAAAAGATGCCTTCGTATTGCAGCAGCAGGTAAAATTTACTGATGTAAAACCGGCGCGTCTGCCTCTCTTCGACCGTACCATCATCTTCAAGATTCATGCCCCGAAACTCTATGAGGGTGAGGCTGTGGCGCTGTTGGGAAATCATCCTACGCTGGGAAAATGGAATCCGGCTCATTTCCTGCAGATGCAGAACAATCATGGCAAGGACTGGGAAATATCGGTGAATGTGCAGGCTATTGATGCGCCGATAGAATATAAATATGTGGTGATTGATGCCAAGACCCAGAAACTGAAGAGATGGGAATTCGGGGAGAACAGAACCTTTGGTATTTCGGGTAATGAACCCGCAGGAGGACAGGTTGCTCCTCAGGGTGAAATCCGTGTGTATCATCAGGATGTTTATGTGCTTCATGGCGGTGAGTTCCGCATCAAGAGGGTTCCGGCTCATGCCCAGTTCAATTTCGATACCTATATCTTCGACCTCGACGGCACCCTGATTTCTTCTCTCCATGACCTGGCTGCGAGCTGCAATTATGCGCTGAAACTGAACGGGATGCCTGAACGTACGCTGGAGGAGGTGCGCATGTTTGTAGGAAACGGGGTGAAGAAACTGATGGAACGTGCTGTGCCAGGAGGATTGGAAAACGAGAAGTTTGAGAAAACCCTGCAGGATTTCCGCCAGCATTATATGGTACACAATATGGATAACACGAAACCTTATCCGGACGTGATGGAGATGCTGGAGGAACTGAAGAACAGGGGAAAGAACATTGCGGTGGTAAGTAACAAGTTTTATGCCGCCACACAGGAAATCTGCCGCCATTTCTTCGGCGACCTGGTGGATGTGGCAATAGGAGAGCGGGAGAATATCAAGAAAAAACCGGCTCCTGATACCGTAAACGAAGCTTTGCGCCAGCTGCATGCGGATAGAGACAGGGCGGTTTATATCGGCGACAGCGATGTGGATGTGATGACAGCGAAGAACAGCGGAATGCCTTGTATCTCAGTACTGTGGGGATTCAGAGACCACGAATTCCTGCTGGCGCATGGGGCTTCTGTTCTGGTATCATCACCATTGCAGATATTATAGAGCTTCCGGAAGACCATCATAGCGAATGGTCTTCCAGATATTTCTTGATAATCTCAAAGTAGGATTCGGATATAGGAATGCTCTGCTCGCCATAGGTGACGTGCTGCTGGTCTATCGTATCAAACTTTGTCATGTTGGCAAGGAACGAACGGTGTACACGCTTGAATTTCTCTCTTGGCAGCCGTTCTTCCAGTTGCTTGAGGTTGCCCAGGGTTCTGATGTTAGGTCTGCCCTCAAGATGGAACCGGATATAATCTTTGTCGCAGTCAACAAACAGAATATCATCCAGTGGGATTCTCACGCATTTGTAATCTCGTTTTACCACCAGGAATCCGTCGCGCTTGATAGGGTTGTAGTTATCGTCCTGCATGTAGCTTTCGAAGACTTTCTGGCATGATCCCATAAAGTCATCGTAGCTGATGGGTTTGAGCAGATAGTCGAATGCATTCACCTTGTAGGCCTCGATGGCATACTCCTTGAATGCGGTGGTGAAGACAATCTTTACGTTCTTCGGTACAACCTTGGCAAATTCCAGACCGCTGATTTGCTGCATGTGGATAGCGAGAAAGAGAACGTCGAGATGGTTGTGACGGATGCCGTCTACAGCATCTATCGCACTTTTGTAGGCTCCGATCAAATGCAAGGTCGGAGTTTTCTCTATATACTGCTCCAGGAGTTTCAGTGCTTCCGGATCTTCATCTATGATGGCGCAATTTAAAATCATAATCTTATTGTTTTAGTGATTTTTTCTCTCGATTTCCGTAAAAACGTAATTAGTGTTTAATTATTGTATCGAACTGCTATTTTTTTTAGATAAAAATCTATTTTCAAGATTTTACCTTAAATTTGTTTAATCTATTTGGTTATTTGAGGAAAAACCTATAACTTTGGAGTTTGATAAGAAAGACTATAACTGTAAAATATGAAATACAATAAGAAACAATATACCAGATTTTCCTGTCGGAGAAGGTTTTTCTTCCTTGCCTTGGCTTTGGCAATGGCATCGGTTGATGTCTCTGCCCAGAAGATTTCGCTAGGCTCCTGCATCACCCGTGACGGAGGCCAGTTTAAAGGCGAAATGGTGAGCGGAAAGCCACAGGGTAAAGGTACTACCATCTATAAGAATGGTGATACCTACGAAGGCTCTTATATGAAAGGTAAGCGCGAGGGTTATGGTGTTTATACCTTCAGCGACGGCGAAAAATATGAGGGACAGTGGATGCAGGACCAGCAGCATGGTACTGGTACCTACTATTTTCAGAACAACAATAAATATGTAGGTCTCTGGTTCCGCGATTACCAGCATGGTCATGGTGTCATGTTCTATTATAATGGTGATAAATATGACGGCGACTGGTATAAGGACAAGCGACAGGGACGTGGTGTTTATACTTATGCCAACGGCGCTCAATATAAAGGTCAGTGGATGAACGACATGAAGAATGGAAACGGCTTCTTCAACTGGGGAGACGGAACCACTTATGACGGTCATTGGCTCGATAACCAGCGCTCGGGCAAAGGTACTTTCAAGTATGCTGATGGCGATGTGTATATCGGCGACTGGAAGGATGATATCCAGGATGGTAAGGGTATCTATAAATTTCATAATGGCGACATTTATGAAGGTGATTATGTGCAGGGCGAACGCACGGGGGTAGGCATCTTCCGCTCAGCAAAGGGCGCCAAGTATAACGGACAGTTCAAGGATGGTCTGCGTACCGGTCAGGGTACTTTCATCTGGAAGAATGGCGATATCTATGTAGGCGACTGGAAAGATGATCTGCAGAACGGCAGAGGCAAACTGACCAAGAAGAACGGCGACGTGTTTGAAGGTGAGTTCAAGAATGGTCTGGTAGATGGCAATGTCGTGATTCATTATGCTGATGGCAGAAGATTCAAGGGTGCCTATCACAAAGGTAAGCGCCAGGGACCTTGCATAGAAGAAGATAAAACCGGCAAGCGTTTCGAAGGTACCTACCGTAACGATGTGCGTGACGGAAGATTCGTAGAGAAAGACCGCAACGGACAGGTTACAGCAAAGGGAACCTACGAGAATGGCAAACGATTTGAAGACTAATCTCTTCAGAAAAATAGAGAATTAAAAGGAATTAAAAATAACGAGATAGAGAACCTTTATATTTTAATAATGTTGAATGTTGAATGTTGAATGTTGAGTGTTCTGTGTTGAATGTTGAGTGTTCAGTGTTGAATGTAAAAGTTCAAATCTCAAAGTTTAAACTAGAATTATGGTAGTAGATACTTTAGACAATCTGGAGAAATACGTTTCTCTCAATCCACTCTTCGCTGATGTAGTGAAGTTTATCAAGGAAAATGACCTCTCTAAGCTGGAGGACGGTAAGCATTTTATCAAGGAGGGAGACCTCTTTGTCAATATAACGACCGCTCACGGAAAGAGCGAGGAAGATGCTGTGTTTGAAACACATCGCAAGATGATTGATATTCAGATTCCTCTTGACAACGATGAGACTTATGGCTATACTCCGCTTGCTGATCTTCCAGAAGTGGAATATAACGAGGCAAAGGATGTAACCAAGTATCCTGGTGTAAAGGCGCAGACGCTCGTTACCTGCAAGCCAGGTCAGTTTGCCATTTTCTGGCCACAAGACGGTCATCAGCCATGCATCGGTAACGGTGATATCCACAAGGCTATCTTCAAGATTAAAAATTAAAGAAGAAAAATTCTTCAAGATATAATTAAAGAATAAAAATATAGAGTAACCATCTAAAATCATGATATATGGCAACAGAAAAGAAAACTACAGCCCAAAAGGCTGCAACTAAAAAAGCAACTGCAAAGAAAACAGTTGCAAAAAAAGCAGCGAAGGCTGTGGTAAAACATATCGGACTCGTGAAGAACGACCCATATCTGGCAGACTATGAGGATGCTATCAAGGGCCGACACGAACATGCACTATGGAAACTCGGTCAGCTGACTAATAACGGCAAACAGACATTGAGCGATTTTGCCAATGGATACGAGTATTTCGGACTGCATAAGACTGCCCGTGGATGGGTGTTCCGTGAGTGGGCACCTAATGCTACAGACATCTATCTGATAGGTGATTTCAACAACTGGCAGGAAACCGAAAAGTATCGTGCCAAAAGAATAAAGAATACCGGCAACTGGGAACTCAAACTTCCGGAGAAAGCGATGAAACATGGCGATCTCTTCAAGATGAAAGTTCACTGGGAAGGTGGAGAAGGTGAGCGTATTCCTGCATGGGCACAACGCGTGGTGCAGGACGACCAGACCAAGATTTTCTCTGCTCAGGTATGGAATCCGGAACCATATAAATGGAAGAAGAAAACCTTCAGACCAAATGTGGCGCCGCTGCTTATCTATGAATGCCATATCGGTATGGCGCAGGATGCAGAGAAGGTTGGCACCTACACAGAGTTTAAGGAGAATGTGTTGCCACGTATCATCAAGGATGGTTACAACTGCATTCAGATTATGGCTATCCAGGAGCATCCGTATTATGGCTCCTTCGGCTATCATGTAAGCAGTTTCTTTGCAGCAAGTAGCCGCTTTGGAACTCCTGAGGAGTTGAAGGATCTCATTGATACTGCTCACCAGAATGGTATTGCCGTCATCATGGACATCGTTCACTCTCATGCCGTAAAGAATGAGGTGGAAGGACTGGGTAATCTCGCTGGCGATCCTAACCAGTATTTCTATCCTGGCGACCGTCATGAACATCCGGCTTGGGACAGTCTCTGCTTCGACTATGGAAAGGATGAAGTCATCCACTTCCTGTTGAGCAACTGCAAGTATTGGCTCAATGAGTTCCATTTCGACGGATTCCGTTTTGATGGTGTAACATCCATGCTCTATTACAGTCATGGTTTGGGTGAGGCATTCTGCAACTACGGCGATTATTTCAATGGTCACGAGGATGACAATGCCATCTGCTATCTTACCCTTGCCAACTGTCTGATTCATGAGGTTAACAAGCATGCCATTACGATTGCTGAAGAGGTGAGCGGAATGCCGGGACTGGCAGCCAAATTTGAGGATGGCGGTTATGGTTTCGATTATCGCATGGCGATGAATATTCCAGATTATTGGATCAAGACCATCAAGGAACTGAAGGATGAGGACTGGAAACCATCCAGCATCTTCTGGGAGGTAAAGAACCGCCGTTCGGATGAGAAGACCATCTCTTACTGTGAGAGTCATGACCAGGCATTGGTGGGCGATAAAACCATCATCTTCCGTCTGATTGATGCCGATATGTACTGGCATTTCAAGAAGGGCGATGAAAACGAAATGGCTCATCGCGGTATAGCTCTGCATAAGATGATACGTCTGGTTACTGCCTCTACAATCAATGGCGGTTATCTCAACTTCATGGGTAATGAGTTCGGTCACCCAGAGTGGATCGATTTCCCTCGCGAGGGTAATGGCTGGAGCCATAAATACGCCCGCAGACAGTGGAATCTGGTAGATAATCATGAACTCTGCTACCACTATCTTGGAGATTTCGACCGAGAAATGCTCAAGACAATCACAAGCGAAAAGAATTTTAACAAGACACCAGTTGTAGAAATCTGGCATAACGATGGCGATCAGGTTCTCGCCTTTATGCGTGGCGATCTGCTCTTCGTGTTCAACTTCTCGCCAACCCGCTCTTTCACAGACTATGGCTTCCTGGTTCCTACCGGTTCCTACAGCGTAGTGCTTGATTCTGACAACAAGGATTTCGGCGGCAATGGCTTGAATGATGACACGATGACGCATTTGACCAGCTACGATCCACTTTATGTGAAAGACCGTAAGGAGTGGCTGAAACTTTATCTGCCAGCTCGTACAGCTTTGGTGCTGAAGAAAAATTAATAGATTGATTTATGAAAAATAAAAGGAGTAGTACGGCGAAGATGCAAATCGCCTGTGCTATCATCTTTATCACATTTACCTACGTCTACCTGGCATTTTACCAGGCAGACGTATTGGCAGTGGCTCAGCATGTTTTCTCAGGCGGTTTGACCAACTACAGTTACACGCTAGCTCCACTGCTTATTACACTCGTACTCTATCTGCTGCAAGTGGGAGTGTACGCGGTAACCCGTGTGAAACGCCGTTTCCACGGGCTTACTTATTTCCCTTCGTTCCTCGTCCTGACGATGATTACCGATATTCCCGTTGATATCGACCTTCATCATTCATTGGGGGCGTGGTGGATTATCCTGCCACTCTGTCTGATTCTCTGGGGTGGATTGATATGGATAGCCCGACAGCTGGAGCCGATAGAAACAGAGCCTCACAGCAACGGCTGGTTCTCACGCTATATGTGGGTGAATCTGCTTCAGATGCTGGTGATGATATTGCTTGTCAACTTTATTGCAAGCAATGACCGGCTGTTTCATGAACGTATGCGCATGGAACATCTGATGAAAGAAAAACAGTATGAAAAAGCTTTGGAAGTAGGTGAAAAATCGCTCAAGACAGATTCTTCGCTGACGATGCTCCGTATAGCTTGTCTCAACGAAACTGGCGAATTGGGCAGTCGTCTCTTTACCTATACGCTGGTAGGTGGAAGTAAGGCGATGATGCCGGATAGCGTAACCGTGAAGGCTATGCTGTGGAAGGCGCCAAAATGGATGCAGAAACCTTCGGAATGGATGGTTAAACATCATCTCAAATATCGTCTGCCTGTTGACTACCAGCTTTGTGCGCTCTTGCTGGACAGGCAACTCGACAAGTTTGTGGTAGAGGTGCAGAAACATTATAAAGTAACTTCGGGCAAACTGCCTGTTCATTATAAGGAAGCGTTGGTTCTCTATACACATCGCCGCAGTAATCCAAGTATCATTTATCACGATAATGTGATGGATACTGACTTTGAGGATTATCAGCAGATGGATCATAAATATGCCAACGAGACTGAAAGGCAGAATGCTCTTCGGGATACTTATGGAAATACCTACTGGTATTATTATGAGTATGGTAACAAATAAAAGTTTTAATTAAGGAGATTGATATGAAAAGACAGATATTCAGAAACTTATGGGTTTTACTGGCATTTTTCCTTCTGCTTGCACCATCTGGGGTACAGGCACAGAAGAAGGAGATTGTTGCAGCCAAAGATCTGGTAAAGGCTGGCAAGGATTTGGCAAAGGCTGAATCCAGTATGCGCAAACTCCTGACGGATTCTGCCAATCGGAATAACAGGAAGATTTGGAGCATTCTCTTCGATGCTGTGAAGAAGCAGTATGAGCAGGGTAATGAAAAACTCTATCTCAAACAGGCGTATGATACAGCCCAACTCTTCAATGCAACCAGACAGCTCTTCGTTATAGCCCAAGGACTTGATTCCGTTGAGATGATTCCTAATAAGAAAGGAAAATGTGAGTTTGATTTCCGTAAGCCTCACTCTGAATATTTGAACAGAATCCGGCCGAACCTCTATAACGGAGGAACCTGGTTTATCAGGAAGCAGAAATATAAGGAGGCTTATCAGTTCTTTGACCAGTACATAGCGTGCAGTACAGCACCGATGTTCCAATCGTATAAGTATGCCCAAAAAGACAAATATCTTTCTTCGGCAGCTTATTGGGCTGTTTATGCCGGATATAAGATGCAAGATACCAAAGCTACGCTTCATCATTCTTATGAGGCGCTGAAAGATACGGCTCATTATAACTATATGTTACAGTATCTGGCAGAGACTTATAAACTGGAGAAGGATACTGCGCGCTATCTCTCGACCTTGAAGGAAGGTTTTGAGCGGGATCCGAAATTCCCATTCTTCTTCCCGCGTCTGGTAGAGTTTTATTCGCAGGAGAACCAGCTCGATTCTGCGCTCGCCGTGGCAGATAAGGCGCTGGCGATAGCTCCCGACAATGATATCTATCTCTTTACCAAGGGAACCATTCTCCTGAATATGGGTGATTTCAAGCAATGCATCGAAGTGAGCAAAAAGGCACTTGCTGTGAACGATTCTTTGGCTGGTGCTTATTATAATATAGGTTTGGCTTATTTCAATCAGGCGGTTGAAATGGATAAGAATTCGCAGCAATCCCGCAAAACTCATCAGGAGATTGACGGACTTTACAAGAGTGCGATGCCTTATCTGCAGAAGTACAGAACGATGGCGCCTGATATGCAGGACCAGTGGGCTTTGCCGCTATATACCATCTATCTGAACCTGAACATGGGTAAGGAGTTTGATGAGATTGACAAACTGCTCAATCAGAAAAAGAAATAATGCCTCATGATGAGGAATTTATGAAAACTTCTCTTGAAAAGAAAAGTTCTTTTTAGAAATTGATTATTAGAAATTTATGATAGACAGAATTTTAGATAAACTGGGCATTGAGCTCAATGATATGCAGCAGGATTCTATGCAGGCAATCTTGCACGGGAACAAGGATGTGGTGGTACTTTCGCCAACAGGTAGCGGAAAAACACTGGCTTATCTTCTGCCTCTTACCCAACTTATAGATGCAACTGATGACGAAGCACAGGCGGTGGTGGTAACTCCAGGGCGAGAGCTCGCTTTGCAGTCGGCTAACGTATTGAAGAATATGGGCAGCGGCTTGCGTGCGATGGCTTGCTATGGCGGTCGTGCTACGATGGATGAGCATCGCGTGATGAAACAGGTTCGTCCTCAAATCGTATTCGGAACTCCGGGTCGTCTCAATGATCATCTGGATAAGGGAAATCTTTCTCCATATCATATAAAATACCTGGTGATTGATGAGTTTGACAAGTGTCTGGAGATGGGTTTCCAGGACGAAATGAGCCGACTGATTAAGTCATTGCCTGGCTTGCGTCGTCACTTCCTGCTTTCTGCTACCGAAGCAGAGGAAATTCCTCATTTCGTACACATGGGTAGGGTAGAAAAGATAGATTACCGTGTGGATGAAGATCAGGTTCCTGATCGTGTGCATATATATAAGGTGGAAAGTCCGGTAAAGGATAAACTGGAGAGCCTGGCACTTTTGCTTCGTAGCCTGGGCGACCAGAGTACTATTGTTTTCCTCAATTACCGTGATAGTGTAGAGCGTACCAACAAATATCTGGTAGAACAGGGATTTTCAACCTCTTTCTTCCATGGTGGATTGGAACAGAAGGAGCGAGAGGCTTCTCTCTACCGTTTTAGCAACGGAAGTGCCAATATTCTGGTGAGTACGGATCTGGCTTCGCGCGGACTTGATATTCCTGATATAGATAATATTATCCATTATCACATGCCGGAAAGCGAAGATGGTTATATCCATCGTGTAGGACGTACGGCAAGATGGGAAGCCCAGGGTAAGGCTTTCTTCCTGTTAGGTCCTGAAGAGCATATTCCGGAATATGTGGATGCTGAAATAGAGGATTACGAGATGCCTGCTGCCGATCAGCTTCCTGCGCCAGCCAAGCCTAAGATGGCTACTATATATATAGGTAAAGGTAAGAAGGATAAGATTAGCAAGGGTGACATCTTAGGCTTCCTTTGCAAGAAGGGTGGATTGCAGTCGGCTGAAATCGGCAAGATTGATGTCAATGACCGTTATGCTTATGCTGCCATTTCCCGAACGAAGTTACGTAGCTTACTGAATAATGTCAAGGGCGAAAAGATAAAAGGTGTCAAAACGATAGTGGAAGAGGTAAGGTAGTTGACAAACTGCTGCTATCTTTTCTCTGTTGCTTGCTAATGTATAATAATTGTAAAAATAGACATAAATATGCAGTTATTATACTAAAATGACTAACATAATGAAAGAAATCTGCGCAAAACGCTAAAAATGTGCAGAAAAATTTGGTAGTTTCAAATAAAAAGTGTAATTTCGCAGTCGTAAATACAATCCAAAGGTTTACTATGTATCCTATATGGGTGTATTGTGCACTAATTTTTCCTGCTAACAGGATTATATCGTATAAAACTTAAATAATTATACAAAGATGAAGAAGTACAATTTTAACGCAGGTCCATCAATGCTTCCACGCGAAGTGATTGAGAACACAGCAAAGCAGATTTTGGATTTTAATGGTTCAGGTCTTTCATTGATGGAAATCAGCCACCGTGCTAAGGATTTCCAGCCAGTAGTTGATGAGGCAGTCTCCTTATTCAAGGAGCTTCTTGACATTCCTGAGGGTTATTCCGTAATCTTCCTTGGTGGTGGTGCGTCATTGCAGTTTATGCAGATTCCAGCAAACTTCCTCATCAAGAAGGCTGCCTACATTAATTCTGGCACTTGGGCTAAGAAGGCAATGAAAGAGGCAAAGCATTTTGGTGAGGTCGTGGAGATCGCATCATCGTCCGACGCCAACTACACTTTCTATCCTCAGGTTCCTAACACTGTGCCAGCCGATTGTGATTACTTGCATTTGACAAGCAACAATACTATATATGGTACTGAACTCCGTGT
>ERZ1026856.660-NODE-660-length-20088-cov-21.526931_pt1 | contig 20088 bp, 5 predicted proteins | sample MGYA00380158_ERZ1026856 | MGnify/ENA primary metagenome ERZ1026856 (study PRJEB33269, sample SAMEA4719794) | human gut metagenome | biome: human-associated habitat; feature: organic feature; material: feces | place: Cameroon | collected 2013-10 ...
ATCGTCGGCAGCGTCAGATGTGTATAAGAGACAGTATAAATACACTTAGTAAACAAGATAGAATAATATTTGTTCCTGAATATTTAAATATAGAAGAAGATGATATTGAAATAACTTTAATTAATAAATAATGTTTTGGGTATTATTAATATAATACCCAAAACAATAACTTAATGAATAAATAAATATAATCGAAAGGAGTATTTAATATGAGTAATTATTTTGATAACATGAACACTCAAGTTACTAGAGGTAACTTTGGGTCAAATTATGGTAAAAAAATAACAGATAAAAATCTTATTCCTGTTACTGACAGAAAAAAAGAAAATAAACAAGAAGCGTTATTAGAAGCTTCACAAAAACATACAGAACTTTCTAAACAGGCACAAAGAAAACAAATAGACAAAATAAAAAATCAAAGAGAATTTAGAAAAGTTTTAAATGAATCATATGATAAATTAAAAGATGATTTATTCTGTAATATATTGCATCATATTTGTTTAGAAGCATTATGTATAGATGAAGAACCAATGTACGAAAATATGGAAAATATAACTAATAGAATAAATGATCAATATAAAGAATTAGGTGGATTTAAAGCTATTAAGGAACAAGCTAAAAAAACAAATAATGTTTTATTAGAAAGAATGATTTCTTTATGTGAAAACACAGCAAAAAAAGTTGCTGATAGAAACATGAAAGAATCAGATTCAGCTGATGGTTTTAAATTTGAATTAACAGATGATGAAAAAGATGATTTTGAATATAATAAAGACAATATAAATATTGATTCAATATCTAATAAAATAAAAGATAAAGTAATAAAAGTAGTTTCTGATGAAAAAGAAGCAAATAATAAAAAAACAGAAATAATGGATGAAATTGAAGATAAATTAAAAGAAGACGAAGTAGACGATGAAGCTACTGAAGAAGCTATGGAATTTGTTTTCAATGAAAATATTGAAACAACAACATTATTTGAAGCATTAATGAGAGAGTGCTATAAAATAACTTTAGAATCTCCTCAAGATATCATATTTGAATCTTGTGCTACGGGAGAAATAGAAAATGAATTAGATGACCCTGAATATAAATTAAGTGAATTAGATTCATATGATGATAATAATCTTATGAATGATGATGTTTCGGAAGATTTAATGATAAGCGAATCATTTAGTGAACAACTACCTGTTAATAAATTAAAAGAATTAGAAGGATATTTAAGTGAAGCAGTTAGAATTAAATCTAAACCAGGTAATCTAGGATTCCATTTCTTACCTGATACAGGAGTATCTGAAATAATACAAAGTGCTAAACAAAGAGAACATGTAGCTAAAGTTGTACTTCAACCAGGATTTAGAACTAGTATAATGAGTTTAATAAAATCAGCTAAACATGGTCCAGATATAGCATATATAAACCAATTAGCAAAATTACCTTATAGATTATTTGGTAAAAACGGTAAAGCTGTTAGAGTATTAGAAGATTATACTAATTGGTTAAATGGTGAATATAAGGAAGCTTATTTAGAAACATTAAATACTTTAGGTATTCCATTAAGTACAATACCTCAATTTAAACAAAAAATAGTTCCTTATCAACCAATAGCAGATGTATTTACAGAACATGCTAGAAGTATAATAGAAGCGGTTCAAGATGGTGATTATGACCAATTAGATAAAAACTTAAAAAATACTTCTAAAGATGTAAAGAAAGTTGCAGAAGATTGTGGTAAATCTAAAAAGAATCTTTCATCTTGTAAAGAATCTATAAGAGAAATACAAAAATCTACAGAAGAATTAAAAGATGAAAGTAAAAATAATAAGTTAGCAAAAGAAGCTTGTGCTCCTAGTACTATTGCTAGTAGTAAAGAAGATTTAGCTGAAATGTTAGTGTGTCCAGTATGTGAAAAAGATCCATGTGAATGCGAATCCGATGAATTATTGAATGAATATACTATAAATAGCAATATTAATAGTAAAGTAAATCGTAAAGTTTATAATCAAAGAATAGACGCTCATGGTTCAATAAATTATAATAAAATAGCTGCAGCAGGAGCTGTTGCAGGAGTTGCTGGAGCAGTTTATGGAAAATATAAATTAGATGGTGCTAAAGTTAAATCATTATGTCAACGTGAAGTTGGTAGAGACGGTGATCTTGAAAAATGGCAAAAGAAAATAATGAAACGTATAAGAAAAGCTAGAAAAGCAAAAGACGTTATTGAAGTAAAGATAACTGTTAAAAATGATATGAATGCTTTACAAAAAGGTTTAAAGAAAAATCCAGAATACAAAGGAATGGTAGCAAATCAAATAGATTGGTATAATCAAGTAGCAATGAAAGCTATACATGATAGAGAAAAAGAATTCAATATAGCAGAAGATTTTGAGTATGATTTTGATGTTGATGAAGGATATCTATTTGAAGATTATTATGAAGAAACAGATGATGATTTAATATTCGAAGACGATGAATATGACGATGACGATGCTGAGGATGAAGATATTAAAAAATATCTAGAAGACGAAGATGATGATGATGTTATAGAAGAAAGTTCTAATTTTATATGCAGATCTTGTGGATACGTTGCTGAAGGAAAAGCTCCAGCATATTGTCCTGAATGTGGAAACGATGGAGATCAATTCCAAGTTATGGAAGGATTTGCTAAAAACTATGTAAATAATATGAAAAATTTACCAAAAGCTATAAAAGGTATATCTAAAGATGCTTATAAAGTTACTGCTAGAAATGCTGGAAGAATTATGTTAGCTGGAATAAAAGCAAAAGGTGATATTAATAAAACTCACGATAGTTTACTTAAAATAGTTAGTACTTGTAAGAGTGTGGGAGAAATAGAATATTTACAAAAAGAGTTAACATCTTCTAAAGTAGCATTAAAAGCTAAAATAAATAAAGCTAAAGATGATGAAGAAAAGAAAGCATTACAAGATCATGCTAAATGGTTGTCAACAACTTATTCAAAAGCATTGAGTGACAAGAAAAAACAATTGAAAAAAGCTGTAAAAGAACAAGCTGATTTCGAACAAGATTTCTTATATGGAAAAGATAGAGCAATATATGAAAATAAAGAATATGATGATTATATGCCTATACCTTCTAAAATGAGACGATATTGTTTATTAAAGAAAATAAATGAAGCTACTTCTTTTAAAGATTTAGATAAAGTAAAAGAATATATGAATGAGGAAGTAAAAGAATATAGAACTAATAGGGGTTATGTTCAATGGTTAAAAGAATCAGCAGTAAATGCAGTTGCTCTTAAACATATTGCATTGGAAGAAAATGTTGTTATAGAAAGTTTCTTAGATAGTTTAGATGATGTATGTGATATGTTAGATAAACGTTTAGATAATCATGATGAAGCAAAACAAGCAGCATTAGAATCTATGTATACTAATTTTAACGGACAAAATGTGTTTGCTCCTATATTCAAAGCAAATGATATTAATTCTAGTAATATTGAATTCGCATATAAAGTAAAATTCTTATGTGAAGGATTGAAAGGATTGACTAAAGATTGTGAAAATACAGTTGATTTAACACAAGCAGAGAGATTAGTTCAACGTAATATTGAGACTATAGATACTATAATGGAATCTTTAGATAGTTCATCATATAAATATAAGATATTAGATTCAGGAAAAACATATCTAGAAAAAATATCTGATAAAATACCAGATATAAAAGATGCTTATATAATTGAATCATATGACAGTGAATATGATCAAGAAATTTTAACTGAAGCTATAGAAATGACAGATGAATTATACGATAATGCTATATCTGATGATATTATGTACAATACTAAGAATTCTCAAATGGATGTGGTTATGGCTGAAGCTATAACAAAATATACTATAATGGAAACATTCAATACTCTTAGATTGACAGATTTAAATAATAGTGATATAGAAAAAATAGTTAGAAATATAGTTAAATAAAAGAAAGAAGATAAGGGATTTCCCTTATCTTCTTTCAATTCGTTCAATATTATCTTTATATATTTTTTTATTTTTTATACATTTTTCATTATATTTTGAATCATATCTATCAGCATATAAAACAGTTATTTCTATTCTAGGTTTAGTAGAATAGTATTTAGATACACCAGCATCTATTATTAAAGAATCATCTAATATTATCGTGTTTTGTATCATATCTGAATATGTTTTTCCTATATTATCCCAATCAGGTTTTTTTATATGTCGTATTAGTTTTAATTCTGCTCTAAGTTTTTCTTCTTTATTCATTCCTTTTGGTGTTGGAAAATATACATCACAATAAAATTTACATGGTGTAGCTATCATTTTAAAATCTTTTAACTGTTCTTTACAAAAATCTTTCATCAAACGTTGATTGTTTTGTGCGTCACTTACATAAAAATGTCCACCAAATCTAGTAAATCTAGCTCTAGGTGTTGCTTTAGGTATAAAATAAAATATAAATTTAATTTCATTCCATTTAGTTTTTAAATTGTTTTTAGCATTAATAGTAAAATCATTTACATTTTTTTTACTCATACCATTAGCTAAATCTATTAATCTACTAAAAGTATCATCTGGTATTTCACCATATTCTTTACAATATTCCAATAATTCTTTTTTACTAGGCAAAACAAATCCCTCCTTATATATAATATTGTATTATTCAATATTATATACTAGTTAATTTTGCTATTTTTTGATTAAGATTTGTTGTCATGTTTCTATATAATCTACCTACTATATTTTGAGGTCTATATTCACCAAGTAATGCTTTGACTGTTTCTAATTTTGTTGTCATATTAGGAACAGTTAAATCTAATCCACATAAACTTCCCAAATAATCTATCATTCCTTGATTAGAGAAAAATAAACTAGGTTTATGAGCAGGTGTCATCATTAATTTAGAATATAAATCTTTTATATTCATACTAACTTTAACATGCGTTGGAAGACCATTTACTGACCATGAACTATCTGGACCTTTATCAAAACTTATTGAAGTTACTAATCCCATTTCACATGAAAAGTTTCCTTTTGAGAAAGCTTTTACTAAAAACGGTGATACGTAACTATTTGCAGTAGATTGTCTAGGTAAAGAGTAAGCTAATAGATGCATCATAGGAACTATTATATTTAAATATATCGCTTCATCTGTACCGTATGGTGAAACTAAATCTACTACTATTGTATAATCTTTAGTATATTCACTATCCATCCATATTTCAGGATATATTAGATTGGCTCCATGAATTACTTCTTGACCAGCATTACCTAGAATATTATTAAAAAATCCTAATGTCGTTGTATTAGCAACTTCCATTATTTTACTAGTAGCACTTTCAAGAAAATCTTGTACATATGATGTTGCATCAGATACTGAATTTAAAATCATATTTGCTTCTTTTATAACACCTTCTGCACTATCAAACATACCTTCTAATTGTGATTTTTGTGCCGTATTACTAATGCTTTCACTAACACTAGTAGAAGGATCTACATAAAAATGTGTATATTGTCTATAACCAATAAATACATCAGATGTTAATCTTGTTAATTTTTGATAAAGTGCAGAAAGAGTATCTTTAATAGAAAAAGGGTGTTTATCATCTTCCATTCTTTTAGGAACAGTATATTTTTCATAAGGCATATAATTACCCCAATCATAATATTTATATTCTGTACCTGATATAGGTTCTTTTAAATTACCTACTCCCAAATAAACAGCACAAGTTCTACACATTAAATTAACATAACGGATATATGAAGGATAATCAGATTTAAAATCATAATATCTTTGACCGCCTTCCGCGTCAAATGATGCTAATATAGATTGCAAAGCATCTTTATTATCATCAGTAACACCACCGTTCATTAATGAAGCAAATGATTTTTTGTCATTTTCACTCATATCTGGTAAAAAATTAGTTGTACCTGGTACCATTGTTACCACAGGTCTTTCCATGAATATGTTTTTTGCAAAGCAATAACCAAAAGCATCATAATCGTCTATTCTACAATCAGCTGTTTTTAAAAATTGATGTGGCATTCCAAATATTCTAGTATTTTGATAATCAAAACTCATTTCTTTTGTCATTTTAGAACTTAGTTGTTTAGAATATTCTTCAGCATTTAAATTAGTATTACCAGAATCTAATGATACTAAATCTAATATTTCATCTGCTAATGATTTTTCTTTATTAGAATCTTCACTTTCTTGTTGTTTTTTCGTTTCTTCATTAGTACTATTATTTTTATTTTTATTAGTACTATTTGTGTTTTTATTAGTACTATTATTTTTATTCTTCGTACCACTTTTTTGTTTAGCTCTAAGCATAGGTTTATTTTGTTTATCTTCTATACTACTATATTCAACAATATCACGTATTCTATCTCTATATAAATCAGACATATTTAAACCTCCTTAATTTTATTTCAGTCGAGTGATATGTTTCACTCGACTGAATTTTATATTTATAATGAATTAAATCCTGCTATAGTTCTTGCTGTTTTATAATTAGAATCATTTGTTATACCTACTCTTTGAGTACCAGATGTTGATATTTTTTTAGTACCATTGCTTCCTTTACTATATTTACTTGCAGGTTCATTTGCAGAATAAATTTGTATTTTTGATACATTTTGTGCAGTTTCTGCTGTATTTTTATTTATTTCTTTTAGTTCAGTTAATATTTCTATTAAACTATCAACTTTAGCATTGTTTAATTTTGATGTAGTTGATGAATTAATTAACTTATTTTGTTGTATATTAGCATTTTTTATTTCTGAATTATTAGATAATTCTTGTAATTTATCTAATCCTGTTCCTAAACCTAAATTATTATTAGTTTTAGAAACTTTTGATGGTTTAGATTTTAATGAAGATAGTATTCCACCTTTACCTGCTCTGTCATTATCATATTCTTGTTTTTCTGTTCCTGCAGGTTTTATTAGATAAGTATTTCCATCTCCATCGCTTTGATTAATAGAATTGTAATTACCATCTACTTGTATGTCATCAGGTATTATTGATTTTCCAGCTTTTCCAAATGACCAAGCTTTTCTTAAACCAACCCCTGCTTTTAAACTTTCATCACTAAATGCTTTAGAATATCCTATTCCTCTAGGGTCATTTACTATAATATTTCCATCACTATCTACACCAACACCTACAATAATATGCCCACTCTTAGTAAAAGGTTCGTTATCATTATCAGTAGGAGCCATTCCAGACATTATTACAGGATAACCTGATTTTATTTCTTCTTTTATTCTTTCTAGGTTAGCATCAGATTTTCCTTCATTTTCATAATGTATATTTAATCCAAATTTATTTGCTACAGTTTCAGGTAGATTCCATTTCATACCATCACGATCCCAACCATTGTTTGCATAAGCCCATTTAGTCATTGTTAATGGATTTATTACTTTACCAAACATATTAGTTAACATCATAGAAGTTGATGTAGGACCACATCCTGCTTTTGATACAGTAACTCCATCTACAGTTTCTTTATTCCAAGATGAATCTTGTTGAGAGAAGTATGCGAAATTATTCATAGTTCTAGGAGAGCTTCCTCCAATTACAGATGAACCATCTCCACCAGCATAATCTCCCATTAATTGTTCTCCTAAATCTTGACCATCAGTTAAATAAGGTATATTAGATAAATCACCATATCCACTTCCAGCACTACCACTTACTAATTTAGCTTTTAAAGCATCTCTCCATACAGGATAAAATGCACTATTAAAATGAACACCGTCACCTTGATGATAATTTTTACCTTGTTTATTTATATCACGAACATCTACTAATACAGATCCAGTTTCTTGAGCTATTTCTGCAGTTATAGGTTGTAATGATGGTATACCTTTTTTATAATCACCTTTTTCAGCTTCAAATATTTGATTTAATGCAAATTTAGTATTTGGTGATTTTGCTTTTACACCATTTATTAATTTTATATAATTTTCTTTATACCAAGCATTTCTATGCTTTTTATTATCAAGCCAATATTCTGCATCATTTGTACCATAATTTGCTATAACTAGAGGTGGTTTTAATTTTGCTACACTATCTACTTTCTTTAATCCTTTTTGTGCTGTATCACCTATAGTTGCAAAAACTCTGTTTTTAGGTATTCCTCCAGATGTAGCCATAGGAACCATTATTGAGTCTCCCATGAATACAGCTTTATCCCAATCACTTTGACTGAAAGTTCCTGTACCACCAGATGCTGATGATGCAGCTGATGAATCAGTAGAAGTGCTTGTTGTACCAAATAAATCAACTTCTTTTCCATTAAATATAGATGCTACATAGTTTTGCATTATTTTATTCATTTTAGAAAATGCACCTAATAATTCAATTGATTCTGTTGGAGTAGTTGCTCCATCTTCAGATGATGTTCCAGAACCATCGTCTGTTGCTATATTTGCACCAGGAACAAAAGTTCCTCCTGTTTCTATACCTTTAGGTATTTTAGCACTTCCTGTTTTAGAGAAAGCCCATCCATATCTTAATCCTGTACCTCTCTTCATTCCTGATTGACTATAAGCTTTAGATCTTTTTGCTGCTCTAGGGTCATTTATAATTATATCATTACCTTTAGTTCCTACAGCTAATACTATATGTCCAGAAGGAGTAAATGGTGTATTTTCTGCTCTATCTGGTGCTCTACCAGATAACATAACAGGATGACCAGAGTTTAATTGACTTCTTAAACTATCAAACGCTCCATCAGATTTACCTTGTATTTCTTTAGTTAAACTTAAACCAAAATTACTTGCTATTAGAGATGGCATGCTCCATCCCATACCGCCACCGCCCCAGGCTTTCTTACCATAAGCCCATTTAGCGATAGTATATGGAGTTATTTGTTTACCAAACATTGTAGTTAACATCATAGATGCAGATGTTGGTCCACAACCATAATGTGCAACATCATAACCACCTATTCTTTGTTTGTTCCATTGTTTATCTACTTGTGAATAATATGCATATCCATTCATACTTGGAACACTACTAGTTGTAGTAGATGAATCTCCTGCACCACCTAAAAGAAATTCTCCTTCTGAATCTTTTTCTTTTTTATTATCGTCTACCATTAATTGATCTGAAGGAATACTTTCTCCTAATTCAGTAGGTTCTTCATCTCTATTTAAGAAATATTGATTATAGTAATTTAAATTATCTGATGCTTCTGTAAATTTATATCCATCACCAAATCCTGCTCCTGCATTATCTGATGATCCTATAGTATAATGATTATCTCCCCATTTTTGTCTATATGATTCATTAGTGTAGAAAAATGGATCTGATTTACTATTAGGGAATGTATAGAATGTACCGCTTGAACCATATCTATTTTTTATTTTAGTTACAAATTGTTTATATTCTGATCTATTACTTTTACTGAATGATTTACCATTATTAGATGCTGAAGTTATATCACTAAAACAGTCATGTTCATCTACATAACGAGGCAATGTACGTTTTCCTCCAACTATAACGTCCTTAACTGCTTGTATTGCAGTACTAGCAGGATTACCTGGATTTTTAAATCTTGATGCACCATGTGCAAACCATCCATTTATCTTTTTACCATTATAAGTTCCACCTATAACTCTAGCTATAAGATTATCTGTTGTTGCTTTATCATTTCCACTTATATCTGTTAAATTAGCCATTATAGATGCTTCTGCATAATGTCCTTCAATTCCTGGTTGTTCTCCTTCTACGATATGTGCTAAACCTTTTATTTGTTGATCGGTTAAATTATATTTAGGGAAATCTCCTGAACCTGTTACTCCAGCATTTTCGTTTTCTGGAGTTCCTGTTGTTGCAAATAAATCAACTTCTTTTCCATTAAATATAGATGCTACATAATTTTGACCAATTTTATTCATTTTAGAAAACATACCCATTAATTCAATTGATTCTGAAGAACCTGAATTACTATCAGTTGCAGTTGAATCTTCCGCTCCAGTACTAGAATCAGAACCTGCTGCATTTGCTTCAGTTATATTTCCTAAGTTCTTCATATAATCGGCATATGACATACCACCTTTAATTTTAACTCTATCTGCTCCTCCAGATTTATATGTGTCATAATAATTAAGAGGGTCAACCCCATTTGTACCTTTACTAGTACCACCTTTTAATATTTCAAAATGTACATGTGGTCCTGTAGAATGTCCAGTATTACCAGATGTACCTAATTTTTGACCCATTTTAACTTTATCGCCTTTTTTAACATCTTTTTTACTCATGTGAGCTAAACGATAGTACATATCTCCATCATTAGTTTTGATAACTAATGAATTACCATAAGACCAATGACCATTTTCAGATACAACAGTACCTGATTTAGGTGCAAATAAAGGTTGATAATGCACATTATAATCTAATGCCCCATGCTCTCCTCTTGCATTTCCAAAAGAAGATCTTTTTTGACCAAATAATGCAGTTATTCCACCTTTTGAAGGGTCACAGAAATATCCCCAAGATACTGAATTACCTTTATTATCAGTACCAGCTAATCCTGCATTATCATCAGAAAACATATTTACACTATACGCATCTAATTCATTACCTAATCCTGTTTTATATAAACTAGTATCAATATCCATATCACCAGATGATGGTAAGTTAGGTATTTGCATTTTATTACTAAGACCAAAACTCATTGTTTTTGATATACCTGATAAAACATCTTGCATTTTGTAATATCTACTAAATTCTTTTCCTTTTGGATCTTGAACAAATACTTTATCTCCATCTATTCTTGATAACATAATGATATGACCATCTTTAGTATAAGGTGAACCTTTTGCTGTGCTCTTACCTGATACTATAACTGGAATTCCTTGTTTTAAATTATTCTTTATAAAACTACTATAATTAGATGTTGCTTCAGAATAATTCATATTTAATTTATCTGCTAATTCAGGGAATAATGAGAATGTTGAATATCCTGGTAATTCATCTCTTCCTAAAGCTGCTACTATTTCTGGTGTAACCATTTTACCTGTTAATTGAGATATTGCCATTGCTGCTGAAGTAGGTCCACAACCAGCATCAGCCATAGTTTTGTTTCCTATCATTTTATTTGACCAACGACTATCATTTTGACTATAAAATACCATCTTAGTAGAAGATTTATTTATATTATTAGTTGTATTATTTGTAGTTCCTGGTACATCTAAATAATCTGATTTAGTTGGAGTGACTCTTTCATAATTCAATTTTTTTAAGAAAGTTTTATCTTGTTCTGTTATTCCTGATGTTCCTGCTTTTTCTTTTTCTTTGTCATCTTTATTTTTATTAGCATTATCTTTTCTTATATCACCAAGACCATCACTTACACCATTTCCAGCTACAGTTGATCCTGATTCTTTATCTTTAGCAGCATCTTCAGCTTCTTTATCAGTTTTTCCTGTTACTTTATCTATTAATTCTTTACCTTTATCTATTATGTTGCTTATAATACCACCACCGCTGTTATTACCAACAACAGTTCCTGTTGATGTATTAACTGAAGCGTTGTTCATTATACCCATCATAGAACTCATTTTACTATTAAACATAGTGAATGTTTGTTTAGTAGATTTTTCAAATTTTTTAAGTTGAATATCTAACTCTTTAGTCATACTTTTTCTATTTTTATCTAATTTTTTACTAGAAGATTTGTAAGTATCAGCTAAAGTTTTTTGTTGTTTTGTAAATGATTTAGATATAAGCAATTGACTCTTTGTCATATCATCTGATAAAGTTTGTGTAGATTTTTCATTTATATTCAATAAATCAGTTGCTTGTTTTTCTTTATCTCCTTTAGAAGATGTTGTTGTTTTAACGCTGTGTTTACCAAATAATCTAGATATAACATTACCAAATTTTAATTTACTTGTTTCATTTTGTTGTTTTTCATCTTCTTTATTCATTTCTGGTTTTTCTGCTACATCTGATTGTACTTTATATTTTGCTTGTTTAGGACTAATGAATGTTTTAAGTGTGTTGAATATAGAATGACCAGAACCTTCACTTGTTTTTTCATATTTAACTTTACTATCTGGATTTACTTGAGATTCTAATTCTGTATTAGGACCATCACCATATCCCAAACCTTCTTTTTTAGATCCAGTAGTTTTTGTGCCTGATTTGTTATCAGAACCAGTTGTTTTTGCACCAGTAGTTTTTTTCTTATCGTCTTTATCTTTATGAATATCTTTACCAATATTAGCTAAACCAAAGAAACGCCCTATAGCATTAACTTTACTTTTATCTTTACCATCTTCACTACTGTCTCCCATTCTATCTCTAGCTCTTTGTCTTTTTCCTTTATACCAACCCATCTTTAGGTTGTTTATCCATCCTATTCCTTCTCCTTTTTTATTTTTTTCCATTAGTTCATTTATTTTTTTATTAGAATAGTCAACTGTTTCAGTACTTTTTATTTGTGTTGCTTCAGCTTTAGTTTTAGTACCTTTTCCGTTTCCAACATAATTTCCTTTATCATCATAATCCTTACTTCTAAACCATTGAGCATTAGTTTTTTCTTCACCAATACCAAAATGTTTAGCCATAAAGTTATTTGCCCATAAACCATATTTTCCTACTTTATAATTAATATCATCACCTATTGATAATTTAGCATTTTGATGCATACCATATGCTGATTTAGCATCAGAACTAGACCACCAACTTTTAGCATTTTTCCAAGTATTAGTAGTTGCTTTCCATACTTTTTTACCAAACAAAGCATTTTTTTCATCAGCAAATGCTGAATTATTTAAATTAGTTCCATTTTTTTCATTATAATAATTTTTCTTTATTAACTGTTGGTCTGTTGCACTTATACCCAACTTATTCATATCTACTTTATCTGGATCTTTATCTTTAAAATCTTCCCATTTACCACCTGCAGCTTCTACTGCTTGTTTGTATGATAGTTTAGATTTTTGTTGTTCGGTACTCATTTTACTATCAAATTTGTTAGTATCTCCACCTTTTATTTGTTTATAAGCTAATTTAGCTAAATCTCCTAAGAAAGACATATCCCAAAAACTTTTAGCTATATCATTAACTAACCATATAATACCAAACCATCCAAAATTAGATACGGCTTGAATAACTGAAGATATTCCTCTCATAGTAACATCTACAGATGTTTCTGGAACTTGGAATAGATTGGCTGTATTATCAGCTGTAAATCCTGTAGTTAAATCATATACTGTCATACCACCTTGAACTATCCAACCAGCAACTGGTATAGATTTAGCAGCATCTTCTCCTATTTCAGCACATATTTTAGTACCAAATTTTTTAACTACTTCTGGAGCATGTTCTGTTAATAATTTAAATATTCTATTTGCACCTGAATCTAAAGCAAATTTAACTCCTGGGAATTTTTTACCTAATTCGGCAGCAAAAGATTTTATACTTCCTCCAGCTTTAGTTATTAATTTTTGAACAAGTTGTTTAGATTTAGATACTACTTCTGGAGTATGTTCTGCCACAGCTTTACCAAGTCTACTATTAGCTACTTTACCTGCAGTTCTTTTTACACCACCGTTTTTAACCCAACTTGCAGCACCTGTAACTTTTTTGGCAACATCTTTACCAGCACCTTTAGTAGCACCAATTACTGTTTTACCAACTTTAGTACCAGCAACTTTTTTAACTCCTTTTTTAACCATATTTGTACTTTTTATAGCTACTTTACCAGCACTTTCTCCATGTTTTATCATAGTTTTAGCAACTTTATTTACACCTATTTGCATTGCTTTTGTTGTTGTTCCTGAAGTAACATATTGGTTATCTTTATTTAATCTTTCTTCATTACCATAACCATTTGCAGTATCAACACCTTCAGCAACTGCTTCTTTTACTGAATCTTTAAAACTAGAGCCATCTCCTAAGAATCCTAATAATTTAGCAATCAATGCACCTATTCCTAGTATTCCTAATATTTTAAGAATACCTGAGAATAATCCTCCACCAAAGAATGATCCTAATAAACCTTTACCACTGAAAAGTTTTTCTAACCAACTTTGTTTTTTCTTATCTCTATTACCCATATTTTGTAATGCTTGTAATATTTGTGCTTTATATTTTACTTCTTCTTCTTGTTTCTTTTCATTTTCCCATTTTTCTTGTAACCAGTCAACATTTTTTCTAGAAACATATGCTTTACGTTCATCATTTAATTGAGCTTGTGCTTGTTGTTCTTCTAATTCTGTCATACCATATTTATTATCAGCTCTATCTCGTTGGTCATCTTTTCTAAATTTAGACATCATTCTTCCAAAGAAACCTTGTTTTTTACCATCTTTAGAACCAAATAATTTATCAACTATAGAATGTTTTTTATTACCTTTTTTAGACTTATCTTTTTTATCTTCTTTTTCATCTCCAATATCATCACTTAGTTCTCTTAAATCATCTGCACCTTCTTCAGGAACAACCATTTCACCCTTATGCAGTTCAGCAGCATATCCATCTTCAGGTACTTCATCAAGACCGTCTTCATGTGAATTTCCTTGTTGTCTGGCTCTTTCTTGTAATTGTTTTTTATATGATTCTCTAAGCCATTTTTCTCCTTCTTTATCTTTATTTTTTAATGTTTGTAATAATAATTGAGTTCTTTCTTTATCTGATAATTTACTTATATCAGGTAATTCATTATCTTTTTGAGTTAAAGTATTTTTAATACTATCTGGTATATTATCAAATAAACTATTTTTTATATCAGAAAGTCTACGTCTTGCTCTAACATTTGGATTTGAAGCAGGTTCTTCCCCATTTAATATTCGTCTTACTTTCATGTCTGTTTGTTCTTGTATATTTGAAGTAACGTCTGCTAATTTTGTTGGATCAAATCCAAGTTCAGGTAAATTTATATTAGAAAAAGTTAATTTAGGAATACTACGTCTACCTATATCAATAGTAGGTTGTTGTATATTTCCATTCTTCCATTCGTGACCTGTTATAACATCAGAATCTGATTTAATAGCTGATCTACGTTTTTTATTTTGGTCATCAACAACAGCTCCTTGACGAATTAATTCATCTAATTTTTCAACTAAAGATTTTTTAAGATTTTCTAATTGCTCTTTCTTTTTAGTTTCAAAATCTGGTAATTGTTGTATAACATTATCTATATTATTTATACTAGTTTTAGTTTCTCTAGCATCCTCTGCAAGTTGTTTTGTTTTTAAAGCATTTTGTTCAGCCATCCATTCTTGTCTTTCTTTTACTTCTTGTTCATGTTTAGCTTTTTGTTTTTTACTTGCCCATTTCCAATTGCTTTTTTTACCAAATTCACGGTCTTCTTCATATTGTTTCCATAGTTCGTCACGTTCTTGTTTTCTGGCTTCACGTTCTTCTTGTTTTTTACGTTTTCTCTCTTTTTCTTTTTCTTTATATTCATCGCTCATGTAGAAAATATTTTCTTTATAATCTTTTCTTCTATCTTTCCATGATTTAAGAGTCCCTCTTATAAATCCATATTGTTCTCTATTTTCTTTCATTTTACTTTTTCTTACATGTCGTTTATTGAATTTATTTGCTAATCCACCTACAAGACCAGTAGTTATTTTTATAGGTAATGAAACCATTGTACCTAATACTTTACCTACCATAGATAATGCTGTACTAAATAATTTTTTTAAAGGATTAACAACATATTTTTCAAGTTTTTCTCCAAAAGGTTTTATTATGTTATCATTAAATGCACCTATAACACCTTCTGTTAAATTACCCCATACTTCTTGCATTTTAGCCTTAGTATCATCTATAACAAATTTAAATGCTTGAGTTAGTGGAGCGAACATTTTTCTAAAAGGTTCAACAACTTTATCTTCTACAAAATAAAGCATTTTATCTTTTATTTCACCAGCTTGTATTTTAAATGGTGTCATTACTGTAGTTTGGAACCAGTTTGTAAATTGAGTTAATATTCCACCATAACGTTTTCCATCTGCTTCTTTATCGCCAAATAACCATTGTTGGAATTTATCTGTAGATGCTAATATACCTCCAGCTAAACCAAACATAGCCCCAACTATAGGACCACCAGGTAATAAGAATGATGGTAATAATCCAATACCTTGACCTATACCAGCTATTATTCCAGTACCACCTAAAAATGTAGCCAATCTTTTATCAACTTTAGAACCTGTACTTGGTAATTTATCTTTAAAGAATTTAACAAACTTACCGTTTTTGATACTTCTATTATCTTTATCATTAAAATTATCACCAAATAACCATTCTTGGAATTTATCTGTTTTAGATACTATTCCCATACCAGCACCTAACAATGAACCAGTTATCGGACCACCAGGTAAGAAGAAGAATGGTAACATACCAACTCCTGCACCTACAGCTCCACCTATTTTAATTCCTTTAGAATGTTGATTAACCATGTCTTGAATAGATTTAGGAATAAATCCACCCATACGATTACCTTCTTGATCTTTATCACCAAATAACCATTTATTAAAAGTTTCAGATTGTCTTAAAAAACTATAAGTAGTAGCAGTTAACATTCCAGCAATAGGACCACCAGGTAATAATAAACTTCCTAATAAACCTGCTTTTGCAGCTACTGCTGTTTTTACAGTTGTTATTAAAGCACCCTTACCTATTGCTTTAGGCATTCTTTGTTTTATTTTATCTCCAATATCACTTATAGTTTCATTCATATCACTTTCAGAAACATCTTTTTCACCAAATAACATCACTTTAAATTGTTTAAAACCATCCATGAAATTGTCAGATACTGTTTGTATTAAACTAGGTTTATCTCCATCTTGATTATTACTATTATTATTTCCTATATCAAATAATTTATTAAATCCCGATTTTATTTTATCTACTAAACTACCTTCTGTTTTAATAACTTGACCATTAGAACCTCTATAAGAATTACCTGTAAAATATGACAATACTCCTCTATAAGTATCTTGTATTGAACCTATTATGCCACTAATCATATCTCCATTTTTAGCATCGTCTATTTTTCCTCTAACATAATCCATTAATTCTTCATCAGTTGTTTCTGCACTTATTGGTCCACCAAATAATATTTTATAAACAGCATCATCAACTGTATCTGTTGTTCTATTTACTATATCTCCAAATCTACCTAATCTATTACTTACTCTTCTACTAAAACGATTGTGTTTGAATTCTTCATCATTTTTGCTTTTTCTAGCATCTTCTGCTGCTTTCTTAACACGTTCTTTTAATTCATCTTCATCTAAATTAAATAGATCTTCATCTAAATCGGTATTATATGTTTTTTGTTCTTCTTGTTTTCCTTGTAATCTTTGAATTTGATTGTTGTAATCTGTCATAAATCTAGTTCTATTTGCTTCTATATTATTATGTCTTTCAAACATATCTGTATTAGGATTACCTACTCCATATTTAGGATATACAACAATACCTCTAGCTAACATTAACATTATATTAGATAAAATTCCTTCAGTTTCTCCATTATTTCCTTTTATTAACGGATTAACTTTATAATCGTATTTAAGTTTTCCATTTTCATCATATGTTGATTCATTTTTCAATGTACTATACATATGCTTATTTGGATCTTTTCTTATCTCATCCATAAATTGATTAGAATTAACTCTACTATCAAATATCATTTTACTTGCCATTGTAGATAAATCTTTTTTACTCATTTGACCCATTATAGTTCTAAACAATTGAGTCATATCACTATCCCATGTAAAATTATTTGAAAGTTCATCAACATCAAGACCGTTCATATCTTCAAATACAAAAGGATTTATTACAGAACCTTTTTTAGTCATTGCTCTATAATATTCATTTAATTGCTTTTGCATTTGTTCTGTTAACTCACTAGATATATTCATATTACGCATTATGGCATTAAAATTATTTGTAAAAGCAGTATAACCTGAAGTTTCTTGTTCAGCTAATTTCTTATCAAAATTTTTTGATATTTCATCTACTGAAGAAAATTTACCTGTATTTGCATCAAAAATTCTCTCTGGTGCACCTGTTATAGCAGATTCAATTCTTCTTAAATAAGTTGGTATAACTTCTGTAAGTGTTTTATTAGCTAATCCATTCCAAGGCATTTCTCCTTGATGGAAACTACCCAAATCAACTTTTTCATCATATTTTACTTTACTACCAAATGTTTTATATATAAATTCTAATATCTTACTATCAGATTTTTCAAAAGTATTTATTCTAGCCATTATTGCAGGTATTACACTACTGAAAGCTTCATCTAATCCTTTTGTTATTTCACCTACAGCAGGTTTTAATATTCTTTTCAATCCTTCACCCATTAAAGTACCTAAAGGGTTTTTTACAAATTGATTTATGACAGTAGTATCTTTAAGCATCATACTCAATTGACTTACAACCAAACTGTCTTCTTCCATTTCTTTCATATTAGCTTTTATACGTTCCATATATTTTTTTAACTTAGCATTACCTGTATAAGAATAAAGACTTTCAACATAAGCATTATCTGCTTCATTGTCATTTTTTTTATTTCCAACACTTTCCTCAAATGATTTTAAAAAGTCTTCATAGAATTTAATAGAAGTTGCATAATATTTAGTAGTAGAATCACTATGAAATTGAACTATCGTACTCATATTTTCATTTAAAGATTCTAGACCACCAGCTACAGTATTTAATATTCTATTATCAACCATCATTTTTTCTGTAGCAAATGCTCTATTTTGTGTATTAACTGCATCTAAAGCCTGAACTGTAGCTTGAGTTCCTGAAGAAACAACATTAGCTAAAGGCATCATATCTATTACATTCTTGACAGTATTATTCTTATTTATAGTTATATCTGATGAATCAGCTTCATCCATGAATAAATCATCATCGTCATCATTAAGGAATTCTATTCCACCATCATCATCGCCAAACATATCATCAAAATTATCAAATTTATCTTCTGTAAATTTTCTATCATTATTATATATTTTACCAGATTTAACATCTTCTAAAGTATTACGTAACATATTTTTACCCATTTCGATTTGAGGTATTTGTTTTAATTGTCTTCCTATCATAGCTCTAGAAGATATATTTTTTCTCATATCTTGAACCATTTTCATTGTATCTGATGCATTTTGTTCCATGAAATCTGCAGTATTAGGCATTAAAACTTTAGCCATATCAACTGTTAAAAATCCCATACTTTTAGCAACATTAGTAAACCAATTAGAATTCAATGGTCCAGTTTTAACTCTTTCACGTATATTATGTTTTTTAGTATCAGCCATATTTATCATTCCTTTCTTTAAGATTTAATTATTCCACTTAGTTAATTGTTTTTTATATATAATTAAACAAATGTAAAAGATAATAGTTTCAATTATATATTATAATAGTGAAATAAAGTTATTATGTGTATAATTTTATATACATAATAACAATATAATAAAATAAAATAAATACTAATATGGAGGTAAAAATATGAATTATCAAGAATTAAAAAACCAAATAAAAGAAAAAATGGAAAATGGTGGTAGAAGAACTTTCTCAAGAGAAGAGTTCAATGATTTAGCTAAAGCATATTTAAATGACATAGACAACAAAACAACAATAGCTAAAAAAATAGGAGATGAAATAAAAGAAGAAGAAATAGCACCTGTAGCTGAATTTAGAAAAATGATTTATACAATATTAACTGACTTCGGTGTAGATAAACAAGAAGCTAGTAAAGTATGCACAAATGATTATAAATTCAGAAACACTGATGCGTTATATCCTGTAACAAGTGAATTAATAATGAACTATCTTGAAACAGGTAAAAAATTCTCATTCTTACCTAGAAAAGATTTAGTTTGTTCTCTTACTCTTCATGAATTTGAAGAAGAAACAAAAGTAAATAGAGCTCCAGGGAAAGAAGAAGAGATACCAACTTTATACAAAAAACACAGAAAAATAAAAGCAGAATCTAACTGCCCAAGTTGGTTAAAAGAAGTAATTAAATAGTTATATTATTTAGAAAATAAATCAGTCCTAGATAACCGATGAACTAAATGTTCATCGGTTATTTTTTTT
>ERZ1026856.665-NODE-665-length-20036-cov-8.371253_pt1 | contig 20036 bp, 25 predicted proteins | sample MGYA00380158_ERZ1026856 | MGnify/ENA primary metagenome ERZ1026856 (study PRJEB33269, sample SAMEA4719794) | human gut metagenome | biome: human-associated habitat; feature: organic feature; material: feces | place: Cameroon | collected 2013-10 ...
TCAAGGACATGATTGCTGATGAGGAAGGGCAGAGGGTGCTGGATATGGCGAATGGAAGAGATACGCGGTTTGAAGCAGCTCACCACAAGAGCGAAGCGGCACGTAGACGTGACGAAATGCTCCGCGCAATAGACCAAGCTAAAGCTTTTATTTCAGGCAAGACTGAGCAGCAGACTCGAGCAGAACGCCGTGAAAGAGAGCGGAAATTCAGAGAAGAGGCCAAAGTTTTGTATGACAGAGTTTTGGCAGGAAATTTTGATTCCGTAACTTTGCAGCTGTTAGACGATTTCATTAACAAAGTAACTCCTAATAATTATTATGGAAGACCTCTTTCTAAACGACTTTCAGAGAGAACACTACGAAAAGTGCATGAAAGAGAACGAACGAGTAGCGTCGATGCACTTTTCAGCAGAATATCTGAGAGCGCAGTCCCAGCGGATGAACGAACTCGTCCAGAAGCAAAAAGAAGAATTGAGGAGAAAAAGAAAGAACTCCTCAAAGGCTGGGCAATAGCCACTGGTAATTGGCACACAGCTGTATCTGATTTTACAGATGACACCAAGCCAATTGGCAGTGGTAAGGATTCTGTTGTATATCACAGCAAGGACGGCAAAAGCGTAATCAAGGTTTCCAAGGGAAAGGAAAGTGCAAGAAAATTCCGTCCCGACATGGACAATGTTGCTCTCTTCAACACTGTATTCCCTGCAAGCAAATACGAAATCATAGGCTATGGCGAAATTGACGGCAAGTTCGTTCGCTTTCTTCGTCAGCCAATTGTGGACTTCACCGACAGCACTCCGTTGTCGGTGGAGGAACGTGTTGCCTATATGGAACGCCTTGGCTTTAGGCCGATGAACGATGAAAAGACTGCTTTCACAAATGGAGAGATAGTTGCTTCGGATATCCAAGGCAATAATATAGTGAAAGATAGAGATGGGAATATCCGTGTGATTGATGCGGATATGCGTTTCCACACTAAAGAGTTTGGGGGAAAATATTCCTATCCAGCAGTTGAGACGGATACTGAAACAGCGCCTAACATTCGCGAGCAGCGCGTCTACTACGGCAATGGTGCTAATGGCGTGCGTTTCTTCCGCACTGCAAATGGCGAGGCTTACGGATTTACCGTTGGCGGCAAGATTTACATTGACCCGAGGATTGCGACAGCCGAAACGCCTATCCATGAGTATGCCCATTTGTGGGCAACAGCCTTGAAGAGTGCGAATGCCAAGGAATGGCAGAACGTGGTAGGGCTGATGAAGGGCACGAAGGTTTGGGATGAGGTGAAGGCTCTTTATCCTGAATTGAAATCAGAAGACGAAATCGCTGATGAGGTGCTTGCCACTTATTCGGGCAGACGTGGTGCTGAACGCTTGCGTGAGGAGCAGAGGAAGATTGCCAAGGGCAATGGCAGCGTGTTCGAGAAGGCTGAAGCTATCAGTGCTTTGGAACGTGTGAAGCAGGCTTTGAAGAGATTCTGGAAAGGCGTTGCTGATTTCCTGCATATTCACTATACGAGTGCGGAAGAGGTTGCCGACCGCGTGATGAAGGATTTGCTGGATGGTGTCGATCCGCGTAAGTTTGGTGATGGTGGTAAGTCTCTTGATGCCTACAACAAAATTCGCAAGCATTTCATTGGTGAGCAGGGTGCGGAGCGTGCCGACCATGCCGAAGAGGTGACAACTCGCATTGACAACTTGAATGTTGCTCGCGAGATGGAAGATGCGAAGAAGGATGCCAAGGCTATCAAGATGGCTACCGGTTGGGAACGTGGTGCTGACGGCAAGTGGAGGTATGAGATACCCGACTTAAAGTATTTCAGCAATGGATATGCTGGTTGGAAAAAAGCGCGTGCACGCCAGCCTTGGATTCAGGAACTTGACGCGTTGTCGGACAAATTGTTTGAAGGTGAGGATTTGTCAGATAGCGAGATGGCTCGCTTTGACGAACTTGCAGCTAAGGAGTCTGCATTTAAGGCAGAGTTCTTGAATCGCGAAAAGCCCCATTTGGCCGATTGGGTGGAGAATGACGAGTTGTTCAAGGCTTATCCCGACTTGAAGCGAGTGAATGTGGTGTTTACTGACCAACTGCCTACAAATGTGGGTGGCAGTTACAATGAGCGTGAGCATACTATTGTTGTCAATACGAATTATGTGGGAGACATAGATTCCGTATTGGCTCATGAGGTTCAGCATGCTATTCAGAAGATTGAGGGTTTTGCGAGGGGCGGTAATCCAGAATCTATACAAGAACGGTTTAAGGCTGCTAAAAAGGAATGGCGTGCGCGTGCTTGGGCTGATGAATTGCGTTACAAGGCAGATGAAATGGGCGAACATTACAATCAAGCAGCAGTGGAAAAAGCCTTGATTGATGAGTACAAGGAAATGGGCATGGATAATGAAGAATGGATGCCTGACAAAGAAACTCGCATGAAGGGATTTAATTACTTTGCAAGGGGGTATGCAGACAGAAGCATGGATGCTGATATTAAGAATTTCAGATTGGCTGAATCCACTCGTGCAGACTTTAGTCCTTATATGGAATACACTAAACTTGGTGGTGAAGTAGAAAGCCGTAACGTTGAGAAGCGCATGAAAATGTCCCCAGAGGAGCGCAGGGCGAGTCTTGCCGCAGAGACTGAGGATGTTTCCAGGGAAGACCAGATATTCTTGTTTGGAGAGGGCGGTACGAGCATGAAAACCTCATCTGATTTGAACGAAATGTTTGGCAGTCGTTGGCTTGACGAGCAGACGAATGATGATGGCCGTCATACAACTCAGGTGAAGAGCACCATCAACTCTTACAAGAAGTTTGTAGATTGGGTGAAGCGCGACTCCAATGGCCGTGACGTGGACGTGCTTGATGCGAGCAGTGGATTGGGTCTTGGTACGGCATGGATGAGGGACAATGGGTTCAAGGTTGATGACGTTGAGCCGTTCCCCTCAGACAGTCGTGAAGCACCTACGTTCAGCAGCTATGATGAGATAGACAAAAAGTATGACTATATCATCAGCAATGCGGTTCTCAATGTGATCCCTGACGATTGGCGTGCCAATGTGCTTCATCAGATGGCCGACAAACTCAAGGATGGCGGCAAGCTGGTGATTAATGTGCGTGGGGCTGAAAGCATTAGCAAGCAAGGCAAGGAAGGTGAAACTCGCATAACCCTTGACAGTCCTTCTGAGATACTTGTGTTGCGTCCCAATGGTAGTATAAAGGCTTATCAGAAGGGCTTCACGAAGAGCGAACTGAAGGAATGGTGCGAAAAAGAATTGGGGGAAGGTTATTCGGTTGAAATTGCGAATAACAAGAATGCCGGCGGTAGCTATGACACTGCGGTGGTGGTGACCAAAAATAACGAAAGCGGCACTGTAGGTGTCGCTTCCGGGGATAGCCATCCAAGCTGGAGTGCTCAGGCCCTTCCCAATTCGGTGGCAAAGTTAAACAAAAGCCCCAAATTGACCAAAGATTTAGATGTGCTTTTGAACAAGATTTCATTAAAAGGCATGGGCGCACATGAATTCTTGTTCAATGTGGCTAAAGCCTTTGGACTTAAAGGGGATAATTTCAATAAGTCTTTCTACACAGATTTGGGTGACTCTGTCGGGATTCGTATATCAGACCATACAGCAAGCACCTCAAATGTTGTAGAAAAGAATAAAAATAATGAGGTCTATGGCTTTGTGGTAAAACTCTCTCCCCATCGTTTCAAATCAAGGGAAGATGCTAATTACCTTGAGTACGTTTACTATCCAGACAAGTTGACGCAAGAACGTCAGCAAGAGATAGTTGGAGGTCTGAAGAAATTTCTGGAAACTGGTGACTATGCGCAGCTGCCTTCACCTGACCATGTAAATCGTTCGGGTGTATTTGACAGAAAAAACGATATTGACTTGGAGTCATCTGATGTCAAGCAGTCTCGCAGAGGAACGCCCAATCTCTACCCAGACCATATTGCACAAGCTATCTATGAGCAGTCTGTGAATGGTTTCAAGTTTGACTTGGATGAAGCATGGCATGACTCCTTGCTCAGTGTGAAACGTCTTCAGGAGGCTATATCCGAGACTCGCGGTGTGCCTATTAGAGACTTCGAGAACGTCTATTGGCATGCCGTGACTCTCAGCAGTGTGAATGCGGCTGAGATGGAGCAGTTGATGAATCTTCGTATCCAGCCGTTCATTGAGGCGGTTCAGGATATATGCAAGAAGCATGACCTGACTCAGGAAGACATTGAGGTGTATCTCAACTGCAAGCATGGCTTGGAACGTAACGAAGCGATGGCTCGTAAGTTTGCCAAGACCAAGGCCGAAGAGGAATTTAAGGCTGAACTCAAGAAAGCCCAGAAGACTGCAACAGCCAATCCTAACGACCAAGCTGCCCAGCTGGCTCTTTTGGATGTGCAGCTGCGCATGAATGATAGGGAGAACGAACTCTATCTCAAGAACCGCAAGAAGGATTACTCAGGCCTTACGGATATCTTCGACCCGAAGGATAAGGTTACTGGCGACAGACTGGATCTCACCGTTTCTGAATTGGAAGATAAGGCAAAGAAGTGTGTTGATGATTTCGAGAACAAAGTGGGCGTAGTGGACGTGACCAAGCTGTGGGACAACATTCATGAACTCAACAACTACTCACTTCGCAAGTCCTATCTCAGTGGGCTTATCAGCAAGAGCCAGTACGACAGCGTGAAACAGATGTACCAGTGGTATGTGCCTCTTCGAGGCTTCAACGAAGAGGTTGCCGGCGATGTGTACACGTATGTGACAAGGGGCGAGACGAGGACTCAGCAGCTTCTGAAGGAGGCCAAGGGTCGTACTTCACGCGCTGGAGATATTCTTGCCACCATGATGAACATGGCCAATTCTGCCGTGAACCAGGGAAACCGAAATCTCATGAAGCAGAAGATCCTCAATCTCGCGCTTAACGCCAAGAGTCCTTTGTTGTCTGTGAGCAGTACATGGTATCAGACGGATGCCAACGGATTTGACGTACCCATTGAGCCGCCCATCAACGACCAGATGACCCCTTCAGAGCAGAAGGATGCCATTGAACAGTGGGAGGATACGATGGAGATGCTGGCCAAGCAGGGCAAGGTTCATCGCATGAGCGACAATCTCAGATTGAATCTCCGCACCCAGAAATGGCAGGCAGATGAGCATTGTATCCGCGTGCAGCGTGGCGGCAAGGAATATTGCGTATGGGTGAATGGCAATCCGCGTGCAGCTCAAGCACTCAATGACAGACTTGGGAATCAGGTCACCAAACCGTACAAGGCAACTGAGACTATTCTGGACAAGGCCGAAGACCTCTTCACGGATGGCTTCATAAAGATATTCAGATATATGGCTCAGAGCGTGACGAGCCTTAACCCCGAATTCGTCATCAGCAACTTCCAGCGAGACCTCGCTTCCGCTTCGCTCGTCAGCACGGGCAAGTATGGCGTAGGTTATACAAAGGACTTCCTCGTCAATGTGAAACGACTTGGCGTGCTCACCGGAACGATGTCTCACAAGAAGGAGTATCGCAATGCCGCAGGTATCTATACGCTATATAACAAGTACAAGTCAGGAACCCTTGACAACAACAACGAGATGGAACGTTACTTCGCTGAGTTTATGCAGAACGGAGGCGAGACCGGCTACACACAGTCGCTCAGCATCAAAGACTATCAGTCACGTATCCAGTCTGCACTTGGAGACAAAGGCTTTGTGAAATGGTCAAAGAATGCTGGCCATGCCGTTGCTGATTTCGTTGAGATGGCCAATAGGGGTGTGGAGAACACCTGCCGATTTGCAGCATACATGACAAGCCGTCAACACGGCAAGAGTGTGCTGCAAGCCATCGTTGATGCGAAGGAAGCAAGTACGAACTTCAATCTCCATGGTGCAGGAGGGTTCGGCAACGCTTGGCTGAGGAAGAGCATTATCTTCATCAATCCTGCCGTGCAGAGTATTGTGCAGTATTGCCAACTGACGGCCAAGCACCCGAAGGCCATGCTTTCCATGCTTGGCGGTACCATCGGCCTTGGTGCAGCTATGGCATTTGCTTGCGCCAGTATGGTCGCACCGGGTGGCGGTGATCCTGACAGCAACTATTGGGATCTGTCTGATTACGTCCGTCACAACTACATTGTGATACCTAGCGGTAATGGAAATTGGACACGCATTGCACTTCCTCCCGAAATCAGAGCTGTTTATGGTCTTGGTGTAATCGCAATGGAGGCCGCATTGGGCAGGATGAATCATAGCAGCATTCCTTCTGCCATCGGTGACCAGCTTATGCAGTTCTCACCCGTTGCCTTCCTTGATCCTCGCAACTTCTTCAACAGAAGCGATAGCGATCACTCTGTCGGCAAGACCTTGATCAAGGCGTTCACGCCTACACTCGCTTCACCTATTGCAGATGCATACATATGGGATGAGGATTTCATGGGCAGACAGATTACGGGCAAGAATGACTTCAATGACGATAAGCCAGAGTTTCAACGGGCAAGCTATGATACCCTTCCGCTGCTTATATCCTTCTCAAGGTGGCTCAACAATATCAGTGGCGGCAACGACTACAAGAAGGGCTGGATCAATATCAATCCATCGGCAGCAGGTTATGTGGCTTCTCAATATATCGGCGGTCCATTGCAGTTTGTGACGAAGATAGGCAAGACGGTTGCCATGATTACCTATGAGGACTTGCGCGACATGCGGAATGTGCCATTCCTGAGTCGATTCATGACCTCCACAGACAATGACTATGGCCGCAATCAGGTCAGCAATGCAGAATTCAAGTATTGGTCTGCCATTGCAGATGATGTCAGGACTCAGATCAGAGGATTCGAGAAGGAGATTGAATCTGGCGATACCAAGAACCTTGACGACTACAAGAGGTTGGTCAGTAGCAAGGAATACGAGATGTATCAGATGATTGACTATATGGATTGGCTGAAGGATATCAGGGAACTCAACCAGAAACGCAAGGAAGAGACTACGCAGGATGCCCAGAAGCAGGTCACGCTTGAAATTTATGAGGTTCGTCGCAAGATGGCCGAATGTCTCAACAAGGCTGAAGAGATGGGTGTATATCTTGATATGAGCCAGCTCAACCTTGAATTGGCCAATGCCAAGACCACGGAAGAGAGAGCTGCCATACAAGCCAAGATCAACGAGAAACGCAAAGAAAATCTCAAGAAGATCGGAGCGATTGAATGACGAAGAGAGATCCCCTGCCTCATGGTGGGGGATTTTTCCCTTCTTATATATCTATATGTAGACACACGATTTTAACAATCATATTTTCACCCCCTAAAAGAATGGCGAAAAAATTTTTTCGAAATTTTCTTTGAAAAATGCTTGCAGTTTTCAAAAATAGTCCTTACCTTTGCAGTATCAAAATTCAACAAGATCAATTAAGCCCTAGGTGCATCACGGTCAAGCACAGATACAATGAACGAAGAATATGACAATGTTTTTGTTTGTTTCCACATCGGCCGTGGTGGCCGTTACGGTAACCCCGGACATAAGGAGTTTATTCCTTATGTGAGAGACTTTCAGGATCTCCTTAATCGTGAATCGGAGAATCTCTACAACGTAACCGAAGACGAGGATGGGAATGTCTTACCTGACGATCAGTGGCGAATTGAAAATTGGGCCAGTGAGACAGTCGTTGAAGGCCGCGAAGCAATGGAGGCTAAGACGGGTAAACTCGACTACGATGGAAGATCCGATACCTACATCGTGAAGAACATCAATGACTGCGATGAGGATGAGCTTCAGCTTGTCGTTGACACGGATGAGCAGGGTGTGTATGTTGATAGTGATGTTCTTGCATATGCTCTTAATGAGCTTGGCCAGAAGGATGTGACAAGCGTTGAAGCTGATTCTTCCAGCATGGACATCTACTACAACGAATGCGGCCACGACCACCTGAATAAGGATGAGTTTCTCGCGGAGAATGGCGAAGACGTGGACTACATTCGAAGCATCTTGAGCAACGACATGGGGTATCTCCCCAAGGGGGTAGATGACATCATCTCAGAGATGGTGATTAATGGATGGATCGAAGAATAACAATAAGTATTCCAACCCATCTATCAATAGGTGGGTTGGAATACATAATAACAATGAAAAATGGCATACCTAAACAAAAAACAATATGAATATAGGCGTGACTCTGCTGCGGCTCGCAACATGGATAATGAGTCTATTGCAATTGATCACGGGATGAACGAAGATCAGGCTAACCTAATAAGTGAATTATGTAGCGTTAGGCATGAGTTACATTGTAACATAGACAGGCTCACGAATAGTTGTGAGGATATGTCAATAGCTAACGATCTACAGAAGGTTGAGGATGACATCAACAATAGTGGACTTCCTCATCTTAACGTTGCAGAGCAATTGCAGGAAATTGATGACATGGACGGACTCATTAACTACTATGGAGATGACGTTCCAGAAGACCATGACAGCGAAGAATATAATGAATGGTATAGCGAAAATTATTCTCGCATATATCACGAGATAGAAAATATCAACAATCAGATAGAAGATTATCTGAGAGAGATCGACAGATGTTATCACACTTCATTCTGTCCTACGGGACAATTAAGATTGTATTAATATTATGGCTACAACAAAAACAAGGGGAGGCGCGAGGCCGGGAGCAGGACGCAAGAAGTTAGGTCATGCGATATTGTATGCGCGAATGACAGAAGAGGCAGTGAACAAGGTAAAGGTTATGGCTCAGGAAGAGGGAAAGACGGTAGGGGAATATCTACAAGATACACTTAATCTTAGATGACTAAAGGCACGGTTAGAGAATTATCATTAACCGTGCCTTTGTCTTTATCCAAATTTAATGTGCCTTAATCCTACGATTAAGGCAGTCCACATAGCTAATCATAATGCGATACTGCTCCATCAGGAGATCACGTGCGTAATCATTCATATTCATAAAGATGTCTGACTTGAGGAAGAGGGTCAACTTCTCCATCTTCTCAACGAGTTCGTCACGTTCGGCAACGAGGCGTTCTAGGAAGGTGCTGTTTTTCGACCTAGCCAAATTGAACACATCTTCAGGTATCCACGACTGATAGCCATTCTCGTACTGAACGAGTACACCCGTCGTCATGACTCCCTTCTTGCTGAACATCTTCTCGCTATCTATTCTATTGAGATAGCCCCTCTCTTGCGCATCGCACATCGACATGCCCTCAGCGAGGACAGTCATCTTCAGAGTGTATTTATCCATATTCGTTTAAATGTTAGTTGTTTCTCACTCCGCTGCTACCAAGACCATTCTCCCCACGTGAGCTGCCTGACAACTCCTTGACTTCCTTGAAGTAGAATGGGTCTACCTTCAGGATGACGGCTTGAGCAATACGTTCTCCCACGTTATAGTCAACGTCCAGCCCCTTAAAGATAACGTGAATATCCCCACGATATCCCGAATCGATTACGCCCGCACAGTTGGTCATAAGTGCATCATGCTTGTATGCTGACGAGCGAGGGAAGATGAACATGGCATAGCCGAGTGGAATCTCCACGGCAATGCCGATGTTGTAGATAATGCATCGGTTGGTTCTGTCAATCTTTTTGCCTACTGCTGTTAAATCGAAACCTGCATCGCCGGAGTATGCGTGAGTAGGCGTAACGGCATCGGGGTGCAGCTTCTTGAACTTGATAGGCGTAGCATATACCTCATACAGATGTTCTTTGGTCTGCGGATATACTCCGCGGATCTTAATCGTTGATTTTGTTTCGTTGGGTTGAATGTCATTCTTGCTCATTCTTCTTGCGTTTAATCGGTTCGTAATACTTTTTAGTTTTCACTCCCCACCCTTGGCAAGGGTGAGACACACCATTGCTGTAACCGTAGTCACATTGTGGTGTCATGAACTTCGCACATTTGGCGCAAGGTTCTGGTTGTAGTTTACCGCTCAACATATTCTATCAGTGCAACTGTCTTAGGATATCGTTTGGTCGTTATTATGTCGTTGCACCCCATATCATCGTATCGGGTGTTGATGGTGCATGCCATACCATCAGAGGTGGTGTTAACTGGGGTCATCCAATCTTCACCTTCAATCTCTCTACCAGGGGCGCAGTGTGTGATGGCCATAGCCATGCGATTGGGTCTACTCATATTCCACTAACAATAAGTTGTCCTTCGTGCAGGTTGTGATGGTGTTACTCCAAGGATTGGGCGATGGCCTAGCCACCTTCATGCTGAATGGGCATCCACCATTGTCTCCCACAAGCCTTCTGTAGGCCTTACCTTCTTCAGTCCGTTCCTTGCGTATGATATACTTCTTCATGTTTATGTTTTATTTTGATTGAGGCAATCTCTTCCATGGAGAGGAAGTGTTCGGTCTCCACGTAGATGATGTCGGCATCGTTGCTTGTCTCGTTCTTCTGAAGGAATTTGATTACTGTGTCTCCACGGAGGAAGTAACTATCATCCACCTCATCGTTTAGCAGCTGGGCCACACTCTTGTCAAGTGGATAACCTTCAGGGAAGGTGAAATCGGGAAGATCCAAGTCCTTGCGCACGGAGAGCATGAACACACGCTCACGGTTCTGAGGAACGCCATAGTCCTTGGCATTAAGGACTTTCCAATAGTTCTTGTAGCCAAGATTCTCACACACCTTCTGCCATTCAAGGAAGTAAGGCATGTTCACCTTGTTGCAGAGAGCTTTGACATTCTCCTGAAGAAGGAATTTCGGGCGAAGCACGCGGATGGCATCCTCGGTGTTCCACAGAATGGAAGAGGTCGTTCCGCTACCCTTGACAATACCTTCTCTCTTCCCGGCTTGGCTGATGGACTGACAAGGAGTAGAGTAAGTAAGTAGATCAATATCAGTCTCCGAAGGAATCCCCTTGCGCCATTCAGCCCAGTCCACCTTGGTCATATCGCCTACGTTGCGGCCTTCCCATTGAGGAAACAACAGATTGTGTGCGATGACGGCAGGCTGTTCTTCAATCGGCTTCTTGGAATCTGGATCAAACTCGCTCCAGGCAAGAAGGTCTATGTCGGCATCATACCCTTCCCTCTTGGCTTCGTAGGCAAGTCTCTCCATGGCCATTACCTGTGAATCATAACCACTGCATAAGGTGACGATGTTGAACTTCTTCGGCATCTCGCACCTAAATGTAGGTTCGGGGAACAGCATCATAGGCTGCGGCTTCTCCTCAGTCAGCCACACGTCATGGAATATGTGATATAGGCAGCTCACGACAATGCTATTGCCGGCCAACTTATATATGGCCGACTTGCTCAGTCGTGGACTATCCACCATCGTTGCGATGTCATCATCACTAACGTCCATCAGTTTCAAACATTCGCCTTCCGTCAGCTTGCGTATACCGAAGTAACGGCAGGGTTTCTTCAGTCCTACAATGTCGGGATGATTAGCTGGATATATCTTAGCTATCATTGTTCTTTACTGTTGAAAATATTGATTGCATCGAAATTTCCTTCTTGGAGAAAATTCCCTAAACGGGACAGATAAGAATAACATGCGCTTATTACACCATGAAGCCATATCTTTCTGCCATTGTGGTATTTCTGTTACCCTCTTGGTTGGATCACGATATGGTTGTGCATAAGGATATACGGCATAGCCTACATGCGTTTCCTTGTATCTTAATAACTCATCACGCCAATAGTTAATACGTTCGTAACATTCGCGGAAGCCATTCTTACCCCCAATCATTGTGTAAAGGAAAAATTCTCCATGAAAGCCATACGAGTGTATCAAATCCATTGCTCGTTTACATTCCTTGATTTGGGATGTCGTGTCGCAACCAAAACGAATACGTGAATGTATCCATTTAATCTTGGCTAACCTCATGGCGAACTCATCTGATACCAAACGTGCATCGAGGGCTTGATTGAAGTCGATATGATAACCTCTTTCGATGATTTTGTCAAGCTGTGCAATGGCGTAATCACCAGCAGCGAGGATATTATTGTCCATAAGTATCAGCTTCTTTCTCCCATTCGCCACCTTATCCACATCCCAGTAAGGACGAATAGCACCCTCCTTCCGGGGAACGACACACCAGAAGCACTTATTCGGGCACCCGCGAGTCAGGAACCCATAAGAGGTATCCGTCGGCACATTCTCATATATTGAGAAATCGGGCTGAATATCATCTATGTAGGGTGGAAGTTGTGAATGGATGTCATAACCAGTTCCACCCTTCACAACTTCCTTCGCTTCGAAGGTGTATGGATAATCAGCGGTGAAGCTGAATATCTTCGACATATAGACGATATCGTAACGTCCGAATAGAGGTTCTACCCACTCTACAATATCACCTTGGTTCTTGTGATATCTAGCCAACTTGCATAGAGCCAAGTTCGGGTATATTGTGCTACCCCATTTCTTTTTGGCTCCATGGCCGTCTACGTCAATTAGCCCTATTTTCATTTCCTTTTTCCCTTTTTCAGCTTAAAGCGTGACATGTTGTCAAGCAATTGTCCGAATTGCTTCGGTGTGAGCAGCTCAAGGTTCGGAGGAAGGATGATGTCCTTATCGGTGTAGTAGTATGGGTCTCTGCTAATATCTAACATGTGTCTGTTATTTTGATTCTTCTTCTATTACTCCGAAGGGCTTGCCGTCAACGAAGGTGAATCGTTTGAAGCACCTCTCAAACAGACCTTCGCTATCATTTATACCTTTGATTGGAAAATAGTCACCGTTATTTATATCTTTAAGCCAACCGAAAGGTACATGCTTGAGCATCTCATTCCAGCATTCCTCTGCTGATTCGAAGGGTCTATACTTAGGCATAGGTCGAACTCTGTATCTAATATTATAGTTCCATAAAGGGGTTTCTGTGGTCACCCATTTTTCGTCATCCACATCGTAGAACTCAATATCCTTGCCATCAACATAGGCTTGCATGACGGCAATGCGTTCTTTTGTATCTTCTCTAGTCATTTTCTTCGTTTTAAATCAATTCGCTAATATAATCATTGTAGGAGCTTGTTGAATCAATAAGTCCGTAGGTATCCTTGGATAGCGGAAGGTATTCAGGAAATTCGTATTCCTCGTTGTCGCTCATGAGGAACATCATACTTCCATATGTGGTTTTCCCCAAGAAGACGCACACCTTCCATACATGACCTTTACCTTCCCTAGCCAAACAGGATTGGAAGAGAGAGGGAGTGAAATTGGAGTAATCCTTGAATCTTGAACTGACAACAATACGAAGGTTCTTGGAATTGCTACCCCCATCTAGGAAGTAAGTGCCATCCGTATTATATCGGAGCATTAGCTCTCTACCGATGTCGTCAGAGACTAGTGCTAGAATGGGCTGTCCTCCAACAACATCCGTGGCGACAATTCGAGCCTTACGTCCCAGCCCATCCATTATCACCCCCTTCATCTCCCCATTCATAATCCTCTTTGCCTTCTCAAGGCTGAAGGGGATACTTCTTGTTAAGTTTTTACGCATAGGAATGGAATGTTTAAATTGTACATTTCTTTTACTCTGTTGAACTGCCTATTGAGAAATTCATTGTTGTTGATGCAGTAGATGATCTCGTCTTCCGTGCCATTCTCAACAAGAACAATCGTCTTGCATCCTCCTCGCTTGTCATCAGGGGAGAAGGGAACTCCATACCCAAGGAATTCATCGAAGCGGAAGAAACCATCAGGAGAGAGTTTGTCAACATTGAATACCTGCTCATATTCCTCACGAGACAATTCACAGTTGATTCCAAGGGGGTAGTGTCCTGCGCGGCCACACCCCTCTGTGCCGAAGTAAATAACTCTTCTGCTCATGCTAGGGGTTATTAGTCGTTCCAACCAAGTGCTCATTACCTTCATAGGGGAGACATTGCTTGTAGTAGATCCCGTTAACGCAGACATATTCACCTTCTGGAGATATGTGACTGAACAATCCGCACACCCAATATTGCCAGTTGTCATAGCGAACAACCACCTTGGCATACGGTTTGAAATGCTGTCTCGGTTCATCTTCTCGGTCGTTAGGCACGCACTCAACATCTATCACTTCACCAGGCACCTCGTGCAGTTTGGCAAAGAACCCCATGATGTCGTCCTCTGAGGCCAGCTTGAATGGTGCAACACCCTTTACGGTTAAGGTTGAACATTCGCCATCGGTCTTAAGTGATAAAGCTATGAAGTTCATGTAGGTCTTGTCCAGATAACCGTCGAATCTGTAGATCTTGTCAGGCGTATCATCCTTGATCAGGATATCCCCATTCTTCCAGAATTTACTCCAGTCGCGCAATTCTTTTGAGGGGAATAACGCACATTCTGTGTCTGGAATAGACAAAATACGGCCATCCTCCGTAAACGTGTTGACATAGTTTTTACCGAACTGCCTCACGATTATATGATTTAGTGTGCCTTTCTTCTTGATTCCGGTGAACATTACATCCCCATATATAGGGGAGTAGAGTCTCAGGCCTTTCGGGCAATCGCGGAGATTCTCCGCGAGGTTGATATTCTTATTCATAATTGTTCAATTTGTTTTTTTAAGCTGTTTCCGCTGTTCGTGCAGAGTCTGGAATGATACCTATCCTTAACAACTAATGGTTAAGGATAGGCATACATGGAATGTTACTTCGCCAACATGATCTGCGGAACGTTCCCGTAGACGGGGAGCTTGCCGTCCCATCTCTCAATCCACATCTTCTTGAGGATCGCTGGAGTAAGTGATGCGGATTTCAGCTCATTTGCCTCTCGCTCTGCGCGAGCCTGTACGAGCATTTTTTCTGCTTCAGCCTTCTTGACTTCGACCTCGTTCAGCGCGCGCTGTGCTTCCTGAATGGCTTTGTTCTTCTGGTTCACAGCATCCACAATAGACTTGGGATATTTCAATCCTGATGTCAGCTGCTCAAGGTGAAAATGCTCCTTGGCAAGCGCCTCGCTCAGCTGCGCCTCAATCGCACGCTCAACCATATCGCGGTTGCTGACAATCTGGTCAGTGGTGTACTTGTTGAGCTGGATTCGGAAAGCATCCTTGACATAGTTGAAGAGCGTTCCGTTGATGATGTCACCCAAGTCCTTGCGATACTTCTTGAAGACCTGCGGTGCGTTGCCGTCAATCATCTTCAGGGAAACCGTAGGGTCAACGGTGAACTCCGAGCCATCCTTGGCATTGATGGTGAATGCTGGGTAGTCGATGGTCTGGACGAAGGTCGGATACTCATAGACCTCTTCTGTGAAAGGATTGTACCATACACGACCGGTGACGAGGCTCACATCGTCCACACCCTTGTCAGAACCATAAAGGTTGACGAGGATACCCTCTGAGCCTGCATCAATACGCTCGCTGCAAGATGTCAGGCTCAATCCTGCAAGAAGCAGGAACGACAAACTCAAGATTTTAATTTTTCTCATTTTTGTTATTTTTAAAAGTGAAACAATTGGTTGCAAGAGATAGCAGCACCCATGCCAGCAGGGCTGCTGCGCTTATCAGGTTGGTTGCCGTGTCGGCTTTGCTTATGCCTCTCATGGTGGCGCTGACAACGATGAGCGTTGCTATGATCCACCCGATAAAGGCTGTGATTCTCCATTTTGATATTTTCATTTTTGTTTTTTGTTTGGTTACTCATTTATTCCAATCGGCAGGAAAAACATAGTTCAAGTTTCACTCCTTAACTTTTATGCCGTAGAATTTAAAGAATAAATCCTCAAACTGCTTGGCTGCATAGCGTGCCGCTTCCTCGCTGCTGAAGCACAAGGGGAAACCACCACTCGTACTCGTATACGTACCACGAACAGGCGCAGGCGCAGGCGCAGACGCACAGCGGACACCCGAATACACCGTATAATCCGCAGAAGCACAGGAGAAAATCTGCTTAAGACCATTTCTCTGCTTTTTTTTCTCACTCATTTGCTCCATATCCTCCATCTCCTCATTAGGGTAGAGCGCCCAGTAAGGGTAATATCCACAGCCTTCCCCGTCACAGCACCCGCCATTGTTGATGGCCTTTTGGATGATGAGAAGTTCGTATAGTGCTTGTACTTGTCCGTACGCCTCTCTATCTTCCCCCAAGATATCCGCAATCAGGTGCTCTTTCATGCCCAGCTTCTCACAAGCGTCAGAGAAGGTTTTGATTTCGTGGAAATCGAATGTTTTTTTATTTGCTTCCATTTTGTATTTCTTTTTTGAGTAAGATCCACCCAATTGAATTAACCTTGTATGGCTTGTAGCCGATACGCTTGTACCATTCCAAGACCCATGTCGGGGAAAACGTCTCATCATACGCTAATGCCACATACTTACACCCTTTGGATTTGGCAAGCATTTCGGCTTTTTCAAGGAGGGTTCCTCCTATGCCTGATTCGCGATTTTTCTCATTAACCCATAAAGAGTCAATGATAGCTGGGTTAGGTTCGCTCCTCTCAATGCTGACACGTACACTTGCATCGTTATACTCATTTATGAGAAGGAATCTATCAAAGTCCTTCCAGTGTTGTTCTTGTATTCTCATGTTTCAAATTCTCTGTGTGGCCGAAGGGCTTGACTGGTTGTCTGATTCTGACGTATACACGTTGTCGAGGAATGCTTGTGCAAGTTTTTTGTTGGCTCTCAGATGGGACGTACCTTTGATGTCTTTTGCCATTTGAAGGAAATGCGCTTCTATGCGTTTGCTGTCAATCAGTTCGCAACAGCACGACTTACCGAGAGGCAGAAAAAAATCGCTCCATCGGGGCCTTCTGTAGTACCCGACGATCATTATCGGCTTGTCGTAATTGTCATCTCTGAGTATGAATGTACAGAGATAATAGTCATCCACTACAGGCGGCAGGATGTTCAGGATTTGCCGGGTTGGCTCGCACCATCTACAGCATGATGGAGACGCCTTGAAGGCCTTCCTTACCCAGTCAAATTCCTCGGCCCATCTTCTGATATTTGATTCTTCTATTTCCATTTTTCGCGTTGTCATTATCTTTTATTTAATTAATCGAATCTTCTATGGGAGAAAAGCCGAATTGTAAAGGTCAGCGAATTGCTTTCCGAATTGCGCTGCGCGCTCGGACGATTTGAAGCATAGCCGAGCACCGAAAGGCGCATACGCAGTCGTAGGCGTGTAAGCCGTACCCGCGTACACGAACCCCGTAGCATCATTGTCGTACTTGAACCAGGGATACCACTTGTCTTGTTTCAGATCAGAGAAATCGGGTACAAATCCATCTTCCTTGTTCCATGCTTCAGCGATGGTGAACAATTCATTAAGAGCAATCAACGCCCCTAAGTGCTTCGGGTTAATATCACGCACAAATTTCTGTATGTCAACAAGAGGAAGAATGATATTGGAATCACGTCCTCCGCCAACGTAAAAATCCGTATTTGGCTTGATGCCGAGGCGGCTTCTTGCCTCTTCAAAGGTCGTGACAATCTCATTTACGTCACAAGTCTTTTTTTCGAGTTTGAAGTCGAAAGGGGAACATCCAGTTGCTTTGACGCAATTCATCAACTCTTGAGTTGCTGATTCTTTGGTGTCGTGATAGGGGCACATTACGTCTTGTTCGCTCCCATCAGCAAACTTAATTACGTATATATTCATGTTGTTTCTTCTGTATATTCAATAAGTAGATAAGGAGTAGTGTTAAGCATGACCGCCAATGGCCGTCCGTCTCGAAGCCCACCCTTACCAGCACACTTGGTGATGGTATTGCAGATGTCCTTCAGGTGGTATCTCGTCACTTGTCCTAGACTGTCGTGACTTCTACTCCAACCTATAACCTTATACCTTCTCTTCATATTCAATGAACATGCATAGGCTCTCGTTGGCCATAATGGCCGAAGCGATGTTGCCGTCATCCTTGGTTCTTGATCGCCTGTAGACGGATGAGGGATAAGAGGGGTCGAATACCCCCCCCGATACGCACACGGCATACCCCTTATTGGTGGCTTGCCTGACGTGCAGCATCAGCCTCCCATCATCCCCTACAGCCGTATCAAGAAAAGGTCTGGTCAACGGGTAAGGTTTCTCATTCTTGCTCATCTACGACTTCGAATGTAATCTTCACTCTAACCTTATTGCCTTCCTTTGGAAAATCGATTCCATCGGTGAGTATGAAGGTGTGGCGGTTAGGGAACTTACCAACTCCGACTGTTCCAATTGTGGCCACCATTTCTTCACCGAAGTAATCACCATAGGGAGTCATTTTAGGATCCTTCAGGAATATGTTGACCACACCGCACTTGCTTGTGGCCATCCATGCCATTGTTTCAACTTTTCTCATTGTCGTTTCAATCGTTAATTGTCAGGTAATGAAGAGCCTCTTCCGCTTGCGCCTTGGCAACCCATTCTTCGTCATCATAGAATATCTGAATGGTAATCCAGATGAACGGCAGAATCTGATACTGCAATGCGTAGTCATAGAAATATTCAATGTCGGGTAGGCTAGCCTTGTCCCACATATCGTAGGCCAGATGTCTTCTGCGCTTAACGCGGAAGTCCTTATTCAAGTTCGTGACGAATCTCTTCAGCATCGAGTGATAGTTTTAGCAGGTCAATAGCCTTGATGTAATGAATCCTTGCGTTGCGATATTTCCGGAAGAAGTCGAGCGATGAGCGCATTTCTTCGGCTTGGTTGTCGAATCTGGTGTCATAAGTGTTCACTTGGAATACAAAGCCGACGTGGGTGATGACCACAATGTATATCGCACCATCCTCACTACCCATCTTAATGTCGTCCAAATCGGTGCTCCATTTCTCCGACAACATTTTCCTTGTATGAATGTCCTGCAATCTGTCATCGGCAAGAACCTTGCTTGCGCTATAGATCGAGAATGCCAGCGCGAAAAACAAAGCAGCCGCCACGAAACTGCATACGATTGACAATATCACAAACCCCATAAACGTACAGAGAAAAGAGCATAAAAACAGAGTCCCCGCCAAAAATGCGATGAAGGTCTCTGGCTGGAAGTTACGCCAGGCATATTTATAGAGGTTCCACACTAATGCGACCTTCTCACGAAAGGTCTTCCATCTATCATTCTTAGTCATTCTCAATCAGTTTATTAAGAGGTACATGCCTCGTATGTTCATTAACATATTCTTCGTAGGAGATATCCTTACCTAGAATCCCGATGGTGTTGGCCGTCATGGGGATAGCCTCGAACTTGCTTGCAATCTTCACATTGCCGTTTAACCAAACCGGGGTTAGGTCGGGATCGTTACCTTGCCAACCTATGCATACAGCATCGCACCATCCGTATTTGTCTCGAACGAGGCAAGCCTGATAAATGGTCGGCCTGAAGTTCTTGTAATCCCGATATCTTGTTCTGACCCGAATCACAAGGTCATAGTCGGAATGCTTGGAGTCTTCATAGAATGTGCCGTCCCGGTAGAACGTGTCAACAGTCTCTGTTCCATTAACACAAGTCACGGCAGCTGCAACCGGCTTAACGTCATTGATGTCGGTCGCAAGGAGTCTGGCCTTGAGTCCTTCGCGAGTCTGCACTTCGCAATCCTTGGCCTCTCCGTTGAGAATCATCTCGGCAAACTCCATTTTGAACGGAATCTCCTTGGTTATGTAGTCTCCCATAGTCTACTTCTTGTTACGTTGATATTTCTTCTTTCTCAGATCCGCAGGATATTGCGGATTGCCGCATGCTTGGGTGAACGCGCTCAGCAGGAACTTCTGCTTCATCTTGCAGAAGGGTCGGTTACCCTTGTCCTCGTGGCAGAATGCTGCACATTCGCAGCATAATTCGATTACGTTCTTAACGATGGGTTTCTTGATGATGTCCATAGTCATTGTAGGTTGATTGGTTAATATTGTTGTTAGTTATACCACCTTACGGGAGTGCTTCTCGATGGAGTCAACGAGCATTCCTATCTGATAGAATCGCCCGACCACCTCTCTTGATATATTCTCAATGACCTTGCGGTCGGTCGGTGTGAACGTCACTCGGCTGTCCTGCAATTCCCTGACCGTATCGAATTCCTTCTCAATCTGGAGGAACGCATCGCGCAACTTCCTGACGCTCATGGACTGGCAGTGCTGCACGTAGTCGCTGTAGCCCTTGAACACCTTCAT
>ERZ1026856.668-NODE-668-length-19999-cov-6.111362_pt1 | contig 19999 bp, 17 predicted proteins | sample MGYA00380158_ERZ1026856 | MGnify/ENA primary metagenome ERZ1026856 (study PRJEB33269, sample SAMEA4719794) | human gut metagenome | biome: human-associated habitat; feature: organic feature; material: feces | place: Cameroon | collected 2013-10 ...
CCATCGCCCCCACCAAGATCCACAACGAGCTGGGCTGGCTGCCAGAGACGAAGTTTGCCGATGGCATCGACAAGACCATCGACTGGTATCTGACCCACCGCGACTGGTGGGAGAATATCATCAACGGGGAGTACCAGCACTACTATGAGCGGATGTATGGGAACAGATAAACCGCTGATCTCCATTTTAATGGCAGTGTACGAGCCGCGGTTGGACTGGCTGCGAGAGCAGCTGATGAGCTTAAACGACCAGACGTATCCCAACCTGCGGCTGTATATCCGGGACGATTGTTCACCTACCGTACCCTATGAGCAGATACAGTCCTGCGTGCGGGAGTGTATCACGCGCTTTCCCTATACCATCACGCGCAACGAGAAAAATCTAGGCTCCAACGGTACGTTTGAGCTGCTGACACAGGAAGCAGACGGGGAACTCTTCGCCTACTGTGACCAGGACGATGTCTGGCTTCCGGAGAAGCTGACCGTATTGCAGGAGGCTATGGAACGGGAAGGGGTGCTGCTGGCTTACAGCGATGTGTCCGCCATAGATGACAACGGGAGCCAGATCGCGCAGTCTCTATGCCAGCTGCGGCCAAGGCTCACCTATCTGCAAGGCGAGGGCCTTGCGCCGAAGCTGTTTTTCCGCAATTGTATCGCTGGCTGCGCCATGCTGGTCAACGCCGCGGCAGCGCGGCGGTCGTTGCCCTTCCCGCAAAAGACGGTCTGCGACCACTGGATCGCACTGCTGGCCGCCGCAGAGGGGCGGATCACGCTGGTACCCGGGCAAATGGTCCGATACCGTCAGCATAAGCATAATCAGACCGGCGTACTGGCTGGTGTGACGGATAAGGAAAGCTATCTGCGATACAAGGTAGCTCCGCTGGAGGAACGGCTGCGCTGCTACCGGCAGCACGCCGAAACGGATCAGGCGGCAGCGGCCTTTGCGCAGGCACGTATCAACGGCACGATCTGGGACATTTGGAAATACAGAGCATTCGCGCCCCATGAGGCAAAATTTGAAATAGCACTGCGGTTGCTGCCCGATTTTTTTATCAGGCAGGTTCTAAGGAGAATGAAATGAAAGTCTTTGTTACAGGTGTTGGTGGCCAGTTGGGTCACGATGTGATGAACGAGTTGCATAAGCGCGGACACGAGGGGGTTGGCAGCGACATCGCACCCCAGTACAGCGGCGCGCAGGACGGCACGGCCGTGACGGCCATGCCCTATGTGCCGCTGGATATTACCGATGTCGCGGCAGTCAGCCGCGTACTGCGTCAGGTCAGGCCCGACGCGGTGGTCCACTGTGCGGCATGGACGGCGGTGGACGCGGCGGAGGAGCCGGAGAACCAGCCCAAGGTCCGCGCCATCAACGCCGATGGCACTGCCAACATCGCGGAGGTCTGCCGGGAGCTGGACTGCAAGATGGTCTATATCTCCACCGACTACGTGTTCAACGGTCAAGGAGAGACCCCGTGGCAGCCGGACTGTAAGGACTACGCGCCGCTGAATTTCTACGGGCAGACAAAGCTGGAGGGTGAGCTGGCGGTCAGCAGCCGGTTGGAGAAGTATTTCATCGTCCGCATCGCATGGGTGTTCGGCCTGAACGGCAAGAACTTCATCAAGACCATGCTGAAGCTGGGTGAGACCCACGACACGTTGCGGGTGGTGAACGACCAGATCGGCACGCCCACCTATACGTTGGATCTGTCCCGCCTGCTGGTGGACATGATCGAAACGGAGAAGTACGGCTATTACCACGCCACCAACGAGGGCGGGTATATTTCGTGGTACGACTTTGCCTGCGCTATTTTCAAGGCGTCCGGCATGAATGTGACCGTGCAGCCTGTGACGACTGCGGAATATGGTGAGTCCACGGCAAAGAGACCGTTCAATAGTCGCCTAGATAAGAGCAAGGTGACGGATAACGGCTTCCAGCCTCTGCCCGACTGGCACGACGCGCTGGAGCGGTATGTGGGAAATACTCAAGGAGAGGGTATGCGGCGAAATGGATAAAGCATCCGGATTGAAGAAAGCAGTTGCTGTTGTATTGGCGGCGTATATCCTCATAGCGGGTGTTTTCTACGTTCTTGGCGGGCAGCAACTTCACAAAAGAGCCGTAGATACTGGCACGGCGGTTTCTCCGACAGGTGACCTGGATCAGCTGCTGGCCGGGGCCACGATACGCCAACCCTTCACGATCCAGGCAAATGAGATCACATCCGTTACACTGATGACTGCCACATACGGACGTGAAAACGATTGCTCCATTGTGGTATCTATCCTAGCGGATGACGAGGTGTTTGCGGCGGAAACGGTATCAGCGGCTGAATTGACAGACGCGGGTAATACTACCATTTATTTCCAGCGGCCAGTGGGAGTGCCAACGGGGAAAGCACTGTCTTTGGAGATCACTTCCTTGGACGGAAAAGACGGAAACGCAGTAACGATCTATTTTGGAAGCAGCATATCCGTATCCAAAGGGTCCGTAGATATGTTGCTGGATGATTCGCAACTTGCCACTTTGGATGGCCACGCCGTGGATGGCGTTCTGTGCTATCAAGTATCTGGCAATGAAAACCTGTTGTTCGGTAAGGTGTACTGGTATGCCGCCGGCCTGCTTGGCTTGCTGCTGGCAGCATATGGGGGTCGACTTATTTACAAAGCAAAGCGCGGACAGTCGTCCCTGCTGCTGCGTTTTGCGGACGCATTGCATCGGTACGCATTTTTGATCGAGCAGCTGGTTAACCGTGATTTTAAAGCGAAATACAAGCGAAGCGTGCTGGGTGTTTGCTGGAGCTTTTTGAACCCATTGCTGATGATGTCGGTACAGTATGTGGTTTTTTCCACACTGTTTCAATCAAATATCCGGAATTTTCCGCTTTATCTGCTGATTGGTATTGTTTGCTTCAACTTTTTTAACGAATCGACCTCCATGTGTCTGACTTCGATCTCTGGCAATGCGGGTCTTATCACAAAGGTGTATGTGCCGAAATACATCTATCCAGTTACACGGGTGCTCTCCAGCGGCATCAACTTCACTATGTCGCTGATCCCGCTGCTGCTGGTGATGATTTTGACGCGGACGCCGATCCGTCCGCAGATATTACTGATCGTGTTTGGCGTGATTTGTCTGACGGCTCTTTGTCTGGGAGTCGGGATGATTTTGGCAACCACGATGGTCTTCTTCCGGGATACACAGTTTATTTGGGGCGTTTTGGTGACGATCCTGAATTTTGCCACGCCTATTTTTTATCCGGAAAGCATTATACCGCAGCGTTTTATGACATTTTACAAGATGAACCCGCTATACCACATGGTGCGCTTCATGCGCATCGTACTGATGGATGGCATATCCCCCGAACCGAAAGCGTATCTGCTTTGTATGATTGCCGCGGGAGTGCCGCTGCTTTTGGGTTTGCTGTTGTTCAGAAAACAGCAGGATAAGTTTATTCTCTATATCTGACGAGGTGGAAAAGAACAGTATGGAAATTATCAGAGCAGAGCATGTCTCCATGCGCTTTCATCTTTCGGCTGACCGGATCACCAACGCAAAGGAATACGTTGTTAAGCTGATAACCGGCAAGCTGAAATATAAGGACTTCATGGCACTGGAGGATGTAACATTTTCCGTGGAAGCGGGAGATGTCCTCGGTATCATCGGGCATAATGGCGCTGGCAAAAGCACATTGCTGAAAGTCATCTCCGGCATCATGAAGCCGACAGAGGGTGTTGCAGAGGTACACGGAAATGTCGTGCCGATGTTGGAGCTTGGCTCCGGATTCGACTACGACATGACCGGCAGGGAAAATATTTACCTCAACGGCGCGATCCTTGGCTACAGCAAAGCATTCTTAGAAAGCAAATGCCAGGAGATCATTGAGTTCTCAGAATTGGGTGAGTTTATTGAAGAACCTTTGCGAAACTATTCGTCTGGCATGATGATGCGTCTGGCCTTTTCTATCGCAACGGTGGTTCAGCCTGAAATACTGATCGTAGACGAAATATTGGCGGTGGGCGACGCAGATTTTCAGGAGAAAAGCAAAAAGCGCATGATGGAGCTGATGGCCGGGGGAACTACGGTGCTTATGGTGTCCCACACGATCTCCCAGATCAGGGAGCTTTGCAACAAGGCACTATGGATCGAGCACGGTAGGGTGTGCGGCTTTGGCGAGACGCAGGAACTGTGCGATGCGTATGAGCGAGAGTAAGAAATGATGCTTTAGAAGGGGATACAGAGACATGGTGGATAAGATGGTCTATACGGACGGAACAGTTGAAGACAGAATTATAGAATATTTAGGAAGAAAACACGGGGACTCTTCTGCCATAATTGAGGATATTCCGGAGGGTGCCGTGTTTCATAATTTTTCTCCGGCTAGAGAAAATTTGGTGCTTTGGTATCCGTTTAAAAGAGAGGATACGGTGCTTGAAATTGGTGCTGGCATGGGTGCGATTACGCAAAGGCTGGCGGCCATGTGCGGCAAGGTTGTCGCGCTTGAACCGTCACCGAAGCGGGCAGAGATTATTTCTCTGCGGTGTGAGCAGTATCAAAATGTCGAAGTTGTGACTGAGAGTATAGACCAGTATGTGAGCGAACAACGCTTTGATTATGTCCTGCTGCTGGGTGTGCTTGAATACGCGGGGGTTGGGCCTGCGGATAGTAATCCATGGACGAGAATGCTCACCTGCGCGGGCAAGTACTTGAAACCAACAGGAAAGATTTTGGTTGCGATTGAGAACAAATATGGGTTGAAATACTGGTGCGGCGCAGCAGAAGATCACACGGGTATTCCTTTTGACTCCATTAACGGCTACGAGTTGAGTAATGGTAAAACGGGACGCTATGAAACCTGCGGTGTTCGTACATTCTCAAAAGCAGAATTAGAACGGATCATGATTGCAGCCGGTTTGAATGTTTACCGGCATTTCTATCCTCTGCCGGATTACAAGTTCCCTATGCTCATATTAAGCGATAAGAGCAGGGACATGGATGTTATCGGAGATGTAAAGTTCAACTACCCGGAGGAATCGCTGTTGATCGCAGATCCTCAAAAGATATATCCTGATTTGGTCGATAATAAGTGCGTTGCCTTTTTTGCAAATTCGTTTCTTGTGGAGGCAGGAATAGCAAATCGACCAAATGTCGAAAACGAGGTTGCGACTGTAAGCATTAAGCGTGACTATTCGCCAAATTACAGAGTGGCGAATATACACAGTGAGGATGTGGTCATTCGGAAAGCGTGCAACGAGTCTGCGATTGACCATTTGCGTGAACTGGTCGATAACACAAATGAACTGATAAAGCGTGGAATTCCCTGTATCAAACAGACGGATGTAACTGGGGATGAAACACTTGTCAAGCGTATGGATGCACCTCGTGCGGATAAAGTGTTTGGAGAGGCCATACGTAACGGGGACAGGCGAAAAGCCTTCGCAATGATAGAGAAGCTACGGGAGTATATTCTGAAGAGTGGTGAATTGACCATTTGGGAAGGATGCCCCGTTTTAAGTGAAGGGTTTCCTGACCTGACGTTCCGAAACAGTTTTTGGATCAACGATGATCTCATATTTTTTGATCAAGAATGGAAGCTGGCGAATACTCCTGTAAACTATGTGTTGTTCAGGGCAATTAAGGATTCAGCAAAAGAACGCAACGAATTGTATTATGCAATTGTGCGTTATTGCGGGATTTCGGACGAGGAGATCCAACAATTTGAAATGAGGGAACAGCAATTCCTCGAAAGTCTGATGGATAAGACTCTGTGTACATGGTTTGACAAGACCATGTATCAGGATAGATTGCTTTATAGCAGCAAAGTGAGAGTCGCCATTGCGGATAGAGAAGCGCATATAGAGCAATTACTGCAAAGTGAACGCGACTTGAAAAAGGCCGTACTTGATCAGGCTCAGCAGATTAAACTATTGAGCAGCGAACTCAGAGACAAAAAGATTGAGGTATCTGAGCTCACAGAGGATGTCGATAAACTCAAGGGTAGGAATGTAGAGCTTGCAGATTCGGTATCGCAGTTGAACGAAAAGAATCAAAATCAACAGGGGCATATTGAGCTCCTTTTGGAATCCGATCGGGAGCTGCAGCGCATCAAGGCTTCCCGTTCCTGGCGGTTTATGGAATATGTATGGAAATTGCGTGACTGGCTAATCCCTAAGGGGAGCAAGTGCCGGCTTCTATGCAAGATGCTGGTTCGATTTGTCAAGCACCCCGTTCGATTCCTGTCAAAATGCACACCTGAAAAAGTGACAAAGTTTTTCAAGACGCTGCGCCGGGAAGGGGTTGAGGGGACGTCAAAAAAACTGGATGATTGCCTACTGAGTCCGCAGGAGATGACCGACGCATTGGATATCAGCCCTGTGGATATAGAGACGCAGAAGGCGAAGAATGACTACGTACCCCTGCAGGTTCCAATATGGGAAAAACCTGAGGTGTCAATCGTCATTCCGGTCTATAACCAATTTGAGTATACCTATGCCTGCGTGGAATCCATCATAAGGAACAGCAGAGAGGTATCCTACGAGATCCTGATAGCGGATGACTGTTCATCGGATCTGACGGAACAGATTGATGACATTATCGGTGGATTACGCACAATCCATAACGAAAAAAACCTTCGCTTCCTGCTGAACTGCAATCATGCTGCGAAGCAGGCGAAAGGAGAGTATATCCTTTTTCTGAACAACGATACGCAGGTGCAGGAAAACTGGCTGGAGCCGCTGGTGTCGTTGATGCGAAAAGATCCCTCCGTTGGTATGACCGGCTCCAAGTTGGTATATCCCGATGGAAGATTGCAAGAGGCCGGCGGTATCCTCTGGAGCGATGGCAGCGCATGGAACTATGGTAATCGCAGCGATCCCAACGCGCCGGAGTACAACTATGTAAAAGAAGCTGATTATATTTCCGGCGCATCCATCTGCATTCGCAGGACACTTTGGGAGGAGATCGGCGGTTTTGATGAGCGGTTTGCCCCGGCGTATTGCGAGGACAGCGATCTAGCTTTTGAAGTGCGGAAGCATGGATATAAGGTGTTGTATCAGCCGCTCTCCATGGTGGTGCATTTTGAGGGCGTGTCCAACGGCACGGATGTGACTGGCGGACAGAAGGCATATCAGGTAATCAATCAGAAGAAGTTCTATGAAAAATGGAAGGACGTGCTGACAAAGGAGCACTTCCCCAACGGCGAGAACGTATTTCAGGCAAGAGAGCGGGGACAAACCGCAAAATATCTTCTGATGGTGGATCATTATGTCCCGCAGTATGACAAGGATGCGGGCAGCAGGACGGTATTTCAATATCTGAAGCTGTTTGCCGGTCAGGGCTACCATGTTAAGTTTATCGGCGACAATTTCTTCCCTCACCAGCCGTATACACAGACACTGCAGCAGATGGGGGTCGAAGTGCTCTACGGAAATTGGTACGCCAATCATTGGAAGACCTGGCTGCATGAAAATGGTCGGTACATCCAATACGCATTTTTGAATCGGCCTCATATTTCCGCGAAGTATATCGACGCGGTGAGAAACGATACGAATGCCTTTATTGCTTATTACGGGCACGATCTGCACTTCCTGCGGGAATACCGGGAATATGAACTGGCGGGAGATAAGACTTGCCTTGCTGCGTCAGAGGAGTGGAAGCAGAAGGAGCTTGCGCTGATGCGTAAGGCGGATATTGCCTATTACCCCTCTGTCGTCGAGGAACAGGAGATCCACGAGACAGCTCCGGAAATAAATGTAAAGGCGATCCCCGCGTACCTTTTTGAGGATGTGACGGATGTCCCATACGATCCCGTAAGCCGACGGGACGTCATGTTTATCGGCGGTTTCGGCCATCGCCCGAATGTTGACGCGGTGAAATGGCTGGCACATGAGATCATGCCGCGCCTGACGGAAAAGAGACCGGATCTGGTGGTACATATTCTTGGATCCAATCCGCCTGAAGAAATCACCGCGCTGCAAACAAAAAACCTGCGCATAGAAGGCTTTGTCACCGATGAGCAGCTGGCAGGCTATTATCGGAATTGCCGGATGGCCGTCGTTCCGCTTCGCTATGGCGCGGGCATCAAGGGCAAGGTGATAGAAGCCATGCGTTACGGCATGCCTGTGGTGACAACCAGCGTAGGCGTGGAGGGGATCATCGGCGCGGAGAACATTCTTTCCATCGAGGATCGCGCGGAGGGGTTCGCGGCGCAGATCGCCGCTCTCTACTCGGACGAGTCTGCCCTTACAACGATGAGCCGAAAAGAGACATCGTATATCCGAAGCAATTACTCGCCCATCAATGCGGTTCGTACCATTGGAAAGGAATTTAGCATGGAGGTGACCGGCGCATGATCATCACAAAAACGCCGTTTCGGATGTCCTTTTTCGGCGGTGGAACGGATATGCCCGCTTTTTTCAGGGAGCATGGCGGCGCCGTGCTTTCCACGACGTTTGATAAGTACTGCTATGTGACCGTTCGCCACCTGCCGCCGTTTTTTGAATATCGGACGGAGCTGTCCTACGCAAAAACAGAGCGTGTCATCGATAGAGCGGACATCCAGCATCCCGCGATACGGGAAGCGATGAAGCTCCTGGATATGTATGATCTGCGCCTGACCTATGAGGCGGATCTGCCGGCGCGGACGGGACTGGGAACCAGCTCTTCCTTTGCCGTAGGAATGCTGAATGCCTTTTACGCGCTGAAGGGAAAGTATGCAGACAAAAAAAGGCTGGCCGATGAGGCGATCTATTTGGAGCGCGAACTATGTCAGGAGGCCGGCGGCTGGCAGGATCAGATCGCAGCTTCCTTTGGCGGACTGAACCGGATCAATTTCTACGGGGACAGCTACGAGGTTCTGCCCGTCGTGATCTCGCCGGAAAAGAAGCGGCGGCTCAACGACTCGCTGATGCTTTTCTTCACGGGCTTTACCCGCTTCTCATCGGAGATCCAATGCTCAACGGAGAAGAACATCCGGGATAAGACGACGCAGCTGCTGGACATGCTGGCGTTGGTTGACGAGGCCCAGAAGGTGCTGGTCTCCCGCGGAAATGATCTGGATGAGTTTGGGCGGCTATTGGATCAAAGCTGGCGGCTGAAGCGGCAGACGGGAAGCAAAATTTCCACTGACAGCATCGATCTGCTGTATGAAAAAGCGCTGTCCGCCGGCGCGTTGGGCGGAAAGCTTCTGGGCGCGGGCGGCGGCGGATTTCTCCTGTTTTATGTGCCGCAGGAGCACCAGCCTGCTGTGGCCGCAGCAATGGAGGGTCTGATGCGTGTGCCCTTTGCCTTTGAGAATGGCGGAACACGGATCATTCACTATACGCCGGAGGATTACATCGTCAAATAAAAACAGGACATCTTTAGGAGGTTACATATGAAGGATTCTACACAGGCGATTTGTGGAGAGTTGGTAACGCGGCTGCCGGAGCTATTGCCGCTGGAAAAGAGTATCCTGGCCACGGTAGAGTTGCTGTGCGACTGCTTCGCCAGAGGCGGCAAACTTTTGGTTTGCGGAAACGGCGGCAGCGCGGCAGACAGCGAGCATATCGTAGGGGAACTGATGAAGGGATTCCTGCTGCGGCGTCCGCTTTCGGCAGCAATGCAGGAAAAACTGGAACGTCTGTATCCGGAAGACGCGCAGATCATGGCGAACGCCCTGCAGCAGGGGCTGCCGGCAATCTCACTGATCAGTCAGACTGCGCTGATGACAGCCTTCGGCAATGATATGTCTGCGCAGATGGGAATGGCGCAGCAGGTACTGGGCTACGGACGCGCCAATGACATCCTGCTGGCCATCAGTACCTCCGGCAATTCCACCAATGTGCTGTACGCCGCCAAAATGGCGCGAGTGCTGGGCGTCGGTGTGATCGGCCTGACCGGAGAGAGCGGGGGAAAACTGAAGGAACTGTGCGATGTATGCCTGTGCGCGCCCTCATCGGTTACCTTCCGTATACAGGAGTATCACCTGCCGATTTATCACTGCATCTGCGCCTGCGTGGAAAGCGAAGCCTTTGGAGAACCCATATGAAAGAAGCCGTCATTTTAGCCGGCGGATTTGGTACCCGTCTGGCACATATCGTGTCCGACGTCCCCAAGCCGATGGCGCCGGTCTGCGGGCGTCCGTTTCTCCGGTTCCTGCTGGATGACCTTCAGCAAAAGGGCTTCGAGAGGGTGGTGTTGGCCACGGGGTACAAAAGAGAGTGTATCGAGCAATTCTTCGGCGCGCATTATCGGGGAATGCAGATCGTCTATTCTCCGGAAACTTCCCCGCTGGGAACGGGTGGAGCCGTAAAGCAGGCAATGACCCATTGCAGTGAGGATTGGGTAGCGGTATTGAATGGCGACACCTATTTTAATGTGGATTTCGACCGGCTGTCCGATGAAAGGTGGGACGGTACGGTCGTCCTCGCAGCAAAGCGAATGACGCACTTTGATCGTTATGGCGCTTTGCAGTTGGAGGGAAATCTCGTGGCCGCCTTTCGCGAAAAGGCTCCCTGTGAGGAGGGACTTATCAATGGCGGCGTATATCTCGTCCAACGCGAACTGCTGTCCTCGGTTTCGGAAGACGCTTTTTCCTTTGAAACCACGATTTTAGAACCGCTTGCGCGGCGGGGGAAGGTCACTGCGGTGGAAAGTGCGGGTTATTTCATCGATATCGGTGTGCCGGAGGATTACGCGCTGGCACAGGAGACGATGAAGCCGCTGTGCGCGGAAAACAAAGCGGCCTTTTTTGATCGGGACGGCACCATCAATGTGGACGTACACTATCTGCATCGTCCGGAGGAGCTGCAATTCATCGATGGCATGCCGGAGTTCATCCGGAAATGGAACGACTGGGGCTATAAGGTCATTGTGGTGACCAATCAGGCGGGTATAGCGCGAGGCTATTACACAGAGAACGATATGCACGTACTGCACCGCTGCATGAATGAGCGTCTGGCAGAGTACGGAGCACATATCGATGCATTTTACTTCTGCCCGCATCATCCTGATTTTACCGGCCCGTGTCATTGCCGAAAGCCGGAACCCGGCATGATCGAGGAGGCCATTCGGGAGTTTGATCTTGACCCCGCACAGTGCATCCTGTTCGGAGACAAGCCGTGGGATGTAGAAGCGGGCCAGCGGTGCGGAGTGTTTTCCATACAAGTATAGGGGTTGCTATGGATTCGTTCTGATGCAAAAACGAGAGAGGAGTACAGAGGAGTGCAAGGGCAAAGAGAGAATAAGAAAATACCATAGCAGATATGCTGGCGAAGATGATATCACTGTTTGTGTTTAATGCTGGAGGAGCATTTCTGCGGCAACTAAAATTTAGTGAATAGGGAAATTCTTTTTTCTACCATTTTAGATAAAAGCGAATTGGGAAATGCTTTGTTAATGTATCCGAGATGTTGGTATGTAAACGAGGGAAAAGATATGGAGAGATTATCGGGACAACGGGTCGTTTGGATTGATATATATAAAGCGATTTGCATAATTCTTGTAGTAGTAGGCCATGCAACGGGACAATTTAACGGTTATATCTATCAATTTCATATGGCTGCTTTTTTCTTTATCAGCGGATACACTTCAAAAATTTGGAAAAAAGATTTAGAGAAGATAGCTGTTAACAAGATAAAAACGATCCTCATTCCGATGTTTACCATGATTATTGGGATTGCGCTTCTTCGCGCACTGAAAGCTGTAGTGTTTTCGGAGATTACAGATCTTCAAGGCATCAAGTACGTTGAAGAATGTATCCGGGATTACTTGATTTACGGAAATTCGGATCAAATGCTCGGTGCAATGTGGTTTCTCCCCGTGCTTGTGTTTATTTTTATTATCCAGCGGATAGCTTGGAGAGCTTTGGGCGACAGAGGCATCTTTTCCTTTGCAATTCTGACAGTAGTTGTATATCTTTTGGGATATTATTTGCAAAGCAATGGTTATAGACAGTCACACTGCTTCGATATGGCCCTTATTGGGCAATTGTTTTTCGGAGTGGGTGTTATAGCAAGCAGAAGTGGCATATTGGAATTGCTGAGAAAGAACAAGTGGCGTTATTTAATTTATATTGCAGCGGTGTTTTGGTTGTATTTTATGAGAAGACTGGGCGGCACCGTTGTCGATTATCCCTCTAGAAATTATCCCAATGTATTCATGACGGCGGTTGCGCCAATGGGTGGGATTATGTTGGTGTTTGGCGTTTCGAATTTTGTTGAACGACTGGGGACAGGGATTATTTGCCTTTTCTCAAGAATCGGCAGAGATACAATGGGCGTTCTATTCTTCCATTTTATTGGATTTAAGGTTGCGACTATTCTCCTTCTCCCAACGGGCGTTACAACGAGACAGGATGTCCATACTTTTCTTTTACCGGAAAGTGTAACACCGTACGGATGGAGTTGGATTTTCTATACCGTTGTTTCGTTGGCATTTTGTATCGGCACATGGGAATTGCTGAATAGAGTTCCCGGTCTGGGCACTTTGCTGAGCGGCAGAATTAAGCCGAATACAGAGGAAAGCGATTTCACCAAACCGGTAACAGAATGTGAAAGCCGGCATATTATTAGTAAGCAAGCACCGCACATCACTGAAAAGCAGTTTAAGAATAGCTACTCACTGATTGATGTCAAGAATAGGGATAGGCAAAGAGAGATAATTCTGATTTTGCTTGTGACGTTTAGTGTGCTCATTATTGCCCCGCTATTATCGCAGCGAATTATGTGTAATGACGAGCTCCAAGCGCATCTGTCTCGTATGTGCGGTATTCGTCATTTTATAGAGAATGTTTGGAATACCAACATCCGAAACGGTCGCGTTTTGGGCGCGCTTATCCTGCCGTTCACTATGATAAGCGACTTCCTGTTTAAAGATGCACTGGCTTCTCGAATCGTGACGGTCGGCACTATACTTGTGGTGTTGGGAATGTTTTCCTTTCTAATTCACCGTTGGTTTCACAATAGAGCTCTCACTCTTGCAACGTTTTTGGTGCTGATATCGGCTTTGCCCGTAACTTTTGAACACACAGTGCCAAATGCATTTAATGGGCTGTTCAATATTCCGATTATCATCCTGCTTATTTCATTAATTGTATACACAGAATATGTAGACAAGGGCAAGCGATGTTTGCGGACAGTGTCGATGCTGCTTTTCTTCGTGGCATGTATGGCATACGAGGTAATCATCACTTACCTTCCGCTGTTTGCTATTTTGTTCTTACTCCGGCGCAGGCCAAAGGAGTTAAGGGTACTGGTTAAAAATTTTGCATACCTTGCGGCAACGGGCTTGATCTATCTGGGATGCTACTTTGGATTGCAATGCATTTTCCCCAGTCAGTATGAAGGCAATCAGATTGGCGGATTCACATTTGCAAGCAGTACACAAGTATTGTTCCAACTGTGGAAGTCCTCTTTGCCGGGTTATTGGCTTACCAACAAACGATACGGCTATATCTACCAAATATATATGAATCTGGTAGCAATCGATTATCTTCGTATTTTTGTTGTTTGTGTACTTTTTGCTGTTTTAGCCTTTATGGTGGTTAATGCGTGCTGGAAACAGAAAGAAGGAGTAAGCCTACGGCAATCAGCAATTATTATTTCGTGCGGATTACTGTATTCTGTGCTTCCCGCTACACCCCTGGCAATATCTTCCATGTATCAGAGCGGCGTAAATGCTACAGGAGGAATGGCAGCCCTTCCTGTCACGTTTTTTTTGTATTTGAGTTCGTGTTTTATAGTGGCATACACCCTCTGCATCGTTTTTCAGCGTATGCATCGCGGAATTTTGAAACTGCTCCCTGCTGCGATTATTGTCGTTCTGTGTATTGGGGTATGTGATATTCAGCAAATGAATACCAGCTTTGCGAAAGAGCAGTACAAGAATTTTGAGAGAATAGAGATGATTGAGGACTTCCTTGGAACGCAGTTCGTTACATCCACTCAATTCTTTGAAAAAGCATCTGCCCCTGATCTATTTGAATGTAAAAATGCACTTGCCATTCACGATACATATTGGAATGAATATCTGAACACAAGCGGGAGCGATACAAAAATAAATTCAGATATGAACTCGCAGACGAAGATATTTATGGAGAACGATGCATACTTCATCATCACAGACGGGGACTATTATGTGGTAGCCTTGAATGAAAATCTCTCCGGGCAGAGTATTCCCATAGATTGCCATAATGGTTTTGCGGCCATAGCGACATTGACAGAGTCAAAACAAGATGGAAATTGGTACTTCTTCTCATTTCGTTATGATGCCCAAAAACTGAGTTCCGTTTCGATGGAAGAAGTTGTATTTGTGACCTAAACTCATCTTTAGGGGGAGTCAACGGGAAGACTCCTACACCGGGACTAATGGAAACCGACAAAGCATGAGATATAAATAATTATGGTCTCGGAAGAAGTTTCATTAATGCAACAACCGATTTGTATTGGATTTTGTTGGCCAGAGGTGTCTTCATAAATCAAGATTGTTTCATTATGCGGACGATAGATGATTAATGAATGAATTCGTCTGATGTTAGCTAAAGAGAGGAGTCTATAAAAGTGGTTTCATTCAACATACCCCCTTGTGTAGGGGACGAGCTTACATACGTCAAGCAGGCAATGGATTCCCATAAGATCTGCGGAGACGGACAATTTACGAAAAAATGCAACGCTTGGATGGAAGAACGCTTTCATGCTAAGAAGGTACTGCTGACCACCAGCGGCTCCACAGCGCTGGACATGGCGGCGCTGCTGTGCGGCCTTAGGCCGGGTGACGAGGTGATACTGCCCAGCTACACCTTTTCCAGCACCGCCAACGCCTTTGTGCTGGCTGGCGCAAAGCTGGTATTTGTGGACATCCGCCCCGACACTATGAACATCGACGAGACGAAGATCGAGACGGCCATCACAGACCGCACCAAGGTTATCGTCCCTGTCCACTACGCCGGTGTAGCCTGCGAGATGGACACGATCATGGACATCGCCCGCCGTCACGGCCTGATGGTGGTGGAGGACGCGGCACAGGGCGTGATGAGCACCTACAAGGGCCGTGCTCTGGGCACCATCGGCGACTTCGGCTGCTATTCGTTCCATGAGACGAAAAACTATTCCATGGGCGAGGGCGGCGCGCTGGTTATCAATAACCCGGCCTTTGATGAGAAGGCTGAGATCCTGCGGGAGAAGGGTACCAACCGTGCCAAGTTTTTCCGCGGGCAGGTGGACAAGTATACATGGGTGGACTTCGGCGACAGCTACCTGCCCAGCGAGCTGAACGCGGCGTATCTGTGGGCGCAGCTGGAAAAGGCGGATGAGATCAACGACGACCGGCTTGCCACATGGCAGGCGTACTGGAACGCGTTCCAGTCACTTTCCCTTACAGGGAAAGTGAAGCTCCCTGTCATCCCCGAGGGCTGCGTGCATAACGCGCATATGTTCTATCTGAAGCTGCGTAATTTGCAGGAGCGCACGGCGTTTATCACCTATATGAAGGAACGCGGCGTGCTGTGCGTGTTCCACTATATCCCGCTGCACTCCGCACCTGCGGGGCTGAAGTTCGGCCGCTTTGACGGAGAGGACGTATATACCACCAGTGAGAGCGAGAAGTTGGTCCGCCTGCCGCTGTACTACGGGATGACGGATGAGGACAGGGTCAAGGTGATCGAAGGGGTGGAGGAGTTCTATAGAAACAAGGAAGATGTCGAGGATAATTGCCATGACTGAGAATACATCATCCCTTTATGGTGAGCGGATAATTTTGCGCCCGATTACTGATGCGGACACGGATTTGATTGTGCGCTGGCGGAATAATCCCGAGGTGCGGAAAAACTTTATTTTCCGAGACAAGTTTACACCGCAAATGCACCGGACGTGGATGCAAGACAAGGTGGCAAAAGGCAATGTTGTTCAATTCATAATTCACGAGAGGGAGAATGACCGTCCTATCGGTTCTGTGTATTACCGCGATATTGATCAAACAAATTCCAGTGCGGAATATGGCATTTTTATTGGTGAAAATGATGCTCGTGGCAAGGGATATGGGACTGAAGCGGCCCGATTGTTTGTCAAATTCGGACTTGACACATTGCTGCTTCACCGAATTTCTCTGAGAGTCCTTGCCGATAACACGCAGGCGTATAGGAGCTATGAAAAGGTCGGCTTTCAATATGAGGGGACAGCAAGGGATATGGTTTTATTAGATGGCGTATATCGAGATGTCATCTTTATGGCAATATTAGATTCTTCCAGGAAAACGGAGGAGAGTAACTGATGGAAAATATCTCATTTGTCATTCCGTGCTATTGCTCCGAAAGAACACTGGAGGGTGTTGTGCAGGAAATTGTTGACACAATGCAGATCTATGCATCTTATGCATATGAGATAATTCTGATCAATGACGGATCACCTGATAATACATTGCCGGTGATTAGGGAATTGGCGGAGCAATATCCGTATGTTGTTGGAGTCGATTTAGCCAAGAACTTTGGGCAACACGCTGCGTTGATGGCCGGATTTCGGCAAGCAAAAGGGGATATTATTGTCTGTCTTGATGACGATGGGCAGACTCCTGCTGATGAAGTCCCCAAACTGCTGGATAAAATTGCGCAAGGGTATGATGTCGTCTACGCATCTTATGCAAATAAGCAGCACACCCATTTTCGAAATTGGGGAAGTCATGTAAATAGCAGAATGACGGAAATTTTGCTGGGCAAACCGAAGGACTTATCAATTACCAGCTACTTTGCTATGCGCCGCTTTGTTATGGAAGAGTTGCTGCGCTATAAACAGTGTTATCCATATGTTCTGGGGCTTGTATTGCGCACGACCAAGAATATATGCAATGTAGAGGTTCAGCATCGCGCAAGAGGCACGGGACGGTCCGGATATACGCTTCATAAACTGTTAGCTCTATGGATGAACGGGTTCACCTCTTTTTCTGTCAAACCGCTGCGCATGGCAACATATTTAGGTGCGATTACCGCCGGTGGTGGATTTCTCTATCTTCTATATATCATAATTAGTCACTTTGTAAGTAGAGGAACCCCAATGGGATGGAGCTCTATTATGGCTACATTGCTGGTTCTTGGTGGCATGATTTTAATGGTGCTCGGATTGATTGGCGAGTATGTGGGGCGGATTTTTATGTGTGTCAACGCGGCACCGCAGTATGTTGTACGCAGTATTATCACGAAAGAAGCGCACAAAACACCGCAAATGCTCAGTTAAGCCAGTGACAATGAGGAATCTAGTAATCGTATGAAAAACTATAAGACCCTGCTTTTGCTGCACCTGATGCTGATGGTGTACTCCATGAGCGGTATTTTCAGCAAGCTGGCAGCCGGGCAGCCGTTTCTCAGCTTCCGCTTTTGCCTGTACTACGGCGCGATCATTGCACTGTTGGGACTTTACGCTATCGGTTGGCAGCAGATCATCAAGCGTATGCCTCTGACGCTGGCATTTGCCAATAAGGCCGTGACCACCGTGTGGGGGATGATTTGGGGCGTTCTGTTCTTTCAGGAACAGATCACCATCGGGAAGCTGCTGGGCATCGTGCTGGTAGTGGCTGGCATCGCGGTGTTTTCCACGGCGGACAAGGAGGCGGCGTAAATGGAACGACCTATGATTTTTTACGCAGGGCTGCTGCTTTTCGGCGTTTTTTGCAGTGCTGTCTCGCAGGTCATGCTGAAAAAGGCCGCTCTGCGTCAGTACCCCAGCAAGCTGCGGGAGTATTTGAATCCGCTGGTGATCATTGCTTATGTGATCTTTGTGGGCACAACATTTCTCAGCATCTACGCCTATAAGGGCATCCCGCTGTCCATGGGGCCGGTGCTGGAGGCTACCAGTTATATCTATGTGACGATATTCGGCGTGACGATCTTCAAGGAGAAGCTGAACAGACGCAAGCTGTTGGGCCTGCTGCTGATCGTGGCGGGCATCGCGGCCTATTCCCTGCTGGGATAGAGGCAAACAGGAGGAAAAGGCATGGGAAACGAACGAAAATATTCCCTTGACGTGCTCAGGATCATTGCTACGATTTTGATTGTGTTCCACCATTATCAGCAGATAACAGGCGCTTATTTTGAAGGGCATATCAATTTCTTCAACGGCAGGTTCTACTTCGGTTATGCTGTGGAATTTTTCTTCCTATTGTCAGGCTATTTTATGTGGCGGTATGTTGAGAAAATAGGAAACGGACTGTCCTTCCCCAAATTCTTTGCACCCCGCGCCCTGCGGCTGCTGCCGCTGGTGCTTATCAGCGGCGTTACATATGAAGTGCTGTTATATATCTATCAACAGACCTACGGTGGAGACTGGTTTGGCGTGTCCATAACGATTTGGGGTGTCATCATCGATGCATTGGGCGTACAGGACGGATGGGTTTTTGCCAATCCCATGGTGAATAACCCGACATGGTATATCAGCGTGCTTCTTCTATGCTATGCTGTGTTCTACCTGCTGACATATCTCAGTAAGTGCTGGCGGATGCCGCACGCCTACCTGTTCGCATTTATGGTACTCCTAGGCTGCGGCGTACAGGCCTATGGTATCAATCTGCCTTTCCTGAACGGCTCCTCCTGCCGCGGCTATTACGCATTCTTCTTCGGTGTGCTGTTGGCAGAGGGCTTGGAACGGCTCTGTGCGGCCAAACGATCCCGGAATATATATTCCGGGGGAGCCTTATGTCCGTTGCGATTCTGCCGTGTCTGATGGTATACAAATGGGAATGGGTCGCCAGCGGTATCAACTATCTCATGACGTTTGTGTTCTATCCCGCGCTGGTTGTCCTGTTCAGCAGCAGGCCGCTGGCAAAGCTGTTTGACTATAAGTGCATCGGCACATTGGGAAAAATCACATATGACACATATATCTGGCATAATCCAATCTTTTTTCTGCTGTACATCATTCCGGCTGTTACGGGACAGAACTGGAGCTTACTCACTGTAAAGGCGATGCTGCTCTACACAGTGTTTTCCTTCGTGGTAGGTGCGGTTTCTTATTATGCACTGGAGCGGCCGATCAACAGATGGATCGATAAAATAAGGGCCGAACGCGCAGTGGCCAACAAGGTGCACTAAAAGGTGATTTTCTGCTTATTCCCAACAGAATATACGCCTATCAAAAGTGCAAACACAGAAAGACTATGCCAGCGGGAAGGAGGACGACCCGTGGGCATGATGAAGCTGCTGACCGTGGCCGAGACCGCTGCGCTGCTGCGGACCACCAGGCAGCAGGTGCGAAAGATGATCGCCCAGCAGCTGATCCCGGCGATGAAGGTAGGGCGTGAATGGCGCATCAGCCGAGAGTATCCGGAAGCTTTCCTGCGAAGCGAGATGGCCTGACCTGCTATTATTTCGGGTACCCATGCGCGGAGTAGCTTGACGGTTATATCACTGGCATAAATCCCGAATACGCCTTTAATACGCACGCAATACGCATTATTTTTGTGATGCGCCTGTAATACGCATTTAATACGGAGATAATGCGTATTGTGTTTTTGGTCGCATTCTTCCTCTATACATTATTTCGACATTTTCATATTGACAACCGCAACATATTGTGGTATATAAGAATTATCATTGTTCTTTGTGCACCGTTTGCAGGTCTATTATCTGCATCGCACACGTTGTTAAGTTTGTACTTGAGGAGCACCATGCTCCCGTTTAAGATTAGGGCTACTGCGCCCTTATATTTCAATGACTTTGCTGCGGGAATTCTCTCTCGGCATTTTCCACCTGTACGCCGCCCTGCCGCCGTGCTATGATGTACCTGTACTTAAGGCATCGCGCATTTAGGTCGGAGCAGAGCAGGCACGGGTGGAAAGCATTATCAACAGCTTTTTGCTCTGATTAAGAACCCGAAGTATGTCAAAATGAACCCTCCCGAAAAACGGGCGGCCATCAAAATTGAACAATACTGCAAACGCAGGAAGGATCGTATGAAGCCGAAACGGCAGGAAGATTCTTCCTGCGTTTTTGCTTACCGTTTTTGTCGCGGCACTTGCCATCGCCGCGATACCGCAGGAAAAGAAA